>ERZ1643247.3276-NODE-3276-length-11616-cov-3.665686_pt1 | contig 11616 bp, 13 predicted proteins | sample MGYA00579264_ERZ1643247 | MGnify/ENA primary metagenome ERZ1643247 (study PRJEB29033, sample SAMEA4952262) | chicken gut metagenome | biome: Broiler Chicken; feature: Gastrointestinal Tract; material: Caecum | place: Ireland | collected 2018 | study: Broiler... | reverse complement strand
GCTTTCGGGTGAAGTAAAAAGAAAGATTTCTGGCTGCGATCACGTCATTCATTGCGCTTCTCCTCCGTTTTCTTTAAGCGGCGCAGCGCCTCCTCCATCTGCCGGTTTTCCGATTTTTCTCTGAGAGTCATAAAAAGGTAGCTTCCGAGAAATGAGACGCCAAAGCAGAGGAAGAACATCGCCCAGAGCTGCCCTCTGTCCGCGGGAAACCAGTGAAACATGAGGATAAAGGCTGCGATAACGAGGACTACGGAAGAAAGCATACAGAGCATACGCAGCCAGATCGGCATTTTTTTAATCAGCGTATCCGTAAAAAAAAGAATCCGAAGCCCCGTGATCAGAGCGGCAATCAGCAGAAACTGAAAAGCAGTTTTCACCGAAAGCCCCAGACTGCCCAGCTCAAACAGGCTGGAAATGCTTTTGGCTGAATCTCCGAAGAAAAGGCAGAAAAGATTCATAACGAGCATCATGAATCCAAACAGGATCATGATCTGCCCAAGATAGTCAAAAACTGTTTTCTTTTTATCCATGCTATATAACTCCTAATCTTTTTTTCAGCTCGTCGGCGTACTGCCGGGAAGCGATAATCTGTTCGCCATTTGACATCGTAATCCGGACTCTTCTGTTGATATCGGCCTTCAGTGACTGAATATTCTGCAGATGAATCAGGAACGATTTGCTCACGCGGATGAAGCCGTATTCTTCAAGCCGCTGTTCCAGCTCATACAGCCGGAAATCCGACTCATAGACGTCGTCCTTTGTGTAGATAAGGCACTTTCTGTCCACGCTCTCTATATAAATGACCGAGGCCGTATCCACCAGATAAACTTCAGTTCCTTTTTTCGCCGTAAGCTGATGGTTCATCATCCGCAGAGTGGCCAGAAGCTTTTCCACGTCAGGCGTCAGATGCCTGCAGGTGACCGATATTTTCAGATCCTCTGCGTTTTCGTCGACCAGAATCTCTATTTTCAAAACATCACCGCCTTCCCGGAAATTTCATGCTTCATTATACAGTCTCCCCCGCCGCCGATCAATCCACCCTGACACAAGCTGCCACATTCCCAGCATAAGCTGCCGCCATCCCGCCCCGCTCTTCCCTTCCGTTCTCTGCTCTCAGTACAAAAATCCGCGCCCCCGCCCGCAAATTTCCGATTCCTTTTTGGCCGTTCTTGGTATATAATAGGCATAGTATAAAAAAACGGAGGTGCCGATATGGATTATAAGGAAATTTATGAATCCTGGCTGAGCAATCCTTACTTTGATGAGGATACGAAAGATGAACTGCGCGCGATTGCGGAAGATGAGAATGAAATCAAGGAAAGATTTTATAAGGAGCTGGAATTCGGGACTGCAGGTCTTCGCGGCATTATCGGAGCAGGCACAAACCGGATGAACATTTACACTGTACGGAAAACAACACAGGGGCTGGCAAACTATATTCTGGCTGTGAACGGACAGGACAAGGGCGTGGCTATCGCCTATGATTCCCGCCGCATGTCGCCGGAATTTGCCAACGAAGCGGCGCTGTGCCTGGCGGCTAATGGTGTAAAGGCTTATATTTTTGAGTCTCTGCGTCCCACGCCGGAGCTGTCTTTTGCTCTGCGGAAGCTGGGCTGCATCGCGGGTATCAATATCACGGCCAGCCATAATCCGCCGGAATACAACGGCTACAAGGTATACTGGGAGGACGGAGCCCAGATTACGCCGCCTCATGATACCGGCATCATGGATGAAGTGCAGAAAGTGACAGATTACAATGAAGTGAAGACCATGAGCCGTGCAGATGCGGAGAAGGCCGGTCTCTATCAGGTGATCGGGCAGGAAGTAGACGATGCGTACATCGCTGAGCTGAAGAGCCAGGTGCTGCATATGGACGCCATCAAAGCTGCGGCAAAGGATCTGAAGATCGTTTATTCGCCGCTGCACGGCACAGGAAATATCCCGGCCCGCCGCGTGCTGAAGGAGCTGGGCTTTGAAAATGTATACGTAGTAAAAGAGCAGGAATTGCCGGACGGCGAATTCCCGACGGTAAGCTATCCCAATCCGGAAGCGGAAGAGGCCTTTGAGCTGGGCCTGAAGCTGGCGAAGGAAGTGGATGCCGACCTGGTTCTGGCTACCGATCCCGATGCGGACCGGCTGGGCGTACGGGTGAAGGATGCGAAGACCGGCGAATATCATACACTGACCGGAAATATGTCCGGCTGCCTGCTGGCTGATTATGAAATCGGCCAGAAGAAGGAGCTGCAGGGCCTGCCGGAGGACGGCGCGCTGATTACTACCATCGTGTCCACCAATATGGCCGGGGCTATCGCGCGCTATTACGGCGTGAAGCTGATTGAGGTCCTGACAGGCTTCAAATATATCGGCCAGCAGATTTTAAATTTTGAAACCTGCGGAAAGGGTACATATCTGTTCGGATTTGAGGAAAGCTATGGATGTCTGATCGGCACCCATGCCCGGGACAAGGATGCTATTGTGGCCACCATGGCGCTCTGTGAGGCTGCAGCTTATTATAAGACAAAGAATATGACTCTGTGGGACGCCATGATCCAGATGTACGAACGGTACGGCTATTACAAGGATGAAATCCAGTCCATCACCCTGAAGGGTATCGAAGGCCTGGAGAAAATCCAGGAGATCATGAACACGCTCCGCGAGAATCCTCCGAAGGAGATCGGCGGCTATGCCGTGCAGGCGTTCCGGGATTATAAAGAGGACAAGATTGTGAACTTTACGGACGGAACTGCCGGTACAACCGGGCTGCCGAGTTCGAATGTGCTGTATTTTGATCTGGAGGATGATGCATGGCTCTGCGTGCGTCCGTCCGGAACGGAGCCGAAGATCAAGTTCTATTACGGAATCAAGGGCAGTTCTCTGGAGGATGCCGATGAAAAATCGGCAGCCATGGGAAAAGCTGTGCTGGATATGATTGACAAAATGATGTGAGACATGAGGAAGACAAACAGGATGAACGAAGAGAAAAAAGTAGCGGAGAAAGAGAACAGATATACATGGGAGGATTTTCGGAGAATTATCGAAAAGCTTCGGGCGCCGGGAGGCTGCCCCTGGGACCGGGAACAGACCCATGCTTCTCTCAAGGGCTGCATGATTGAAGAGGCTTACGAAGCAGTAGAGGGAATCCGCATTCTGGATGAGACCGGCAATGCGGATAACCTGCAGGAAGAGCTGGGTGATGTGCTGATGCAGGTGTTTCTGCACAGCCAGATCGCCCGGGAAGAGGGCCTTTTTGATCTGGATGACGTGGTGGACGGCATCAGCCGGAAGATGATATACCGCCATCCTCATGTATTCGGAAATGCTGAGGCGGATACTTCAGAAAAAGTACTGCAGAACTGGGAAGAGCTGAAAAAGCAGGAAAAAGGAAACCTGTCTCCGGAACAGGAGATTGCGGCAGTTCCCCGCAGCCTTCCGGCCCTGATCCGGACTTCCAAAATTCTGAAGAAAATGGACCGCAGCTACAGCGTATTTCAGAATGAGAAGGATAGCTGTCAGGAAGCGGAAGAGGCTCTGAACTGTGTAATGACATCAGAAGATGAGAAGGAAGTTCGTCAGGCGGCAGGAAATCTTCTGCTTCAGATCTGCAATGTGCTCAGGCTGAGGAATATCAGTGCGGAGGAAGCGCTGACGGACGCCCTGGAAAAGCTGTTAAAAATGTATGAAATACCCGAATGTCCTTGACAAAAGGGCAGGCGGAGTATATAAATATGTGTAGAGTTATACTAGGCGACTGTTCATCCGCAGAAGCAGGTGAATGCATAAAGTTAATTCTGATTCCAATTATGTAGAAAAACACAACAGGAGGAATTTACTCATGAACAAAACAGAATTAGTAGCAGCTATGGCTGAGCAGACTCAGCTTTCCAAAAAGGATACTGAAGCGGCACTGAAAGCGTTTGTAGACGTGGTAGCCGCAGAGCTGAAGAACGGAGGAAAGGTTCAGCTGGTAGGCTTTGGAACCTTCGAAGTATCCGAGCGCGCAGCCAGAGAGGGAAGAAATCCGCAGACCGGAGCTTCCATGCAGATCAAGGCTTCCAAGACTCCGAAGTTCAAAGCCGGCAAGGCTCTGAAGGACATGCTGAACTAATTAATTTATGCGACTGGATAAATATCTGAAGGTGTCCAGGCTGATCAAGAGGCGTACAGTCGCCAATGAAGCCTGTGATGCAGGACGTGTTTTGATTAATGACAGACCGGCCAAAGCGTCTGCCCAGGTAAAAGCCGGAGATGTGCTGGAGATTGCGTTTGGGACGAAATCGGTGAAGGTGGAAGTCCTGAACGTACAGGAGACGGTTAAGAAGGAAGAGGCGCAGGAGCTGTACCGGTATCTGTGAAACCGGGGAATAAGTGAAAAAGAGCTTCCATATAATGGAGAATAGACCATTATATGGAGGCCTTTTTTATATGGAAGAGCGCGTGCACTGCCTGACTCTTTCCCAGAGAAAGAAAGGTACGGTAACGGGTGTGCTGGATGTATTTGCCTTTGACGAGCATGAAATTCTTCTGAAAACCAGCCAGGGGATGCTGACAGTAAAAGGAAAGGAGCTGCATGTAAGCCGGCTGGAGCTGGAAAAGGGCGAAGTGGATCTGGACGGAGAGGTGGATACCCTGGTATACAGCGGGCGTGAGCCAAAGAAGAAACAGGGCTCTCTGCTGTCACGGATGTTCGGGTAACAGATATGAGCAGTTATATGACGGGAGAGCTGCTGCTTTTTGCGCGGGCTGTCTGGTACGGCGCATGTCTTCTGCTTCTGTATGATGTTCTGAGAATACTTCGGCGCACCATTCACCATGGACCGGTCTGGACGGCTGTGGAGGACATCCTGTATTGGGTGTTCTGCGCCGTCTGGCTGTTCAGCCGGTTCTATCAGGAAAACGACGGAATTCTGAGGGCGTATTTTTTTGCCGGCATTTTTCTGGGGGCTCTTGCGTGCAGAGCAAGTATCAGCCGTTTTTTTGTCGGATTTGGCGTCTGGCTGCTGCGCGGCTGCGGGAAAATATTGGGAATTCCGTTGAAAGGCGCAAAAAGAATGATAAAAAGGTTGAAAATTCAGTTGTTTCGGTTTAAAGTCAACTTAAATGTTTCTTTGAATAGGAAAAAGGAAAAAAAGGTTGTCGGGAATGAAAAAAACGAAAAACAGAAACAGCCGAAAAGCAGCAAGAGCACACAGGAATAAAGTGACGATGATCGGAATTACCAGTGTAGTCTGTCTGCTGATGGTGATTCTGCTGGTGCAGGGTCAGAGGCTGAATGCTCAGGCATCGGCCAATGAACAGAGGATGGCTGAACTGGAGCAGCAGATAGAAGATGAGAACCAGAGAACCCAGGAGATTGGGGATCTGGAAGAATATATGCAGAGTGACGAATATCTGGAAAAGGTAGCTAAGGACAAATTGGGCCTGATTAAGGACGGAGAAATTATTTTCAAGGAATCCGATGGGGAATGACGTCGGTTTCTGCTGAAAACTTTTTCTGTTTTTCTGAACGGCTTTGACAAAGTTTTTATAGCGGAGCGTCTATAATACTCCCTTGAAGAATGCCCGGCTTGCGGGCCGGAACAGGCAGGAGGGGAGTGACGGATGCACGAAGGAATGATTGCCATGCTCGGGATTATCGCTGTTTTAGTGATACGGGACATGGCAAAAACTGTCTTATCAGGGAAAAAAGACAAAAATCTGTCTGAAATATACGAACACCATCCCCAAAAGGAGCAGATGGAGAGATATGCGGCTTCCTTCCGGAAGCTGGCCAACTCTTTTTATGACATGCCTTTCCGGAAAGAAAGTCTGACCGCATCGGAGACGGAAGAGATTTTCGGAAAAATGCAGAAAGGCGTCTGTTCCCGGTGTCCCAGAGCGGAATCCTGCTGGAATCTCTGCTATCATCTGACATATCAGCAGGGCTGTGAGCTTCTGAACGCCCTGGAGAACGGCGGACGGGACGAGCTTACGAAGGCCTTTGGAGACTGGACGGAGCACTGCGTGAACGGGGCGAGATTTCTTGAGGAAATCCGGGATGAATTTATGAAAAGCCGGCAGGAGCTTATGTGGAATAATCGCCTGATTGAAAACCGGCTGGCTGTAGCGGAGCAGCTGGGTGAAGTGGCACATATCATGCAGATGGCGGCGGAGGATATATACAGCATCACGGGAGTTCCCCATGAGCTGGAGGATCAGGCCCGGAAAAATCTGAAGAAGCATCATGTGGTGGTAAAGAAGATGTGGATGCTGGAAAAGCCGGAAGAACACCTGAAGATCTTTCTGACCATGCGGGTGCGGGGAGGCCAGTGTGTGACTGTGGGCGAGGTGGCCAGAGAACTGTCTGCTATCTGCAGTACCCGGCTGGTGCCGGCCCGGGAGGGCCGTAATGTGCTGAACAGCGATTATTCCACGGTGCTTTTTACAGAAGACACCAATTATCGGGTGCTCTACAGCGCGGCAAAGGTGACGAAGGAGAAGGAAACTGTCTCAGGGGACAGCTATGCCTGCCGGGATGAGGAAGGGCAGCTGGTTATGTGCCTGTCCGATGGTATGGGCTCCGGCCTGGCCGCCAGCCGGGAGAGCGAGGCGGTGGTGGAGCTTCTGGAAGAATTTATCACTTCGGGCTTCACCCGGGAGACGGCGGCAAAGATGATCAATTCGGCGCTGGTGCTGCAGCGGAGCGGCGGGATGTTTTCTACGGTGGATATTTGTGAGCTGAACCTGTATACAGGAGTGTGCAGTTTTCTGAAGGCGGGAGCGGCGGCCTCTTTTATCCGGAGAGATCAGTGGGTAGAGACCATCAGTTCCACCAGCATGGCGGCAGGACTGGTGCAGCGGCTGGATTTCGACACGGCTGTGAAGAAAATGTACGATGGAGACTATCTGGTGATGGTGACGGATGGAGTGCTGGATGCTCTGCCGGTTCAGAAGGAAGAGGAGACGATGAAGGAAATACTGTTGGATATACACTGCACATCGCCCCGCGAATTCGGACGGGCTGTGCTGGAACGAGTGCTGGGATACTGCGGTTACCGCGCCAGAGACGATATGACGGTGCTGGTAGCCGGCGTGTGGAAAAAAGCATAGGAGTTGCCATGAGAGAAAAAATACTGGAGTTTATGAAAAAGAATAAAATGGCGGAGCCGGGTGACGTGCTTTGCGTCGGCTTTTCCGGCGGCGCGGATTCTGTGTGCCTGCTGCTGCTGCTGGAGGAGCTTTCCCGGGAGCTTGCCTTCCGGCTGCAGGCGGTGCATGTGAACCATGGGCTGCGGGGAGCGGAGAGCGATGGCGATCAGGAGTTTGCAGAAAAATTTTGCAGAGAGCGGGGGATACCGCTCTTTGTCTATGCGTGCCCGGTGGCGCAGATGGCAGCGGAAAGCCATATGGGACTGGAAGAGGCTGGTCGTGCGGCACGACGGCAGGTGTTCGAAGAGTGTGTAAGGGAAAATGGGGCAACCAGAATTGCCCTGGCTCATCATCAGAACGATCTGGCGGAAACGGCTCTGTTTCATCTGGTACGGGGATCGTCGCTTCGGGGGCTCTCTTCTATCCGGCCGGTGAACGGACGGATCATCCGGCCTCTTCTGTGCGTGACCCGTCGGGAAATTGAACAATACCTGAAAAATCTGGGAATTGCCTGGCGGACGGACAGCTCTAATCTGTCTGTGGATTATACCAGAAATATTATTCGGCACAATGTAATTCCCTGCCTGGAAGAGCAAGTAAATGAGCGTGCCGTGCTGCATATAGCTGAAGCGGCCGGAGATCTGGCAGAAGCGGATGAATTTTTGCGGCGGGAGGCAAAAATGCGTCTGGGGCGGATAGGAAGGAAAATGAAAAAAAATGGCAGAGATGCCTGGCTGCTGACAGAGGAGCTGACGGAGGAGCCTGGAATCCTGCAGGGATATATCGTACTGGCATGCCTGGAAGAGCTGACGGGTGACCGAAGGAATCTGACACGGGAGCATGTCCGTATGGCCCGGGATCTGATGGGGCGCCGGACAGGAAAACAGGTAAATTTGCCGTATGGAATTGAAGGAAGGCGCACTTATGAAGGAGTGCTGCTTTTAAAGAACGGAGTGAAAAGAGAACCTGGAATGAAGCCGACGAAAAGTCCGGAGATTTCAATTGCCGGAAGCAGCGCCTGCCAGGTGGGAGACTGCCGCGTGTCCTGGGAAATTTTTGCCGGAAACATGGAAAAAATCCCGGAAAAGACGTATACGAAATGGCTGGATTATGATAGAATAAAAAATGGTCTGGTTCTCCGGACCAGAAGAAAAGGCGATTATCTGGTGATTAACGCGGCCGGAGGCCGTAAGAAGCTGAAGGACTACATGATCGACTGCAAAATTCCGGCGGAGGAACGGAATTCTGTTCTGCTGCTGGCATCCGGCTCCGAGATTATCTGGGTGGTAGGATACCGCATCGGGGAGAGCGGCAGGGTCAGCGGAGATACGCGCCAGATTCTGCGTATAGAGGTAACGGGAGGAAATATACATGAGCGAAAGAATCCGGACATTGATTGAAGAAGAGCGGGTTGCGGCCCGGATCAGGGAACTGGGTGAGGATATCAGCCGGGAATATGAGGGCAGGGAGGTGCATCTGATCTGCGTTCTTAAGGGCGGCGTATTTTTTATGTGCGATCTGGCAAAGCGGATTACCGTTCCGGTGACGATGGATTTTATGTCCGTATCCAGCTACGGAGCGGGTACCAGCTCCAGCGGAGTGGTGAAGATTGTCAAAGATCTGGATCAGCCGCTGGAGGGGAAAGATGTATTGATTGTAGAGGATATTATAGATTCCGGAAGAACGCTGAGTTATCTGATAGAGATCCTGAAAAAGCGTCATCCCAGAAGCCTGCGGCTCTGTACGCTGCTGGACAAGCCGGAAAGGCGGGTAGTGGATAATGTACAGGTAGATTACTGCGGCTTCCAGATTCCCGATGAATTTGTGGTAGGCTACGGCCTGGATTATGACCAGAAGTATCGGAACCTTCCGTACATAGGAGTCGTGGAATTTTTATAAAACAGGCATTTAAAGGAGAATAAAGTGAACAGACAAAGAGGATGGGGCACGTATCTGGTACTGATCATTGTGCTGATCGTACTGTTTATGTATTTGCCCAGCGTCATGAATCAGGGTGAAAGTGTATCGAATACAGCATATGAAGAAATGCTGGAGAACGGAGAAATTGTCAGCGCCACTATTGAGCAGAATCAGGAGACGCCCACGGGTTCCATACAGTTTCAGACGGAGGATGGCGCAACAGGGCGCGTGAATGTCAGCGATGTAGTGGAGGCGGAGAATGAACTGAAGGCACAGGGTGTGACCATTACAGTCAACAGTGTATCCAGGGACAATCTCTTTTTCTCCCTGATACTTCCTGTACTGCTGGTTGGGCTGGTGGTGATCATTTTCATGTCCATGATGAACCGGTCAGCCGGCGGCGGCAGCAGTACCAATGCCAGGATGATGAATTTCGGCAAAAGCAGAGCCAGAATGACAACGGATCAGGACAAAAAAGTATTGTTCGCTGATGTGGCAGGGCTGTCGGAGGAAAAAGAGGATCTGGTGGAAATTGTGGATTTTCTGAAAAATCCTCAGAAATATATCCGGGTAGGAGCCAGAATTCCCAAGGGTGTGCTGCTGGTGGGGCCTCCGGGAACGGGAAAGACGCTGCTGGCCAAGGCGGTAGCCGGAGAAGCCGGAGTGCCGTTTTTCTCCATATCAGGTTCGGATTTTGTGGAAATGTTTGTAGGTGTAGGCGCTTCCCGTGTCCGCGACCTGTTCGAGGACGCCAAGAAAAACGCGCCCTGCATTATTTTCATTGATGAGATCGACGCTGTGGCCCGCCGGAGAGGCACCGGTATGGGCGGCGGCCACGATGAGAGAGAGCAGACGCTGAATCAGCTCCTGGTAGAGATGGACGGTTTCGGCGTCAATGAGGGAATTATCGTTATGGCGGCTACGAACCGGGTAGATATTCTGGATCCGGCGATTCTTCGCCCGGGCCGTTTTGACCGTCGTGTAGCGGTGGGCGTTCCGGATGTGCGCGGCAGGGAAGAGATCCTGCGCGTTCATGCCAAGGGAAAGCCCCTGGGCGATGACGTGGATCTGAAGCAGATCGCTCAGACTACAGCCGGATTCACCGGCGCGGAACTGGAAAATCTTCTGAATGAGGCGGCTATCCATGCGGCCAAAGCCGGCCGGGCATACCTCACCCAGGATGACATTAAGGAATCCTTCATTAAAGTAGGCGTGGGGACAGAGAAGAAGAGCCGCGTGATTTCAGACAAGGAAAAGCGGATTACAGCCTATCATGAAGCGGGCCATGCAATCCTGTTCCATGTACTTCCGGATATGGAGCCGGTCTATACGATTTCCATCATTCCCACCGGGCCGGGAGCGGCAGGGTATACCATGCCCCAGCCGGAAAATGACGATCTGTTCAATACAAAGGGCAAGATGCTGCAGTACATTACGGTCTGCCTTGGCGGCCGAGTGGCAGAGGAGATGGTCTTTGACGACATCACCACCGGCGCGTCCGAGGATATCAAGCGCGCCACAGCTACAGCCAGAGCCATGGTCACGAAATACGGCATGTCCACCAAGCTGGGGCTGGTGGCCTACGGGGAGGATTCCGACGAGGTATTCATCGGCAGAGACTGGGGCCATACCAAGAATTTCAGTGAGAATGTGGCAGCCGCCATTGATGAGGAAGTCAAGGAGATTGTGGAAAGCTGCCACAGCAGAGCGCGCGACCTGATTTCCGGACACAAATATGTTCTGGAAGAGTGTGCAAAACAGCTGATTACAAAAGAAAAGCTGAATCGGCAGGAATTTGAGGCAATTTTTGACGAGGAATCAAAGGCGCTGGAAGAACAGAATTAAAAAGTGCACAAAAAATAAAGTGAAATTTTGTGAGGTTTGTGCACACTTTTTGGGGGACTTATGGTACTATAATTAACGTAAAAACCCCCCAATACATTGCTACACCCCATAAGAAGAAATACCTTCTCCAAAAAAGGCAGCTCAGAACGAGCTGCCTTTTTTCCGGTCATACGGAAAAAGAAAGGTAAACTGGTTGTAAACTTTCGGTTTGTCGGGTAAAATAGAATAGACAGAATAGAAAGCAAAATTTTGTTTTGCATATCCAAAGGGCATGCCGCAATATGTGCCTTCTGGGTGGAGTTGCGGCATATGTCGCTCCATAAAGAATGAAAAGAGGATTTTTGATGGGTATTGAAAGGGCGCAGGATTATACAATTAAGATGCGTGCTCTGTTTAGCAAGCGAGCGCTGTACAGTGACGAGACAGAAATGTATCAGTCGCCGAATGAGCCGGAACCGGGAGATACGGTGCGGGTCAGGTTCCGAACCCTGAGAAATAATGTGGATGCCGTTTATATAATCAGTGGATCCATACGGAAGGAAATGGAGCTGGAAGGGTCGGAGAATGGTTTTGACTACTTTTGTATCGACATTCCTGTGGGGCATGAGACGATTCTTTATTATTTTGAGATTCAGTATGGAAAGAGGACGTGCTATTACAATAAGCTGGGCGTGAGCCGCGATCTGCAGGAAGCCTATTCTTTTGGTATTGTACCGGAGTTCCGGA
>ERZ1643247.3275-NODE-3275-length-11621-cov-42.352066_pt1 | contig 11621 bp, 11 predicted proteins | sample MGYA00579264_ERZ1643247 | MGnify/ENA primary metagenome ERZ1643247 (study PRJEB29033, sample SAMEA4952262) | chicken gut metagenome | biome: Broiler Chicken; feature: Gastrointestinal Tract; material: Caecum | place: Ireland | collected 2018 | study: Broiler... | reverse complement strand
GCCTGCGATTTTCCGTGCTTTTAGGAAAACCCCGCGGGCACGCAGACGCATGCCGCGGGGTTTTTGCTGTTTCGTCACGGACTGCCAGGCAAAGCAAACCATCTATCAAAGAGAGCCTTTCGCAAATATGGAAGGCTCCCTTTATTCTTTATGGACGGGACCAGTCATACTGCATATATGTATCAATGAGATATTGTGCCGCCACCACCGGATCGGAGAGCGCTTCTTGCGGCAAATCCCCCTTTCCGGCAACGCTCCAACCGTCTGGATTGGCAAACACGGCATACCCCAAATTGCTGCAACCGCGAAAAGCCGTATTTTTGATGGTCCGCACGCCGCTGCCGAGCGTGATGCTTTCCAAGGCGCTGCAATCTTCAAACGCTTCCTGTTCAATCATTTCAACACTGTCCGGAAAGGATAGATTCGCCAACCCACTGCAACCGGCAAATGCACCCGACCAAATCCGAACCAACTGATCGGGCAGCGCGATAGACCGCAAACTGCGGCAATTTTCAAACGCGCAAAGCCCGATCTGCGTCACACCGCTCGGAAGGACGACGCTCTCTAAACTTTCACAGCCGGAAAATACAAAAAATTGGACTGTTGTGATCCCTTCGCCGATCGCCGCGCTCGTAAGTTTTCTGCAATATTGAAACGCATCGTTGCCGAGCTTCGTCACACTGTCCGGAATTGTAATGCTTTCCAGACTTTCGCACTCCCAAAATGCTCCCCCTCCGATCGAAAGCACGCTGTCCGGGATCGAAACGCTCTCCAATCCGCCGCAGCCATTCAACGCGTAATCTCCGATCTCCGTCACGCCATTGGGGATCACAAGACTTTTCAAATCAGCGCACTCATAGAAAGCGCTTTTTGCCACAACGGTCACCGCTTTCCCCGCATATTCCTGCGGAATGACGACATTGGCAGGGAGTTTGGTTTGTTGATCCCACGCAACGGAATATGTACCATCCTCCAACATCGTAAACGTAAAATAGGAATCATCCGTGGGGTAAAGCCTATCACCGCAGCGGGTGCAGACGCCGTCAACATAATTGTGCCCCAGAGGCGCGACGGTACGCGTCTCCTTTTCTCCGCACGCGCAGGTACGCTGCTCCTCACCCGCTTCGGAGCACGTCACAGGGACGGTCACCGTCCATTCGCCGAAGCTGTGCTCATGCGGGTCGGCGGGCAACACGGAACCGTCCGTGTCATCATCCGATCCCATGGTGCAGCCTGCAACATTCAAAACACAGGCAAATGCCAACAATACAGAAAACAGGAATATAAAAAGCTTTTTCACTGCTGCCTCCCTCAAAAATTTGCAGAGATTTTTTATTCAAACAAAAAATGTTCTTTAACCGAAAATCCGCACCCTATATTGCCGCATCTCCGATTACAGACATTTCATTTCTCCTTAAAATTTTTATTTTACCGTAATATAAAGACGTACAGTTCTACGATTCCATGAATTTTGCCTTGTGTAAATTGTGTAACAATAATCACTTCTCTCTGACACTGAATGAACACTTTCCGTCTTTCCTTCCGGATTTTGATATCCCCAACTCCCACTAAAATAATTGATAGCCACACCCGAACAATCAAGCCATCTATCCCCGAACCGCGGCTCGCCGTAAACATAATATGAATCGACCCCGAATGTCATTTCCTCGCCCGTATACCGAAACTCATAATACAGCTCATCGACGTCCGGCGTAAAGATCCATTCATCGCCGTAGTTGTTTACAACTTTGATGGATACATCATACTTCTTTTCGCCTGCACAACCGACGCAAAATGCAAACGTCATTATGACAAGCATTGCCGCACAAAAAGCGCGCAAATATTGTTTTTTCCATTTTGCCATATGGATCCCCTCCCAAATTGGTATAAAAACCAATGATAATATACCACGCGTTTGTATATTTATTTTCTATTTTTTGTATCAAAAATGTAAAATAAGCGGATACGGAAAAACGCCGGCTTCTCCGCTATGGAGAGGCCGGCGTTCCTATCTCTTTTAGTTTTCCCTTTCCCAAACGAATCCGCTGTGCACATCGTACAGCTGGAGGGCGGCTGCAGCGGGATCGGACAACACATCGGGGGAGAGAAACACGCTGCCTTCCTGTTCTCTCCAGGCGATCCACCCCTGCGGACGCTCGAACACGGCGCCCGAAAGCCAGCTTTGCCCAAACGCCTGCGCGCCGATATAGTTGACGGACGCGGGAATGGTGACGGAAAAACGCTGCGAATTGCCGCAGTGCGAGAAGGCGTCGCTGTAGATCGCCTCGAGGGTCTCCGGCAAAATCAGCTCCCGCAGCGAGGAACATCCCGTAAACGCATAGGCTCCGACAGACGTGATGCCCTCTCCGAGCGTGACGCTTTCGAGCGCGCTGCAACTCGCAAAGGTATACTCCGCGATCTGCCCGATACTGCCGGGAAGTATGACCGAGCGGAGAGCTGTGCAGTTATGGAAAGCGTGCATGCCCAGTTCCGTCAGGGATTCGGGGAGTTCGATCTCCGCGAGGGAGATACAGCCCTCAAAGGCACTGTCGCCGATGGTGCGCAGCCCCTGCGGCAGACGGATCTGCTGCAGCCGGCTGCAATACAGGAAGGCCCTGTTCCCAACGGACGTGACGGACGAGGGAAGTTCGGCCGCGGTGAGCGGAGTGTTGGCAAAGGCAAGTTCGCCAATGGAGGTGACTCCCTGCGGAATGGTTATCTCGCGCAAGGAGGTCGCACTGAAGGCATAATCGCCGACAGATGTAACGGACGCGGGCAGCTCGATCTGTTCGAGGCTGGAGCAGGCTTCAAAAAGAAAGGCATCGATCCCCCTCAATCCTGCCGGCAGGCGCACCGAACGCAGCGAAGTACAGTAGGAAAAAGCGGAGTAACCGATCGTCTGCACACTGTCGGGGATGACGATCTCCTCCAGCCGGTCACAGCCTTCAAAGGCACCGGGGCCGATCTCCCGCAGGGAAGCGGGCAGTTCGACCGCCTGCAGCGCAGAACAGCGGCTGAATGCCCAATCGGAGATGCTCTCCAGCGAGGCCGGCAGGCGTATGCTCTCCAGCGACATGCAATCGGCAAAGGCGCTGCTCTCGATGGTGCGCAAGCCATTCGGCAAAGAAACTTCGCGCAGCGAATAGCAGCCGTTCAACAGACTTTCGGGAACGGTTTCTGCCGCATAATCGAAAACGGCGGATTCTATGACGCTGCGATCGAAACCGCTGTGAAGGAAAGCCTGCGCTCCCGCATCCGACAGGATGTGCAGCTCGAACTCGGGCGTGATGTACCAGCCCTCCCCTTCTCCGTAGTTGCCCGACTGCGAACCGATAAAAACTTCCGCCGCGCAGCGGTTGCCGAAGCGGTCGTCCCACTCTACCCGCCTGGTCGTGCCGAAATCGTCGCTGCGGTAGCTCGCGCGCGCGATGCCCATATAGTAACTGCCGTCCGTATACTCAGCGGCGTACCACAGGTCTGTCTCTACATACGGCAAAACGGACGTGGTCAGGAGGTGATATTCCTTTAAATTTTTGCGCTTTTCGACGCCCGGCTTCGGCCGGTCTGCATCCAGCAGCACGCTGATGACCGAATCGAAGGAATCGAACTCGACGCCGATATACGGGAGATACCAGCGGCGGGTCAGGTAGTCGATCAGATCCGCAACGGTCGGGCGCCGGCCGTAACCGTCAACCAGACTGCCCGAGGCGGGCACCCTCCAAAAATGGATGCCGCGATATTCGAGCAGATTCCCCTGATCGCTGTCCGGCGCGCCGAGCTGTTCCATGACCTGCTCGCGCGTATCGCCCGGGCTGATACCGCGCACGCTGCCCGGATGAAACTGGTCCAGCGCAGAGACGAGGATCGGCAATACGAAAGCCGCGATCAAAACAGCCATTAAAACGGCCAGCAGGATGAGTCCGTTGCGGGTGCGTTTGCCCTCGGGCGGCCGGGGCACGCGCCCCTCGCTCCATGCTGTAAGCAGTGGATCTTCCCTCATCACTTCTCCTCCCTTTTCCGCAGCAGCAAGATAACGCGCCGTCTTCAGTAACGTTTAAGCCGCTTTCCGGCCGATTACAGTATACCACAGATGTACCGTATGCGCAAGGCATTTGCAATTTTTATTCAAACGGGATGGAACGCGGCCGTTTGCCGCGCACTTACCGCTCGGACCATGCAGGATTTTTCAAAGATGTGCCCGCGGAGATTGACAGCGGACGCACTTCTCTTTATAATATATGTGTCATAAGTTTTTATGACATACATTGCCAGGGAAGGTATCAAATGGAAGACATCATCGCGCGGCGGCAGTTTGACCCGCTGTATATTTGGCTGGACATCGGTTTTTTGCTCGTGCTGGCGGGACTTTTGCTTTGGAAAAAGAAATACATGACCGTACTGGTGGGGCTGTTTTTCGGACTTGTATATTTTGCCGTCGACTACGGCCTGTTTCACCTCGTATTTCACGCGCGCACCATTTCGGAAGGATACAGCCTGTTTTGGGTCCTCCTGTGGATGTCGATGAGCTACGGCTTTACAAATTTTGCATGGATCTGGCTTTGGATCTCAAAGGACAAGCGACTGCTCGAATGGTCGGCTCTCATCCTCTTTTGGTGGCTGTGCGCGCCCATGATCGCGGCAACATTTGGGAGCGGCGAGCCCATCGTCATCCAGCGCACGACGGGCTCTTACCACGGGTATATGGCGATTTTACTGTTTGCCGGATACCTCGGCCTGATCGTATGGAATTTGGCACACCGCGAAAAGGCCCTCCGTATCGATATCCTATGGCTCCTCGCCATCGGCATACTGGTGCAATTCGGCTGGGAGGCGGGGCTGCTGCTGGGCGGCATCCGCAGCGCGGGCTTTGAAAACTTTTCGGACAAGATCCTCACACTGGTGACCAATTCGCTGTTGGAGACCAACCTCGGCATGCCCTATATCTATTTCATCTTCCTCCCATGGTCCTCCCGCTTTACCGAACAGCTGAAGCGGCGCAGACAAAAACTGCCCCTGCTTGCCCGCCTTGCCGAAAATAACGCAGAGCGCGTGCGCGGCGAAGGTCTGAGCGAATACCTCGGCGGGCCCTCCGCCGAACACGATCGGCCCGCGCCATAACTCCCGGCGCTTTTCCTTATTATATAATTAAGGAATACAAAAACTTTTGAAAGTGAAAAAGAGGGGGGCGCCCCGGGCGCCCCCCTTTTGACATACGATCGAAATGAGGTCAGACCGCGCTGCCGAGATAATCGGCCAGCGTCTGCATAAAATCTTTTTTACGGGCGCGGGAAAGGCACAGATCGTCCTCGCCGACCCACACCGTCGTTGCGCCCACCCCGACGACGTAATCGAGGTTGACAAGGTAACTTTAATAGATGCGGTAAAAATGGCAGTCCGCCAGCTCGCTCTCTACCTTATCCATCTGACCGCGGACGGTGATGTCTTCCCCGCCGAGATGATAGGTCAGCAGGTGCTCGCGCACTTCGATGTAGCGGATATCCCGCACGGAAATGCAGCGGACGGATTCGTCGGTACACAGAAAGAGCTTTTTATTCTGCGCGTTTTTGATCTTTCGCAGCGCCTTGCGCAGCTTGGAATAGAGCTGCGGCTGCGTGACCGGCTTGACGAGAAAATCGAGCGCATCGACCTCGTAGCCGCGGATGGCATATTGCGCCATGTTCGTGACGAAAATGATGACGGCGTTTTCATCCACCTTGCGCAGTTTTTTCGCGGCGGTGAGGCCGTTGAGGTGCGGCATATCGATGTCCATCAGCACGAGATCGTACTTGCTGCGGTAATCGCCGATAAATGCGAGCCCGTCCGTAAATTCGGCAACGGAGAAGCGCTCGTCTGCTTCCCGCTCAAATTCTTCCAAATAGGAACGGAGCATCTTGGTGTCTTCCGGGTCATCTTCTACGATCGCGACGTGGATCATTCTGCCTCCTCTTTGAAAGGGAATGACTGCCAAAGCGGATAAATGCAATTCTTTTCGGCCGGAGGCCGAAAAGAAAGGGCGCCCTTTCTTTTGATTTGCGTTTAATGGTATCACAAGTTTTGACGTTTGTCAATATTTTTTTATAAAAACACAGCGGCGCGCTTTGCCGCATAACCGAACGAAAGGGAAGCAAACTGTTTCTAAAAAGGCCTTTCCCGTCAAATTTGGAGGGAATGTAGTGTTTTTGATTGCCTCGCAAAGGCATCTGTGCTATAATGCAATGGAAACGACAGGTGCGCCGCAGCGGCGCACGGAGCGGGAGAGCGCGTGCCATGCATCGTGGATATCTGTTTTTTAAATATTCCTTCGACTTTTGCGCCGCGCTGCTCGCCGTGATCCTCCTCTCCCCCCTGCTGCTGCTCGTGGCGATCGCCATCAAAGCGGAGGACGGGGGAGAGATCATTTTCCGCCAAAAGCGCACCGGCCGAGGCGGGAAAAAATTTTTCTGCTACAAATTCCGCTCGATGACCAGCGCGCGGGTACGCTACAACAAGCATCGGCGCGTGATCGGGGACGAAAATCCCAATGTGACCAAAGTGGGGCGCGTTATCCGCAAGCTGAAGATCGACGAGCTGCCGCAGCTGTTCAATATCCTCAAGGGGGACATGAGCATCATCGGGCCGCGGCCGCTGCTGCCCGTATTTGACCGCGACTATGAGGACTGGGAAATGATCAAATTTGAACTGCGCCCGGGGCTGACCGGCCTGGGGCAGGTGCGCGGCAACGGCTACCTGAGCCTGTACGACCGCAAATATTATGACGCCTATTATGCGATGCACGCCTCGCTCGGACTGGATATCGGCATCTTTTTCCGCACGCTGGGCGTCATCCTCTTCGGCGAAAAGAAGTTTTTAAAGCCCGTATCGGAAGCGGAGCACCGCATCCTGCGGCGGGAAGTAAAGCGCAACTATACCGTACCCCCCGAAACGCGCGCGGCGCTGCGCGCAGCGGAGTAAACATGGATGAATTTACCCTGCAACGCGCGGAAGACGGGCGATGGAAGGCCGCACAGATCGTGGGGAATACCCGCATCGGCGGCGTCGTCTCCTGCGTGCTCAACTATTATAAATTTATGGACCGCCGCCGCTGGCGTTTGGATTTTTTTGCCTACGAACACTGCGGCTTTGACGAGGAGCTGCGCGCGATCGACCCCGCGGCGCGCGTACTGACCATTCCCCGGTTTGACCGGGATCCGCTGCGGGCGATGAGCGCACTGCAAAAGCTGCTGCGCGAAGGCGGGTATGCGGTGGCACATTCGCATATGACCACCCTTTCCGCCTTCGCGCTGCGCGCGGCCAGGCGGGCGGGTGTTCCCGTGCGCATCTGTCACGCTCACAGCACCTTCGACCGCCGTTCCGACCATTATTGGATCAAGGCGGCGCTGCGCCCCTTTGCCGCAAAGGATGCGACCTGCCGCATGGCATGCGGCAGATTGGCGGCACAAAACCTCTTTCGCCGACGCGCAAAAGAGGCGATCATCCTGCCCAATGCCATCGATTTAGAGCGGTTCGCCCCCGATCCGCTTGCAAAAGAGCGCCTGCAGCTGCAAGGGCGCAATCTGCTCTTCGTCGGGCGGTTTGCTCCGCAAAAGAACCTGCACTTCCTCTTGGATGCTTTTGCGCTTGCCCTGCAGCGGCGGCCGATGACGCTGCTGCTGTTGGGAGCGGGCGCCGGGGAAAAGGCACTGCGCGAACGGGCGGCACGGGCCGACCTATCCGGCCGTGTACGCTTTATCCCGCAAGGGGATCCGGCGCCCTGGTATGCCGCGGCGGACGCATTCGTTCTGCCATCCCTGTACGAGGGATTCCCCGTGGTGGGTTTGGAAGCGCAGGCGGCAGGCCTGCCCTGCCTGTTTTCGGACAAGATCACGCGCGAAGCGGACGTATGCGGCGGGGCCGCCTTCCTCCCTCTCGATCGGGAGGCGTGGGCCGCGGCGATGGCAGAGGATGCGCCGCGCCTGACAGACTGTGCCAAACGGCTGCAACAGGCCGGCTATGATATCCGGCAGGAAGCGGGAAGGCTGCGTGAAGTTTACGACCGCGCCCTGCAATCACTGGTGGGAGAAGAATAAAATGCTAAACAGAGAAAAACTGCGCCGCCCGCTGCAGCAGGCGTACCTGCTGCGGCTGCTCGTGCGGCGCAACATCAAAAACCAATACTACCGCTCCTTTATCGGCGTACTTTGGACAGTGCTGAACCCGCTGCTCAATATGCTGGTGATGACGCTCGTGTTTTCCCGCCTGTTCGGCGGTGATACGCCGCTCGACTACCCCATCTATATCCTTTCGGGCAACATCATCTTCAATATCATGCGCACCTCGACGAGCGGATCCCTCCCCTGCCTGGTGCGCCAGCGGGATATGCTGCAAAAGACGCGCGTCTCCATCGCCCTCTTCCCGACGGCGAACGTGCTCTCCTCGCTGGTGACATTTCTCTTCTCCTTCGTCGCGCTGCTCATCGTGGCGCTGGTGCGCTACCTGACGGGCGACTATGTCTTCTGTTGGCAGATCGTATTAGTGGTCGTACTGGTGCCGGCGGTAGCGCTCTTCTCACTGGGCATATCCTATTTTTTGAGCGCGCTGTACGTGTTCTTCCGCGACATCGAACACCTGTACTCGGTCATCCTGACGCTGTGGACCTACCTGACCCCCCTCTTTTACACCGTCGACCGCCTCAACAGTCAACTGGTCGAAAACATTATGGGGCTCAATCCGATGTACCACTACGTCGAATACTTCCGGACCCTTCTTTCCGGCGGTATTCCGTCGGGAATGGAGCACCTGATCTGTTACGGATTTGCGATCGTATCCTTTGCGATCGGCTACGCATTCATGCGCGCGGTGCGCAACCACATCGCCGCCAACCTGTAAGGAGGACGCCATGGCAAGACAAAAGATCACGCCCGACCCGACCTGCCTGCTCGAGGCGCACGATGTGACGATGAAGTTCACCCGCTACGACGTGGGCGTCAATTCCCTCAAAGAGCTGATCGTGCGCGCCTTCCGCCGCGATCTGCGCCGGGAAAAATTTACCTGCCTGGAAAACGTGAGTTTCAAGATCCGCCAAGGGGAAGCGGTGGCAGTGATCGGGCGCAACGGCGTGGGCAAGAGCACGCTGCTCAAGATCGTTTCCGGCATCCTCAAACCCACGTCCGGCTGGGCGCACTGCAACGGGCGCATCTCTCCCCTGCTGCAGCTGGGCGCCGGCTTTGACGGCAACGCGACGGGCATCGAGAACATCTACCTCAACGCCGCGATCATGGGCTATACCAAAAAAGAGATCGACGCGAAGCTGCCCGAGATCCTCGCGTTTGCGGAGCTGGGCGACTTTATCCATACCCCCGTCAAGGCGTACTCTTCGGGTATGCTGGCGCGGCTCGGCTTTTCCATCGCCATCACGATGGAGGCGGAGATCATGCTCATCGACGAGATCCTCGCCGTGGGCGACATCGCCTTCCAAAAAAAATGCTATGACCGCCTCGCCGAACTGCGGAAAAAGGGACTGACCTTCCTCATCGTGTCGCACGGCAATTCCGTACGCAACCTGTGCGACCGCGCCATCTGGATCGAGCGCGGGCATGTTATCGCCGACGGACCGGCGGGCGAGATCTTCGACCGCTACGCCCAGGCGATGATGCATCCCGAGCAAAACGCATAACCAAAACCACACAAGGAGACAACATGCATTACGACTATTTATTGGTAGGCGCCGGGCTGTATAACGCCGTATTCTGCGAGCACGCCGTGCGCGCGGGCAAGAGCTGCCTCGTCGTCGAACGGCGCAGCCACATTGCAGGGAATATTTATACCGAAAAGGTGGAAGGCATCGACGTACACGTATACGGGGCCCACATCTTTCATACTTCAAACGAGGAAGTATGGACATATGTAAATCAATTCGCCTCCTTCAACCATTTTGTCAACCGCGTCAAGGCCAATTATAAGGGCAAACTGTACAGCATGCCCTTCAACATGTATACATTTGAACAGCTTTGGGGCACAAAGACGGCGGAAGAAGCGCAGGCGATCATCGAGAGTCAGCGCGCAGCCCTCGGCGGGAAACAGCCGGAAAACCTCGAAGAGCAGGCGATCAGCCTGGTCGGGACCGACGTATACGAGACGCTCGTCAAGGGATATACCGAAAAGCAGTGGGGGCGCCGGTGCAGAGATTTGCCCGCCTTCATCATTAAGCGGCTGCCGCTGCGCTTTACCTACGACGACAACTACTTTAACGACAAGTATCAGGGCATCCCCGAGGAAGGCTACACCGCCTTGGCGGAAAAGCTGTTCGCGGGCGCGAAGGTGCTGCTGAACACCGATTATTTCGACTTTATCAAGGAGACGAAAGATACCTTCGGCAAAACCGTGTTCACGGGGATGCCGGACGAGTTTTTCGGCTACCGCTTCGGAAAGCTCGAATACCGCACCGTGCGCTTCGAAACGGAGGTGCTGGATATCCCCGACTACCAGGGCAACGCCGTCATCAACTACACCGAATACGAAGTCCCCTACACGCGCATCATCGAACACAAGCACTTTAATTTCGGCAAACAGCCCAAGACCGTCATCTCGCGCGAGTACCCTGCCGAATACGCGGAGGGCATGGAGGCATACTACCCCGTCAACGATGCCAAAAACAGCGCGCTCATGCAGCAGTACGAGGCATGCAAGGCGGAGCGGCCGGACGTCATATTCGGCGGCAGGCTGGGCGAATACAAGTATTACGACATGGATAAGGTCATCGCGAGCGCCTTCGAGCTGTGCAAAACGGAAGGGCTGCGCTGACGCACTCTCTCGAACGTTATTTTTGCCATATATTTCTGCGCGCGGCGTATGCCGCGCGCTTTTCTACCGCCCTTTTATTCTTCTGCGGCGGGTTGCCCCGCACAATTCCACCCGCTGCGAGGCCGCTGATCTTCGCCGCGCTCCTGTATACGCGGCATTCCCGTATCATTTCAGCGGCTCCTGCACAAACTGAAGATGCGCGCAGAAGTGCGCACAGGAGGGACGGTTTTGGAAGAGAAAAAATCGGGCGAGGAACTGCTCGCCGAAGTATACCGCAACACGCACTACGCGCTGGCATCCATCGCAGACATCCTGCCGGCGACGCAAGAGGGCGAACTGAAAGAAGAGCTCAAGCGCATGCACGAAGATTATGAGCGCATCTGCGGCAAAGCAGCGCTCTGCGCAAAGCAACGGGGCATCGAATTAAAGGAGCCCAATCCCCTCAAGCGGGCGATGATGTGGGGCTCGATCAAGATGAACACCATCAAGGATGACTCCCGCGCGCACATCGCCGAAATGATGACGCAGGGAACGGTGATGGGCATCACTGCGCTGACCCGCTCCATCCGCGAGAGCGAAGATGCCGATACCGCCATCCGCACCCTCGCGGGGGAACTGCTCGCCATCGAACAGGGCTACGAACAGACGCTGCGCCACTACCTGTAAATCCGATCGGACGCAGATTTGACCGCATCTTGATCAAAGCGCCCGCCGGCAAAATGCCGGCGGGCGCTTTGATTCAACGGAACAATTCGCATAACACTCTAAAAAATCATCCCGCTATCCTTTTATGGGAAATGATTCTCCCCGCCTGCAGCATTTGCCGACATAAATCTGCGGTC
>ERZ1643247.3271-NODE-3271-length-11631-cov-3.351158_pt1 | contig 11631 bp, 12 predicted proteins | sample MGYA00579264_ERZ1643247 | MGnify/ENA primary metagenome ERZ1643247 (study PRJEB29033, sample SAMEA4952262) | chicken gut metagenome | biome: Broiler Chicken; feature: Gastrointestinal Tract; material: Caecum | place: Ireland | collected 2018 | study: Broiler... | reverse complement strand
AATACCTGTTACCATCAGGCCCGTAGCCAGTTTTTCCTTTCTGTCTACTTTTGCGCACTCCTCAATCGCCGGTTTCCAGGCTTCCTCCGGAAACTTTACATCCTGTACGATAAAATCCTTTTTCCAGTCCGTAACGTCCTTGATTACTTTGTTCTCCTGCGTAATATAAGGCATTCCGGCATGCTCGCCCTTTTCCCAGCGAATCGTTACGCCAAAGGGATTCAGCGTATCCTGTCCTTCCACATAGCAGTCAAAATAATATTTTTTCAGAAGCGGGTCACTGAAAATAAATGCAAACGGCTCATATCCGTTTACCAGACGATCCGGCTTCCCGCCTTTTACAAGTTCCAGATAATTCTCTCTTGGTGTCAGCATTGTTACTTTCCTCCTACTCTATAAAATGTATCTCGTCTTATGATGGACACATTATAATATAGGAGCAATAATCCTGTAAATTCTGCAAAAGAAAGAAATTGAACCATATTGACTGCTACATTCTATAGTAGTCCGTTTCCAGCTTCTGGATCTCAAAGGAAAGCATCAGATGAAGGCAGGTCTCATAGTCGTTCAGATCAATGCCGGTCAGCTGCCGTATCCGCTCCAGCCGCACCAGCAGCGTAGTTCTGTGAACCTCCAGAAGTTCCGCCGTATGGGTGATGTTCTGCCTTTCCCGGAGATAAATTCTCAGGCTCTCCAGCAGGTGCGTTTCATTTCTGCTGTCATAGTCCCGAAGCACCGCCAGCGCCGGATGACATACCTGTTCCGCCGTCAGCTCCTGAATACACTGCTCCATCATATATGGCACCACATATTTTGGAAAAAAGTAATACCATTTTGTGCTGTCCGTACGTTCGCCCACATTCAGCGCCCGCTCTGCCTCCAGACAGTACCAGTGCAGCCACCGAAAATCCCGGAATACGCCGCTGATCCCCGCCTTGCACAGAGTCTCCCGCAGAAAATACGGCACGGTTTCCTCATAATTCCGGCTGCCCTCTTCCGAGCGGCTCAGGTTCCGGATACAGATAAAACGGTCTGCTTCTTCTACCACATAGCAGTCATGGAACAGCTTACGAATCTGCGACTTATAATAAGCCATACCCACACCGCCGCTGGCTCCTTCCTGGAACTGGAACAGCAGCACCTGATATTCATGGTTCACTTCCCAGTGATAGCGCGACAGCATCCGGCGTATGTCATTGACATTGACAGTTACGCCTCGGATCAGGCTGCAGACCATCTCATAAATCTCCTGTCCGTTCTGTATCTGCCCGCCCTGCCGGAAATATTCTTCATATACATCAGACACACACTGTCCGAAATCCCGCAGCAGAGCCTCCACGCCCGGAGCCTGCCGGTGATCCTCAGTACATACCAGCATACGCGCCTGATATTCCCCGTCGATTTTGAAATTAAAACAATAGTACCATTCCTGTCTGGTGTTATAGTAGAGAAACACATCGTCCTCTCTTGCTGCGTTCTGAAAATCCTCATCAGCCACCAGCTCATTGACCATGCTGAGCTTCACCATATCCTGCCCTTCCACCCAGGAATTATGGCTGTCAAACTGGCTGGAAATGCCCACCAGCCGCATGGACTGAGTGGCGATACAGCCGTATATACGATAGGTTTCCTCCAGATCGTCCAGCAGATCGCTTAAGCTTTCCCGCTTCCGAACCATGGTCTCCAGACGGATATACCACTGATAATACTGGCAAAATACCCTCTGGATCTGATTTACAATGTCCTGGGGTCTTATAAGCCCCGAAACACAGACCCAGTCCAGTTTCTGCTCTCTTATTTCCTCTTCCTCCAGCCATCCGGTACACAGCACGAATTTTTTTCTCCAAATCGTCAGATCAGCCAGCAGTCGATCTTTTTCCACAATGTAGAGGACGCCGTTTCGCGGCATACCCTTCTCCCAGATTTCATAGCTCTCCACAGGAAAATCGCGTTTTCCGTCCACATTTGTACGAATTGTAGTATCCAGAGACAGCGAATAAATCAGAATTCCAGCCGTTATTGTCATAATTTTATTTCCTCCGAGCGGTTTTTATACTATTATTTATAGTACCATATGGAGCTGCAGCTTTCCATTTAAATCATATAAAAATCCGCAAAAAAGAAACTCATTGGTAATCCGGAAAAAAGCCGCGGAAAAATACAGATTATCCCTGTATTTCTCCGCAGCTTTTTCTGTGCCTTAAACAGTATCAGTTCAGCATCATCCGGTCATTGGCAAATTCCTCGCCCGCAGCCTGCTCGAATTTTTCCAGAAGCTGGGACACCCTGAGGTTTTTCTTTTCCTCGCCGGACACATCGTATATAATTCTGCCGTCATGCATCATCACCAGACGGTTTCCCATCCGGATAGCATCCTTCATGTTGTGAGTAATCATGATCGTCGTCAGATGATTCTCCGCGACGATCTGCTCTGTAATCTCCAGCACCTTAGCCGCCGTCTTGGGATCCAGAGCTGCGGTGTGTTCGTCCAGCAGCAGCAGATCCGGCTGCCGCAGCGTCGCCATCAGAAGGGTCAGCGCCTGCCTCTGTCCGCCGGACAGCAGGCCCACCTTGCTGGTCATCCGATTTTCCAGCCCAAGGCCCAGCACCTTAAGGCTTTCTCTGTATTTTTCCTTCTCGTCCTTCGTAATGGCCCAGCGCATACCACGTCTCTTACCGCGGCGGTAGGCCAGCGCCAGATTTTCCTGTATCTCCATATCAGCCGCCGTTCCCGTCATGGGATCCTGAAAAACCCTTCCCAGAAAACGGGCCCTCTTATGCTCCGACCAACGGGAAATATTCTCACCGTTCAGAATTACCTTGCCCTTATCAATGGGATAGACACCGGCAATCATATTCAACATTGTAGATTTTCCGGCACCGTTCCCTCCGATTACCGTCACAAAATCTCCGTCCTTCATAGACAGATTCAGGCCGTTCAACGCCTTCTTTTCATTAATTGTACCTCTGTTGAAGGTCTTTTCCACATTTTCCAGTAACAGCATTATTTCAGACCTCCTTCTGAATAGGCACGCCGTATCTTCCATTTTTCCAGAAGCACCGGGACAGCCAGGAATACAGCTACGACAATGGCAGAGATCAGCTTCAGGTCATTTGCATTCAGACCCAGCCACAGCACCACCTGCAGCACCAGATAGTAAATCACCGCGCCTAAGGCCACAGCCAGAAGCTTAGTGGCAAAATTCCGGCAGATTCTTCCGAAAATCACCTGTCCGATGATTACGGCTGCCAGGCCGATGACAATGGCTCCACGCCCCGCCTGCACATCCGCAAAGCCCTGATACTGGGCGTAAAGGCCGCTGGACAGAGCAACGATTCCGTTAGAAAGCATCAGCCCCAGAATCTTGCAGAAATTCACATTGATTCCCTGAGCACAGGACATTCTGGGATTGGCTCCCGTCGCACGGATTGAGCAGCCCAGCTCCGTTCCGAAAAACCAGTACAAAACAGCGATGAGTATCGCAATAATAATAACCGTCACCACCAGAGTATTCTGAAAGAACGGTACGCCTTTGATATGGCGCAGAGAAACCAGAAGATCATAATTGTCCACGCTGATGGCCATATTGGACTTATTGCCCAGAATCCGCAGATTTACGGAATACAGGCCCAGCTGCGTCAGAATACCGGCCAGAATCGCCGGAATTCCCATAGCCGTGTGCAGAATGCCTGTTACAAATCCCGCCAGCATCCCGGCCAGGAACGCACAGAGCAGAGAAAAGCCCACAGAATAACCGTTCAGCATCATCATAATACATACCGCGCCTCCGGTGGCCATGGTACCGTCTACGGTCAGGTCAGCCAGATCCAGAATTTTGTAAGTAATATAGACGCCGATCGCCATAATGCCCCAGATCAGTCCCTGGGCGCAGGCGCCCGGCAATGCGTTAATCAGATTCAGAATATCCACGATATTTCCTCCTGTACGTAGAATATAACGCCACGCTCTGACTTACGCCAGAACGCCAGCGAGAGCTGCCGCATGGAACTCCATGCCGCAGCTCTCTTAGACGGATAATTCTCCGTCTGTTTTTTTCATCTCAGACCGTCCGGACAGCCGTTATTCCTCTTCAATGGCAACATAATCGTCCGGAACCTCAATATTCAGTTCTGCACATCTGTCCGCATCATACTTCTTCGTCGTAGCGTCTGCAGTAGCCACCTCCATGGTGGTGATATCTGCACCGTTCACCAGAATCTCATATGCCATCTCTCCGGTCTTGTAGCCCAGGTCATAGTAATCAATGGACAGGGTAGCTACACCGCAGCCGGAGCAGATTCCCTGCTCGCCGGCAATGATCGGAACACCGGCCGGAAGACAGATGTTATTGATAACTTCTGTATTGGAAGCAGCCGTGTTATCCGTCGGAATATAGATCACATCACATTCTGAGGAAGCTGTGGTAACAACGCCGCCTGCACGTTTTCCGCCTGATATGCGGAATTGGCCTCTGCCGAGCAATACAGGATTCCTACATTCTCCGCATCCGGAAACAGCTCATGAAGCATATCCGCCTGCTCCTGCAGCGGAGCCAGATCAGAAGTTCCGGAAATATTCCGTCCTGTGGTTCCGGACCAGTCAGACATATCCAGGGCAGTGCCGTAATCGGTAATGCTGGTGCCCAGGATCGGAATCGTATCAGTGCCTGCCGCAGCTGCCTGCAGGGCAGCCGTTCCGTTGGACAGAATCAGATCTACATCCGATGATACAAACTGGTTAATAATCGTTGCACACGTAGCGGAATCACCTGAAGCATTCTGCTCGGAAAATTCCACATTGCCCTCGCCCATCAGCTCCGTCAGAGCATCCTTAAAGCCCTGGGTTGCCGCATCCAGCGCCTCATGCTGTACCAGCTGACAGATGCCGATCTGATACACGGTACCGTCTCCTGCCGCCGCAGCCTCCGAAGAGCTGTCCGCACCCGCGCTTTCAGAACCCGAAGCGGAGCTGCCTGACTCCGACTCCGCAGAGCCTGTCGACGCCTGAGACTCCGACGCCGCAGAGCCTGTCGACGCCTGAGAGCCTGCGTTATCTGATGAACCTGAGCCGCACGCTGTCATGGACATTGCCAACAGCATGGCGCTCACAAATGCGATTGCCTTTTTCATATCTTTTTCCTCCTCGATCAATCTATTCCGGCGCAACACTTTAGTGCTTTAAATCGCCATTCATCTCAATGGTAAAATTGTATATCATCTCCCCGTATTTGTCAAATCTTTTTCGATATTTACCAAAATTCAGAATTTTTTCCGTTCGTGAATATTTGTGTCACTATCGGGAATCACGGAATTTCACTGAAAAAAGGAAGCCCTGTGACTTCATGTCCCGGCATGCTTCACACAGCTTCCTTTTTGCCTCCTGCAGAGTCCGGCTCACTGTTTTTACTGCAGAAATTTTTTCAGCTCATCCATGAAAGTGTTGACATCTTTGAACTCCCTGTATACGGAAGCAAAACGCACATAGGCAACCGGGTCCAGATCCTTCAGCCGGTTCATCACCAGTTCGCCTATTACCGTACTGGGGATCTCCTTCTCTTCCCGGTTAAAAATTTCCATCTCCACCTGATCCACCAGTTCGTTGACCTTCTGTACGGGCACCGGCCGTTTATGGCAGGCCCGCAGCACGCCGCCGGTAATCTTGGAGCGGTCGTACTGTTCCCTGTTCTGATCTTTTTTAATCACAATAAGCGGTATTGTCTCCACTTTCTCATAGGTGGTAAACCGCCTGCCGCAGCCGTCACACATCCGCCGTCTGCGAATGGCGTTGCTCTCCTCTACCGGACGGGAATCCACTACCCGCGTGTTATCCTGATTACAAAACGGACATCTCATACTGTTTCCTCACTTTTCCGTCTCTGAAATTCTTTTTCAGTATAAATTCTAATACCTGCCCCGTCAATCATATACTGGAAAAAAAGGACTTTTTTCATGCGCCTGATCGACCTGAAGCAAAAAGAAGTTATCAATATCTGCAGCTGCAGTTCCCTGGGCTGTCCGGCAGACGTAGATTTCAACTGTATCACCGGACGGATTATCGCGCTGATCGTACCGGGTCCTGCCAAATTCTGCGGCATCCTGGGCCGAGAAAAAGACATCATCATTCCCTGGGAAGCCATCTGTCAGATTGGCGACGACATTATTCTGGTTAAACTTCCGGAAGGACCGCCGCCTCCGCCGCCCGGACCGCCGCGCACCTCCTGACAGTTCCGAAAAGACCGGCCGCCTCTTTCCCCGGCTCTCAGGCAGCCGGTCTGATGACCTGACACTCGAAAAGCCCCGGCGGCCGCCATCCGGCATGCGGCCCTGCACCGTTTCCGAATATTATGCCCCGGGGCCTTTCTTTACCAGTCAGAACGGACATGAAAGCCCCTTTCCTCCTCCGGTGTCATCTGTGTCTTTGCAATATGATCAATCTGCACCCATCTGGAGGCTGCCGTCCTCTCCAGCATCCGGTCTATGGCCTCCTGGGAACCCTGTACTTCCATTTCTACCGTCCCGTTCCAGCAGTTCCGCACCCAGCCGACGATTCCCAGAGCGTCGGCTGCAGCGCTGGCACGGTAGCGGAAGCCTACGCCCTGCACACGACCTGTCAGAACCATATGCCACCGGACTTTCTTCTGCACATAGGCGCCCAGCAGCCCGAATTCTTCTGCCGAGATACAATGAACCAGCGTTCCGGCAGCCATCCGGCGCCTGCACTCTTCATAATCTATCCAGCAGACCTCTTCCACCTCTTCCCTCTGTAAATGAAAATCCGACCGCTGCAATTCCGTATCCACCCGGGTATCGCACAAACCGATTCTCACCAGTTCGGAGGGTTCAGCCCGGATGCCCAGCTCCTCCTCCAGTTCCCGGAGCGCTGATTCCACGAATCCGTCTCCGGCAGGAATATGGCCCGCCGACGATATATCATAGCAGCCCGGGAAGGCATCCTTCTCCCGGCTTCTCTTCTGAAGCAGCACATCAAAGCCTCCCGCCGGCCGCCGACGGATCAGCCATACATGGGCTGTCCTGTGAGGCGTTCCGTCCCGGTGTGCCGCGCTTCGCAGCACCTGTTCACCGGTCGGGTTTCCCTGATTATCGCACACATCCAGCCATTCCTCCGGCTGCTTCCGCATCCTGTCAGCTTCCTCCGTCATATCAATACCGCCTCACTGTTCCCGAAATATAATTTCTCCAGTCGTATCATCCATACTGTCTATAATCGCCAGAGATTCCACACGGATTCCATCCTCCCGGAGCATCCGGCCCCCCGATTGCTGTCCTTTTTCTATGGCAATACCCACTCCTTCCACAGTGGCTCCCGCGCTCTGTATCATCTCAATCAGTCCCCGAACCGCACAGCCATTAGCCAGAAAATCATCAATGATCAGCACATGATCCTCCGGGCTGATATACTTTTTAGAAACAATCACATCATACACCCGTTTATGAGTGAAAGATTCGATTTTTGTCGAATACACCTCTCCATCTATATTGATACTCTGCGTTTTTTTTGCAAACACCACCGGCACATGAAAATGCTGCGCCACAATGCAGGCGATGCCGATTCCGGATGCCTCAATGGTCAGAATTTTGTTAATGGGACAGTCTGCAAACAGCCGTTTAAATTCTTTTCCCATTTCATTAAAAAGTTCTACATCCATCTGATGATTCAGAAAACTGTCTACCTTCAGTACATTTCCAGCTTTGACAACGCCGTCTTTTCTTATCCGCTCTTCCAGACTTTTCATTTGCAGCTCCAATCTTTATGTTTTCTTTCCATTATAAAGAATATCCGGCCCTCTGTCCAGACTGTAAACTGTGGTATGTATTGCGAAATAAACTGCAGTCAGATCAGTTTCATGCCGCAGTTGGGGCAGAAATTCATACCGCCGGTTCTGGTTCCGCAGTTAGGGCAGAAATTTGGCCCCTTCCGCCCGGATTTCTCTGCGCTTCCGCCCGCACTCGCTTTCTGGGCAGAACTGTTCTCGTCCGTACTCTGCCGCCGCATCTGGTCTGCCATCTGCTGTCCCACGGCCATACCCATGCTCATGCCAGCCATAGTACCCGCCATATCTCCAACAGGACTGCGTCCGTCTGCCATTGCTTCCGCCATGGCAGCCTGCTGAAACCGGCCCAGATCACCGATCATACTCTGAGAAGCCACTTTTTCCGCCATTTTCTGAACCGATTCCGGATAGCTGACGCTGGAAATTACAAATCCCGTTATGGCAATACCGATCTTCCGCATCTCCATGTCAAGATCCTCACAGATTCCCGCGGCAATCTCCGCCGCATTGGCCTGCAGATTAAACAGATCCTTTCCCGCCTTCACAATCCACTTCATCAGAAGCTGATCCAGCATGGAGATTACACGTTCCTTCACATCGTCTATGGTAAATTCCCGGCGGATTCCGGCAATTTTATCAAGCAGCACAGCATGATCCGCCACCCGGCAGTTAAACGTTCCAAAAGCACGGACAGGCATTCCGCCCGGCAGTCCTTCTGCCGGAATATGAATCGCATTCTTGGTGCCCCACTTCACTGTCAGCTCTTTTGTGTTAATGAAGAGAACCTCTGCCCGAATCCCACTGTTAAAGCCAAATTTAAAACCTTTCAGGGACGACAGAAACGGCACAATCTCTGATTCAATGTCGAAACTGCCTTCGTCCTGAAATATGCCTTCTATCTTTCCGTTATACAGAAATACCGCATCCTGGCCCGGCCGTATCACCAGCCTGCTGCCTCTTTTAATCTCCCTGTTGCTCCATTTCCAGAACAGCACATCATCCCGGTATTCTTCCCATTCTACCACATTCGCAAACTGATTTCCGAATAATCCCATTATCCAATCCTCCTGGCCGTCCATTCCTGCATATCGCCGGAAGTTACAGGCGTCCACTGTTCCAGCCCGCCCTTCTCCAAAACGTCTTCAGCAGCAGGCCGCCGGCTTTCTTCTGCTCCCGCAGGAGGTCGTCCGCCCCGCGGCTCCGCCTGTGCCTCATCCCAGCCCCACATCAGCTGGTACGCCAGCACAAACAGCGCCACACCCGCTGCTGCCAGCAGTGCGATCTTCATCACACTTTTGGGATAACCGCCTTTTATGGCGCCTGTCTGTCCGTTCACCAGCACAGTATACTGCTTGCCCCTGTAGTTATAAGCGGTGGCATATACCGGAAGTATCAGATGCTTATAGGTTTCCCGCCGGTATTCCGGCCGGATATGTACGTCGCGCACAGCATCAAAATGCCGCAGGACATCCTGCTCGGCCAGCTGGTACAGCTCTCTCTCTATCTCCTGCCGCGCCTCCTGATGAGCATCCTCAAGGCTACGGCTGCAGCACTCTGCTTCGTATCCCGAAAAATAATCCGGTGAATAGGATGCCGCCGCCTGGGTGTGAAAGGGCTCAATCCGTTCCAGGAGCGGATCATCCAGCTTTCGTGATGCCCGCACCAGCACATCATCAAAAAAATGGCCTACCGTTCCGCTGGTGAAAAACCAGTCCGTCCGGGTTCTGGTGCGGGTTACGCCTTCCCGGTCCCTATAGGTTTCCGTATGTGTTCTTCCCCCCTGAGCCGTATAATAGCAGGCGGTGTCTGCATCAAAAGTCCAGTAGGGAAGATATACGCCCTGAAGCTTATCACGCTGATACAGGGTTCGCAGCGCCCCGGGAGCCAGCCAGCGTTTTTTCAGCCAGTTACGAAACAGGCCTCCCACCTGCTTCCGGTCGATCTGAAAGGGCACCACGCCGTCCGGTACTACTACCTCCTCCTGCTTGTCCGCCAGCACATATGTTGTTCCGCAGTACGGGCATTCTGTGGCCGTACAGTCAGCCTCCACCTCGATCCTTGCCCCGCAGCTTTTACACTCCATGGTCCGGGAGGTTTTTTCCTCCTGCCGGATGGTGCGGCTGCTGTATTTATTCAGCGGATGTTCCACTATTTTGCTCTGGTCGTTGATAATCTCAATGACGGTGCCACAGTTTTCGCACTTCAGCGCCTGAGCCTCCACATCAAATTCCAGCACTCCGCCGCAGTTTGCACATTTGTATGATCTTTCTTCCATTCTTCCTTACAGTCCCATTTTTTTCTTCAGTTCTTCCAGCTCTGCATCTACATCCGCGCCGGAACCGGCGTCATATTTCTTTTTCAGTTCCTCCACGCTGGTATCCTCTGCGGAAGAAGCATTCAGCTCCGCCATGGCGTTTGCCTGATCCAGCATCTGGTTCGCTTTTGCCTCCATCCGGTCAAACGCAGACATACTGTCCCCTGTGTGAACATTTCCCACACGTGCCGTCAGATCGTTCATGCGCTGCTGTGCCTTGGCCGCCGCCATCTTGGCCTTGATGGATGCTTTCCGCTCGTTGAGACTGGCAATATCTTTCGTCAGCTTGTCATGCATTTCCCTCATTTTTACCGCATTGGCCGCCGCGCTGTCATAAACCTGCTGATCCGCCTCCCTCTGCTGCGCCAGCTGGATCTTTTTCTCCAGAAATTTTCTTGCGTCATCCTCATTTCCGGCTGCCAGTGCTTTTTCCGCGTATTTCTGCATTTTCTCTATCTCCGAACTGCACTCATCCAGCTCACGCTTTGCCCGTTTTTCTTCTGCCATGACAGCAGCAGTCTCCGCCTTTACTTTTCCCAGATCGCTTTCCATATCCCGGAGATACTGATCCACCATTTTTTCCGGATCCTCCGCTTTATCCAAAAGAGCATTGATATTTGCCGACATAATATCCTTAAACCGTTTGATAATTCCTGCCATGTGTTTTCCTCCTGTATTCAGCCATACGTATATTTCTCTTTAAAAGCACTTCTCGCCACTCTGCTCTCATTATAGGGTATTTTCCTTTCAAAGTCACGAAAAAAATCAGGATGCCTGCGTTTTATCTGAATCTTTCCGCAGATATCCTGATTCTCTGATCTGTTATATTTCTACCCTCGCAGTACGCCTCCGGCCGCCAGCGCAATCACCAGTGCGCCAAGAACAATCCGATACCATCCAAACACCTTGAAGTCATGACGCTTGATATAGCTCATCAGGAACTTGATGGCCAGAATGGACACTGCAAAAGCCACAACCATTCCCACAATCAGCACTGACGCCTCTACTGCCGTAAAATGCAGGCCAAACTTTACCAGCTTCATCAACGAAGCTCCGAACATGGTCGGTACAGCCAGATAGAACGTATATTCCGCCGCCAGCGTCCGGGACATGCCTATAAGGATCCCGCCAATAATCGTAGCTCCGGAGCGGGAGGTTCCGGGCACGATAGCCAGCACCTGGAAAATGCCGATGATCAGAGCGTCCTTCCAGGTTATCTGGCTGACTCGCGTCATGCGCGGCTTCCTGTGTCGGTTATAATTTTCAATAAGGATAAACAGCACGCCGTAAATAATCAGCATTGCCGCCACAGGAACCGGACGGTGCATGTGCTCCTCCAGCCAGTCATCCAGCGGCAGGCCGATAATGATGGCCGGTACGCAGGAGACCGCTATCTTCAGCCACATGACGATTTTATCCATGTAGCAGTAATTATTGGCAAATTTCTGAAAAGCTCCGGCAGCCCCCTCCTGCACAGGATGCGCAAAGCAGCTCTTTTCCGGCGCCAGTTTTTTCGTATGGAAC
>ERZ1643247.3269-NODE-3269-length-11633-cov-6.422698_pt1 | contig 11633 bp, 10 predicted proteins | sample MGYA00579264_ERZ1643247 | MGnify/ENA primary metagenome ERZ1643247 (study PRJEB29033, sample SAMEA4952262) | chicken gut metagenome | biome: Broiler Chicken; feature: Gastrointestinal Tract; material: Caecum | place: Ireland | collected 2018 | study: Broiler... | reverse complement strand
GGGCTCAGAAGGCCCTGCGGGAGCATTTTGACCTGGCGAAACTCAGCAAGGAACTGGCCGCCATCTGCATCGATTCTCCGGTGGAATTTGTCCTGGAGGACAGCAGGATTGGCGACCTGTATACGGATGAAGCTTATCAGCAGATGAAGCGTCTGGGATTTAAGTCCCTTCTGGGAAGATTTGAGAGCCGGAGAGGGCAGGGACAGCTGCCTGATGTCCGGCAGCTGCAGACCAGAAAAGAGTGGGAGTCCTGGCGTAAAAAGGCGGAGAACTCCCGTCGGCTAGGTCTGGCTCTGGCGCCGGCTCCTGAGCCGGAACAGCTGTCCCTTTTTGACGCCGCTTTTTTAGGACAGGAAGAGACTTCCGGCTCCGGCAGGATTGCGGGAATGGCCGTGGCCCTGGAGGACGGGGAGACGGTGGTTCTGACGCCTGGCGGGGACATGGCAGGAGAATGGCTGGGCGGTCAGGCCCGGCAGCTGGTTTTGGAGGCCCAGGGGATGGAAGGAACCTCCGTCTGGCTCCTGGATTTGAAGGAACAGCTTCCCCTTCTTTCCATACCGGAGGACGGCCCGGCCCGCGACGGGGCTGTGGCGGCCTATCTGTTAAATCCTTTAAAGGACAGCTACGGTTATGATGATTTGGCGGCGGACTATCTGGGACTGACCCTGCCTTCCAAGTCCGAGCTTCTGGGAAAATCTGCTTTAGGGCAGGAGCTGGCGGCGGGAAATGAGAAAGCGGCAGAATGTCTCGGCTACATGGCCTTTACCGCAGCCAAGACGGCTCTCATACTGGAGGAGGAGCTGGAACAGACGGGGATGGACCGGCTGTACCGGGAAATCGAGCTGCCCCTGATTTACAGCTTGTTCCGCATGGAGCAGGCAGGGGTGAAAGTGGAGCGGTCCGCCCTGAAGGAATACGGAGACCGGCTGAAGGTGCAGATCGATCAGGTGGAGGCGGAGATTTTCCAGGAGACGGGAAAGCAGTTCAACATCAACTCCCCCAAGCAGCTGGGAGAAATCCTCTTCGGCGAGATGAAGCTTCCGGGCGGGAAAAAGACGAAAACCGGCTATTCCACCGCCGCCGATGTGCTGGAGAAGCTGGCGGACGACCATCCGGTGGTGCGAAAGATTCTGGATTACCGGCAGCTGACCAAGCTCTATTCCACCTATGCGGAAGGCCTGGCCGCCTACATCGGCCCCGACGGACGGATTCATGGAAAATTCAACCAGACCATCACCGCCACCGGGCGAATCAGCAGCACGGAGCCCAACCTTCAGAATATCCCGGTGCGCATGGAGCTGGGGCGTGAAATCCGCAAGGTCTTTGTGCCGGCGGAGGGCTGTCAGTTCATCGATGCGGACTATTCCCAGATTGAGCTGCGGATTCTGGCCCATATGTCCGGGGATGAGCGGCTGATTGAGGCCTACCGCTCCGCCCAGGATATCCACGCCATCACCGCCTCCCAGGTGTTCCACACCCCCCTGGATGAGGTGACGCCTCTCCAGCGGCGCAACGCCAAGGCGGTGAACTTTGGCATCGTCTATGGAATCAGCGCTTTTGGACTCAGCGAGGATTTGAGCATTTCCCGGAAGGAGGCCATGGAATACATTGACCAGTATTTCCATACCTATCCGGGGGTAAAGACCTTCCTGGACGACCTGGTAAAGCAGGGAAAGGAACATGGATATGTGACCACCCTCTACGGCCGCAGAAGGCCTATTCCGGAGCTGAAATCCTCCAACTTCATGCAGCGGCAGTTCGGGGAGCGGGTGGCCATGAACTCCCCCATCCAGGGAACGGCGGCGGATATTATGAAGATTGCCATGATTCGGGTGGATCGGAGACTTAAGGCAGAGGGCTTTCAGGCCAGAATCGTTCTCCAGATTCACGATGAGCTCCTGGTGGAGGCGCCCCGGGAGGAGACCAGCCGGGTGAAGGCCATCCTGGAGGAAGAGATGCGGGGGGCGGCCCATCTGAAAGTCGCCCTGGAGGTAGAGGCCAAGACGGGAGATTCCTGGTTCGCGGCCAAGTAAGATGCTTGAAAAGGAGACTGAGGGAGATATGAAGCGGATTCTCGGCGTGACCGGGGGAGTGGGAGCCGGAAAGAGCCAGGTTCTGGATATTCTGAAAAATGAACACGGGGCACATGTGATTCTGTCGGACCAGGTGGCGAAGGAACTGATGGATCCGGGGAGAGAGGGGTACCGGAGAGTGGTGGAGTATCTGGGAGAAGGAATTTTGGATTCGACGGGAGCCATCGACCGGCCGAAGATGGCCCGGATGATTTTCGGGAATCAGGAGGCTCTCCGGGAGGTGAACCGTCTGACCCATCCCCTGGTGTGGGAGGAAATCTTAAGAAGGATTGAGGGGAGCCCCCTGCCTCTTCAGATTGTGGAAACCGCCCTTCCGGAAAAACAATTTCGTGACATTTGCGATGAAATATGGTATGTTTATACATCGGAGGAGAATCGGGCCCGCCGCCTTTTTGCGAGCAGGGGCTACGACAGGGAGAAAACGGTCCAGGTGATGAAAAACCAGCTTTCGGATGAGGAATTTCGCTCCATCTGCCACAGGGTGATTGACAACAACGGAAGCATTGAGGACACCAGGGAGCAGATTTCCCGTTTCCTATCAGAACAAGAGACAGAGGAATCCACACAATGAGAATGGTCAGCATAGCAAGCGGAAGCAGCGGCAACTGTATTTACATAGGCTCGGAGTCCACCCACATCCTGGTGGATGCGGGCATCAGCAACAAGCGGATTCAGCAGGGATTAAAGGAGATTGGGTTAAAAGGGGAGGACTTGTCGGGAATCCTCATCACCCATGAGCACTCAGACCACATCCGGGGCCTTGGAGTCCTGGCAAGAAAATACGGCCTTCCCATCTACGCCACTCCGGGCACCATCCGGGAGCTACAGGGCAAGAAGGAGCTGGGGGATTATGACGGAAGCTTATACTGCTCCGTCCAGCCGGACTGCAGCTTTCAGGTGGGAGATTTAAAGGTCCTGCCATTTTCCATCGACCACGATGCGGCCCAGCCGGTGGCTTACCGGGTATGCTGCGGCAGGAAGCAGGTGGCAGTAGCCACGGATATGGGACATTTCGACTCCTATATCATCGAGCACCTTCAGGAGCTGGACGCCATTTTACTGGAATCCAACCATGATGTGCGGATGCTGGAGACAGGACCTTATCCCTACCCCTTAAAGCGGCGGATTTTAGGAGACCACGGCCATCTGTCCAATGAAAATGCCGGAAGGCTCTTAACCTACATCCTTCACGACAAGCTGAAAAAAATCCTGCTGGGTCATCTGAGCAAGGAAAATAATTACGAAGAGCTGGCCTATGAAACCGTCCGTCTGGAAATCGACCATGGGGACACCCCTTACACTTCACGGGATTTTTCCATTTCCGTGGCGGGCCGTGACCGGATGAGCGAGATTGTCTATATATAGAAAAACAAAAAGGAGAACTCCCATGAGCAAAGCGATTATTACCGTAGTTGGAAAGGACACCGTTGGAATCATTGCCAAAGTATGCACCTACCTGGCAGACCACAAAATCAATATTTTGGATATTTCTCAGACCATCGTTCAGGGATATTTCAATATGATGATGATTGTGGACATCACCAACCTGGAAGGCGAATTCGGCCAGATGGCCCAGGAACTGGAGGTCCTGGGGGAGGACATCGGCGTGAAGGTGAAAATCCAGAGGGAAGAGATTTTCACGAAGATGCACCGGATTTAAGGCAGTGAGAGAGGGGACCACATGATTAACATATACGAAGTAAACGAAACCAACAATATGATTGAGCACGAGAAGCTGGATGTCCGGACCATTACCCTGGGAATCAGCCTTCTGGACTGCGCCGGGGGAAGTCTGGAAGAGGTAAACGACCGCATTTACAGGAAGATTACCAGCCTGGCGGGAAATCTGGTGGCCACGGGACAGCAGATTGAGCAGGATTTCGGCATCCCCATTGTCAACAAGCGGATTTCCGTCACCCCCATTTCCCTGGTGGGAGGCTCTGCGTGCAAATGTCCGGAGGATTTTGTAACCATCGCCAAGACCCTGGACCGTGCTGCCAAGGAAGTGGGAGTCAACTTTATCGGCGGATATTCCGCCCTGGTCAGCAAGGGAATGACCCGGGCGGACCGGAATTTAATCGAGTCCATCCCTCAGGCCCTGGCTCAGACGGAGCGGGTGTGCAGCTCCGTGAATGTAGGCTCTACCAAAACCGGCCTGAATATGGATGCGGTCAACCTGATGGGAACCATTGTGAAGGAGACGGCCGAGGCTACGGCCCAGGCGGACAGCTTAGGCTGCGCCAAGCTGGTGGTATTCTGCAACGCGCCGGACGACAATCCCTTTATGGCGGGAGCCTTCCATGGCGTGACGGAGGCCGACGCGGTCATCAACGTGGGAGTCAGCGGCCCCGGCGTGGTGAAGGTGGCCCTGGAGAAGGTGAGAGGAGCGGATTTTGAGGTCCTTTGCGAGACCATCAAGCGCACCGCCTTCAAGATTACCAGAGTGGGCCAGCTGGTGGCTCAGGAGGCATCCAGGAGGATGGGGATTCCCTTTGGCATCATCGATTTGTCCCTGGCGCCTACCCCTGCGGTGGGAGACAGCGTTGCGGAGATTCTGGAGGAAATCGGACTGGAGCGTGTGGGAGCCCCCGGCACTACGGCGGCTCTGGCTATGCTCAACGACCAGGTGAAGAAGGGCGGCGTCATGGCCTCCTCCTATGTGGGGGGATTAAGCGGAGCCTTTATCCCGGTCAGCGAGGACCAGGGGATGATTGACGCGGTCAGCGCAGGAGCCCTGACCATCGAAAAGCTGGAGGCCATGACCTGTGTCTGCTCGGTAGGACTGGACATGATTGCCATTCCGGGCGATACGCCGGCATCCACCATTTCCGGAATCATCGCCGACGAGGCGGCCATCGGAATGGTCAATCAGAAGACCACGGCGGTGCGCCTGATTCCCGTCATCGGAAAAGGTGTTGGTGAAACGGCCCAGTTCGGCGGACTTTTGGGATACGCCCCCATTATTCCGGTCAACACCTTCTCCTGCGAGGCCTTCGTCACCAGAGGCGGAAGAATCCCCGCGCCGATTCACAGTTTTAAAAATTAAACGCAACCGTTCAGGACGGCGGGAAGAAAGGGGGAAAAACAGGCGTCAAGCTTGCTTGTAAGCAAAGTGCCCCTTGTGGGTATGTTTTTTCACCTTTCTTCACATCGGACAGTGTACCCCCTAGGGTATGGACATCCGATGCTTCTTGTCCGGCCTTGGCCGGGCAAGAAGATGAGCCGTCCTGAACCGCTACAAATTAAATCCGAAAAGAGGACAAAAACAAATGGAGCAGAGTCAGCGGGAGCAGATTAAGGAAGCGGCGTCCCGGTTTTTGGGCGACAATCTGGAGCGGGTAATCCTGAGCAATCCCCTGCACCCGGAGCAGATGTCAAAGGTAAAAATCCGCCCTGTGCTTTTGAAAGAGGAGCTTTGTTTTCAGGCGGAGGAGCAGGTAGGAGCCCAGGCCTTTCATCGGAATCTGAACCGGGGGGAGGCGGCGGAGTATGTGACGGAGAAGCTGGAGCAGGCGTTCCGCCAGTGCGAGATGACTTCCGCATCCGAAACCGGCCTGATTCTGGTGAGCAAAAAGGGAAAACCCTCCATCAAAATCAAAAAACGGGCCGGGGCCCTTCCGGTCCGAATCCAGCCGGCCCACAACCGGAAGAAACGATATATTCTGGAGGAGGGAAGGGTGGTTCCCTTCCTGGTTGATTTGGGGGTCATGACGGAGAGCGGTCAGATTGTGCGCAGCCGTTACGATAAGTTCCGCCAGATTAACCGTTTTCTGGAGATGATTGAGGACATTCTGCCGGAACTTCCAAAAGAGAAAAAGCTTCATATCATCGATTTTGGCTGCGGGAAATCCTACCTTACTTTTGCAGTTTACTACTATCTGAATATTTTAAAGGGATATCAGGTTCAAATTACGGGCCTGGACTTAAAAGAGGACGTTATCCGGCACTGCGGTCAGCTGAGCAAAAAATACGGCTACCAGGACCTGACCTTTCTCCAGGGGGATATTGCCGGATACGAAGGGGCGGACCAGGTGGATCTGGTGATTACCCTTCACGCCTGCGACCTGGCCACGGACTATGCCCTTGAGAAGGCAGTGAAGTGGGGGGCGAAGGTGATTCTTTCCGTTCCCTGCTGCCAGCACGAACTGAACCGGCAGATGAAGAATGAGCTGATGGCTCCGGTATTCGGATACGGCCTGATTCGGGAACGGATGGCCGCCCTTTACACCGACGCTATCCGAGCCCAGGTTCTGGAGTACCGGGGATATGGAACGCAGATTTTGGAGTTTATCGATATGGAGCACACGCCCAAGAATATCTTAATCCGGGCGGTAAAAGGAAAGGGAAAAGGAAAGAATGGGGAGGAAATCCGGAGACTGCTGAAGTTTCTTCAGATTGAACCCACGATTGTAAAGCTGCTGGCTCCGGAACTTCTGGAGGACGGGGAGCAGTAAGGAAAAACGGCAATCTGGCGATTATGCCCGGTTGCTGTTTTTTTCTCCCCCTCAACCCTTAATCACCAAAACGTTCGCGCAGCCTCTCTAAAAACAACTCCGCTGCCGGGGAAAATACCTGATATTTTTTCCAGACGATATTTAAGCCTGATTCAAGGCGGGGCTCCAGGGGGCGGAAACAGAGGCTGCTGCTTTCCGTTGTATTGGCTATTTTGTCAAGGGTTACCGCATAGCCGACTCCGGCTTCCACCATAATCGCCGCATTATAAACCAGATTGAAGGTCGTTACGATGTCCAGCTGGTCGAAATCCTCGCCAAACCACCCGGCAAATTCATTTCCGCGGCGTTCTGCCGAAATTGCCTGCCGGGAACAGATTAAAGGAACACCCAGCAAATCTTCTTTTCGGATTACTTCTTTTTCGGCAAGGGGGCTGTCCCTGCGCATCACAACTCCCCATATGTCTCTGGCGGGAATATCAATATAATCATATTTGGAAATATCCGCGGGCTGAATCAGGATTCCAAAATCCAGCAGCCCTTTGTCCAGGCGCTCCGTTACGTCCTCCGAATTTCCGCTGTACAGATGGTAATGGATGCCGGGATAACTTGCCCGCAGTTCGTAGGCAATTTGCGCCACCAGCTTGATGGCCTCGGTTTCTCCGCCTCCGATATAAATATCCCCGCTGACAACATTTTCCATAGAATTAAATTCCGCTTCTGTTTTATCCACCATAGAGATGATTTCTTCCGCACGTTTCCGCAAAATCATCCCCTCCGGGGTTAAGGTCATATTGCGGCTGCCTCGGGTAAAAAGCTTTTGTCCCAGTTCTTCTTCCAAGTCCTGGATTTGCCGGGATAGGGTTGGCTGCGTGATATGCAGAAAACGGGCGGCATTGGTAATGCTGCCTTCTCTGGCAATCGCCAAAAAATAGCGGAGTACTCGGATTTCCATATTAGCCCCCCTTTTTCAGGTTTATTATACCATGTCTATATTATAGCAAAAATGTGATATGCCTGTAAAGCAAAACATGGTTTCCAAAACGGGTATTTGATATTCAAAAGGTAAAACACTATAATAGAACTTGTAAAGGAGGCAGTCAAATGGGCGAAATACCAGAGAGGACAAGACTTCTTCGCAATCTGAAGGATGCAGGCTGCGATGAAGCGATGATTCAAAAATATTTGCGGCTGCAGGAGGAAGGGAAGCGGCAGGAGCAGTTCAGGCTTCTTTCTCTGCACAGAGCATCGCTTTTGGAGCAGGTTCACGCCAGTCAGAATATGATTGACTGTCTGGATTATTTAATCTACACAATGAAATGTGAGCGTTAAACTTGGAAAATATTGAACGGAGGTATTTTAAGATGGAAGAAAAACTGGTTTTGACACAGGAGTGGGATAAGTCATTTCCCCAGAGCGACAAGGTGGAACACAGCAAAGTGACCTTCCACAACCGCTACGGCATCACCCTGGCGGCGGACATCTACAAGCCAAAGGACGCAGAGGGCAGATTGGCGGCCATTGCCGTGTGCGGCCCCTTCGGCGCGGTAAAAGAGCAGGCCGCGGGCCTGTACGCCCAGACTATGGCGGAACGGGGATTTTTGACGATGGCCTTTGACCCCTCCTTTACCGGAGAGAGCGGCGGTCAGCCCCGGTATATGGCTTCCCCGGATATCAACACAGAGGATTTTCAGGCAGCGGTGGATTATCTCTCCCTGCGGGAAGATGTGGACCCGGAAAAGATTGGGATTATCGGAATCTGCGGCTGGGGAGGCATGGCCCTGAACGCCCAGCGAACCAAAGACTATCAGAACGGTTCCTACGCCCTGGCAGGCGGCGTAGCGGAGGAGGTGCCGGAGGATGCGCCCTTCTATGTAAAGGACTACCACGACTACTACAAGACCCGGAGGGGCTATCATCCCCGTTCGCTGAATTCCAACGGCGGCTGGAATGTGACCGGCACCATGTCATTTATGAACCAGCCCATCCTCCGATACAGCAGCGAGATTCGTTCCGCAGTGCTGATTATCCACGGTGAAAAGGCCCATTCCTGCTATTTCAGCCGGGACGCCTACGCCGCCATGACAGAGGGCAATCCCAACCCGGAGAACAAGGAACTGCTGATTATCCCGGGCGCGGTGCATACCGACCTGTACGATAAATTGGATGTGATTCCCTTTGATAAAATGGCGGAGTTTTTCCGGAAGGCAATGCAGCAGCAAGAATAAGGATTCTCCGACCTGAGGAGGATTTCATGAAGGAGGAAACACCCTATGACACAAAAAGGTATTCTGATTTTGATTTCCGGCCTGCTCCTGACAGGCTGCTTGACAGGCTGCAATACTGGTTCGGCAAATGCCGCAGAACAGGTTTCCCAACAGGCGGATACATCCTCTTTATCCGCAGCGGCGGCGCCGGAGGAAGCTTCTTTGGGAAGCGAAAACTCCGGCGCAGAAACGTCTGTCCCTGTCTTTGATTTTAAAAAGAAGACAGTATTTCTGAACAGCGGCTATGAAATGCCGGTTGCGGGGCTCGGCGCCTATGCTCTTTCCGACGAAGAATGCTACAATTCCGTTACGGCTTTGCTGGAAAACGGCGGGAGGCTCATTGACACTGCCTCTTACTATGGAAACGAGGAGAGTATCGGACGTGCCATTCGGGACAGCGATGTGCCAAGGGAGGAAATTTTCGTCACCACCAAAATCTACCCCACGGAATTTGACAACCCGGAAGAAGCCATAGAGGGGTGTCTGGAGCGGCTGGACATTGGCTATATTGACCTGATGCTCCTGCATCATCCCGCCTCAAACGATGCGGCGGCATATAAAGCTATCGAAAAGGCCATACAGGAGGGAAAAGTACGCACCGCCGGGATTTCCTGCTACTATATCCGGGAGACGGATTCTTTCCTGCCTAAGGTATCGCTGAAACCGGAACTGATTCAGAACGAGATTCATCCATTTTACCAGGACAGTAAAGTGGTGGAGCATATCCAGAAGAAAGAAATCACTGTCCAGAGCTGGTATCCCCTGGGCGGAAGGGGCCATACCGGGGCGATGTTTCGCAGCCCGGTACTGCAAAAGATTGCCGCGGCCCATGGGAAATCAGCGGCCCAGGTGATTCTCCGCTGGAACCTGCAAAGGGGAGTGTGCGTTATTCCCGGTTCCAGCAATCCGGAGCATATCTGGGAAAATATCTCGATTTTTGACTTCGCGCTGACGAATGCTGAGATGGAGGCCATTGCCGGGCTGGACAGGAATGAAAAGCATGACTGGTATTAATCCTAAGGAGAAACGATAATGAAGGTTTTAGCAATCAACAGCAGCGCCCGGAAGGACGGAAATACCGCCATCTTGATTAACCGGGTATTTGAAGAACTGAATAAAGAAGGTATCGAAACGGAAATGATTCAGCTGGCCGGGCAGATGATTGAGCCCTGCAAGGCCTGCTGGGCCTGCGGCGGCCAGGAAAACTGCGTCCACCGCAAAGACAGTTTCCGGGAGATTTTCGACAAGATGAAAGAGGCGGATGGAATCATCCTCGGTTCCCCGGTTTATACGGCAAATGTGTCGGCCAATATGCAGGCGTTTCTGGAACGGGCCTCGGTGGTGACAGACATGAACCGGGAAGCAGGCCTGTTCCGCCATAAAGTGGGAGCAGCCGTCACTGCCGCCCGGCGCGGCGGCGCGGTCAACGCGCTGGATGCCATGAATCATTTCTTCTTGCTGCAGGAAATGTTTGTAGTAGGTTCCTGCTACTGGCCATTGGCTTATGGTCAGATGTCCGGGGACGTTCAAAATGATAAGGAAGGAATGAATACCATGAGCGTTCTTGGGAAAAATATGGCCTGTCTTTTGAAGGCGCTGGACAGGAAAGAAAAATAACATGGTATATTGAACTAAGAACCGCCAAGGGGCTGTGAAAAAACAGGAGTTAAACTCCCTATTTTCACAGCCCCTTGGCGGTTTCCCTATATGGTTTTCCGTATGATTCCCTATAAAAATCACGGCACTCCCGGACCCACCGCTTGGGTGGGACTGGTGGTGGGGGACTGATAGCCCGGCCCGATGGGAGTCACAACTCCCTCGCCCCCCTGCTCGGAGGAAGGTTCGGTGATGATGGTAGCAGCTCCCGTGTGAAGGGTACAGGTCCCGGGGATGGAGAAGTAGGAGTCATCCGTGGTTCCGTTCTCCCCTTCCGGCAGAACCATGCATACCCGGGTAGTCTTATTGGGGCAGAAGGCGGTGGGCCTCATGCCGGAATCTGCGCATACGGTTACAGCCACATGCTTGTCGCATACCTCGGTGGGGGCGGTACCTTTTGCGAAGTATTCCGTATAGACGGCATCTCCTCTGGGGTCTGCTGAGCAGACGCCGGAGACTGCCAGCTTGCCGGATTTGCGGCAGATCTGGACGGATTCTATACTGTCAGGCACCTCAAATCCCGGATCGGAGAGACCCTCGTGAACCCGGGTCATAATCTTACGCCAGATGGCCTTGTGGAAGCTGGTGCCGCCGTTTCCGGAGAGAGACTGGTTGTCATCGCAGCCACCCCACACACCTGCGGTGTAGTAGGGGGTGTAGCCGATGAACCAGATATCTACATTGTTGGTGGTAGTTCCGCTCTTTCCGGCAACAGACATATTCCCCAAAGCAGCAGCCGTGCTGGTAGAGTTGATGGAAACGCCGGACCGGGCATAGAGCCGGTTGCTCTTGACAGACTCCGACATGGCGTCTGTCAGAAGAAACGCGGTGGAATCCTTCAGTACCTGTTTGGTTTCCGGCTGATTATCAATGAGGACGTTGCCGTCATGGTCCAGAATCTTGGTAAAGAATCTGGGTTTGGTATACACGCCGCCGTTGGCGATGGAGGCAAAAGCGGAAGTGATGTCCAGATTGGTAACGCCCCTGGTCAGGCCGCCCAGAGCCGTAGCCGCGTTTAAGTCATCCTTGGTAAGCGTGGAAATTCCCATCCGTTCTGCGTAATCCACACCCAGCTGGGGGGTGACGGTTTCCATCAGGCACCGCACCGCGATAATGTTCATGGAGTAGATGATGCCTTCACGGATATTGTGGTATCCGGTGTAGCC
>ERZ1643247.3267-NODE-3267-length-11640-cov-4.993095_pt1 | contig 11640 bp, 12 predicted proteins | sample MGYA00579264_ERZ1643247 | MGnify/ENA primary metagenome ERZ1643247 (study PRJEB29033, sample SAMEA4952262) | chicken gut metagenome | biome: Broiler Chicken; feature: Gastrointestinal Tract; material: Caecum | place: Ireland | collected 2018 | study: Broiler... | reverse complement strand
CGTAAGCGGAGTTTGCGTCTGGTGCGTAAAAGAAAAATTTCAAGTGTTAAAGGCGGGCGTTTGCAGAAAGCAAACCCGCCAAAAGCGCAGAAATTTTTCGTGAAGTGGAGAAATCTCAGCTACTTAATCCTTCAAAGGCTCCACTCTGCTGTCATCCTGAGCGAAATAAAATCTTCTTTTACTTCGGAGTGCCCACTTCGCACGAGAGTGCGTCGAAACTTGCTCCACCCTAGAAGTTGCTAAACGCAACTGTCTAAAAGGTTACGCAGTTTCTCCTTTCCCCAAAAATCAAAGTATTTTTGGGGACCCCATAATAACTCCCAAGCGAAGCTGGAGTTTGCGTTTGGTCGGTATAAAGAAAAATTTCAAGCGCTCGTGGCGAGTGTTTGCGTTTAGCAAACCCGCCCTAAGTGCAGAAATTTTTCTAGTTGCGGGGGGGGTACAATCACTACGTGATTTTTACTTAAATTTAAAGAGGTTTTTTATATTAAAAATATTTTTTATTTATTTTCTCCCACCATACAATTTTCCCGTGGCTTTAACTAGCAGGCTAAATGGGAAAATTTTTGTTAGAAAATTTAAAAACTTATATTTCGCTCCTATTATATAAATTGGCTTAGTTTTTCTTTTTAAACATATTTTTTCTATTTTTTTACTTACTTTATTTGCGCTCATGCGCTTGTTTTCGTTTTTATCTATTCTTTTAGTTGCGTTTTCTATGCGGCTTTCGTAGCGCTCGTTTGTGGCAAAATTCTTTTCTCTATTTTTTGTGAAATTGGTCTTAGTGTCGCCCGGGCAAATGCAGGTTATATCTATTCCAGCGGGAGCTAGCTCCATTCGCATGGAAGAAGAAAGTAAGTTCACGCTTGCTTTGCTAGCAGAATAAAGTGCGCGAAAGGGCAAGGGAAACATAGCACAAACTGAACTTATGTTCACAATTCTAGCGCCATTCTTCATAAGCGGAAGAGCGTAGCGCGAGCAGTTTAACACGCCAAAAAAGTTCGTTTCAAAAATTTTGTGCGCATCTTCATTGGAAATTAATTCCGTTGCGCCGGATATTCCAAAGCCTGCGTTGTTTATTAAAAGGTCAATATGCTCAAACCTTTTAAAAATTTCTTGAAAGGCGCTTTCTATGCTTTCTATATTAGATACGTCGCAAGCTATGTCAGAGCTAGAAGCTACGTTTCTAGAAAGCCCTATAACGTTATGGCCAGCCGCTCTAAAATTTTCAGCTAAGTTTTTTCCAATGCCGCTACTTGCGCCTGTAATTACAATATTCATATAAACTCCAATTAATAGTATACAAAATTTAAAAAATCATTGTCAATTTATGTTTGACAAATTTGTAAAAATTTAATAAACTTAAATCTAGGAGTAAAATTGTGGTTATTGTAATAACTGGGGCATCTAGCGGTATCGGCTTTGAAACGGCAAAACTTTTGGCGAGCAAAGGGCACAATGTTTACGGGCTATCTAGAAGGGTTTTTACTTGCGACGAGTTTTGTTCTTTGCCTTGCGACGTTTCGGATTATGCTAGGGTAAAAGAGTGCTTTAAAGAGATTTATGATAAAGAAGGCAAAATAGACGTCTTAATAAACAACGCGGGCATGGGGATATCGGGAGCTGCGGAGTATACTTCGGAAGAAGATATAAAGAAAATTTTTGATATAAACGTGCTAGCGCTAATTAACGCTTGTAAAGAAATTATTCCTTACATGAGACCGCAAGGCGGCGGCAAGATTATTAATGTAAGTTCTGTGGCTGCCAGCGTACCTATACCATTTCAAGCGTTCTACTCGTCTACAAAGGCGGCGGTGCAGCAGTTTTCTTACGCTTTAAGTCTTGAAGTTAAATCGTTTAAAATTGGTGTAAGCGTGGTGTGTCCGGGCGATACAAAAACAGGTTTTACGTCTGCGCGCATAAAGGATAGGGTAGAAGCCGACGGATTTTATGGCGATAGGATAGTGCGCTCTATTGAAAAAATGGAACATGACGAGCAAAACGGTATGCCAGCAAGCGCGGTTAGTAAGGTTATTTACAAAATAATTAAAAAAAAGCGTTCACCTGCTTGCAAAACGGTGGGGTTTTCGTATAAACTAATCATGATGCTTATAAAAATTTTACCTACAAAATTTATGCTTTGGGTTGTTAAAAAATTATATGGTTAAAAGGGATTAAAAAATGGATTTATTTAAAAAATGTAAACAATATTCAGAATGGCTTAACGGAATGAAAGAAAGTGGGCTTTACCCATATTTCCATGAACTTACAACAGGTCAAGACACTCAGGTTGTTATGAGCGGGCACGACACAATTATGATAGGCTCTAATAACTACTTAGGTTTAACTTCTCACCCAGAAGTAATTAAGGCAGGGGTGGAAGCGCTAGAAAAATACGGTTCCGGCTGCTCTGGTTCTAGATTTTTGAACGGAACGCTAGATATTCACGTAAAACTTGAAGAAGAACTTGCAGAATTTTTACATAAGGAAGCCGTTGTAACGTTTAGCACGGGCTTTCAAAGCAATCTTGGAATAATTAGCGCGGTTGCTGGACGTAATGATTACATTATTTGTGATAAAGAAAATCACGCCAGCATTTATGACGGTTGCAGACTAAGTTACGCTAAAATGCTTCGCTATAATCATAGTGATATGGAAGACTTAGAGCGTCAGCTAAAAACTGTTCCAGACACTGCGGGAATTTTAATAGTAACCGACGGCGTCTTCAGTATGAGCGGAGAAATTTGCAAACTTCCAGAAATAGTTAAGCTTGCTAAAAAATATGGTGCTAAGGTTATGGTTGACGATGCTCACGGCTTGGGCGTGTTAGGCAAACACGGTAGGGGCACAGCAGAGCACTTCGGGCTTGAAGACGAAGTTGATATTTACATGGGCACATTTAGTAAGAGCTTAGCTAGCCTTGGCGGATATATGGCAGCAAAAAAGGAAGTTGTGGACTACGTTAGGCACAACTCTCGTCCGTTTATTTTCAGTGCGTCTATAACGCCAGCCAGCGTTGCTTGTGCAAGAAAGGCGCTTGAAATATTAAAAAATGAACCACAAAGGGTTCAAGCACTCAGAGATATTTCAGACTATATGCGTGCGGGCTTAAAGGCAAAGGGCGTTAAGATTATTGAAATAGATAGCACGCCAATTATACCAATTTACACTTACGACGACGAAAAGTCCTTTAAAGCGTGCAAACTTTTACTTGAACGCGGTGTGTACGTAAACCCAGTTGTAACACCAGCCACACCACCAGGACAATCTCTTTTAAGAACAAGTTACACGGCAACTCACACAAAAGAGCAAATGGATAAAGCAATAGATGCAATTGTGGAAGTTTTAAACATTTTGGAAATTAAGTAAAAATTATTAGAATTAAAAAAAATTAGGCTACAACAAGTGTTTTGTTGTAGCCTTTATTTTATGCTCGTTTTTCTTTAATATATCTATCTTTTAAATCTCTATATTTATTTACTAAACTAAAAAAATATCTTTCCTTTCCAGCTTGATCTAGCTTTTTATATTTTGTCATGTCCATAAGCCTAGCAATAGGGTCTAGAACTTCTTCTTCCTCGTTCAAAATATTTACAACCTTTTCATAAAGCACGTCGTCTTCCGTTTTAGAAATAAGTTTAACATTTTCCTTTCTAGGTGCACGTTCTCCGCGTAATCTGCATTTTGCTTGCATAACAAGCATTTTTAGTAAATCGTTTTTGTTTTTCATAAGTTCCTCCTTTAAATTAATTTTATTATAATTCTTTAAAATTTTTTCACAAAAGAGAAATTTTGGACTTCGTGTCTAATTTTGTCGAAAATCTTTTCACTTTAACTTGTAAAAAGTTATAATCTATGCTATTCTAAAACACGGGGTAAAAAATTATGGCAAAAGGTAAAATTATAGTAATCGAAGGCACGGACGGCTCTGGCAAACAAGTGCAATCTAAACTTTTATGCGAGCGCTTAAATATAGACGGAAAAACCGCAGTGCTTCAAAGTTTTCCAAATTACGAAAGTCCGTCGTCTGGGCCTGTTAAGATGTATTTAAACGGCGAACTTAGCGAAAGGGCAGAAGAAATAGATGCTTATCAATCTTCTGTGCTATTTGCAGTAGATAGATTTTGCACAATGAAAAAGTGGAGAGAAGTTTACGAAAATGGTGGCATAATTGTGCTAGATAGATACGTGCAATCTAATATGATTCACCAAGCTTGCAAAATTTCAAATTTAGAAGAAAGAGAAAAGTTTTTAAATTGGCTAGATAAGTTTGAATTTGGTCTATTAAAACTTCCAAAACCAGACAAAATATTTTTTCTAGACGTTCCACCTAAGGTTAGCCAGGCTTTAAGAGAAACTAGGGCAATTAATAAAAACGGAGAAGCTAAGGATATCCACGAACAAGACGCAAAATATTTAGAAAATGCTTACAATGCTGGCAAGTGGGTAAGTGAAAAATATGGCTGGGAAAGAATAGATTGCGTAGATGAAAATGGGAAATTAAAAAGTATAGAAAATATTCATAATTTAATTTATAATTCTTTAAATAATCATAAAAATAAAGAAAAATAGTATATTTTTCTAAAAATTTTGACAAAATAAGTGTGAAATGAGTAAATATTTCACACTTTTTTTAATAGTTGTATTTTTTATTGCTAATTTTTGGGCAAGTATTTTTCCATATCCGTTTTTTTCTGCAAGCACAACGTTAACAGTAGGACAAAATCAGGATATTAACGATAAAAATGAAGGCGAAAACTCTCCAGTTACGGGAAGTTCAGATATAAAGGTAGTAAACTTAGATTGGTTTGACGTTGTGGATACATTTTTTGAAAAGTACGTAACGGTTAGAGTGATAGACGTCAACACAAAAAAACAGTACTACGTAAAGCGCACGGGCGGATATAATCACGCAGACGTAGAACCTATAGATTCAGCCAACGTAGATATTTTTCATAGCCTATATAACTACGAGTGGAGCTGGGCAAGGCGTCCGGTTTGGGTAGAAATAAACGGAGTTTTTGTAGCTGCGTCAATAAACGGCATGCCGCACGGGTACAGTTTAATAGATAACGGTCAGGGCGGACACACTTGCATACATTTTTTAAACAGTAAAACGCACGGCACAAAGCGTGTAGACGAAACGCATCAAGCCGCCGTTCAAGAAGCTTATTCAAGGCGCAAAGAAATAAATTTATTGGAGTTATAAAAATTACACCTAAATACTAGGTGTAATTTTTAAATGTTGTTGAAGCTTATTTTAACAATCATCAAGTAGTTTGCCTATCATAATTCCGCTAAGTAGCCACATTAGGTTTGAATTCGCACACGTGGGCTTTGGCGGTGGAAATTTGCAAGATGGCGGCTGCTCCCAAGGGTTACATGGGCGGCTGGGTTCGTATAACGGGTTATCGCAAAAGTCGCAGCCGGTGTTTGCAGGCATATTATGCCAAGGCGCGCAGGGCGGGGTAAAGCTGGGCTTACAACACGAGTTTCGCCTTGGAGATGTAAACGGGTTATAATAATCGTAATTCATTTTTTCCTCCTATCTCATTGTACGCAAATTTTTTTAATTCTGTCCGCTTGACAAAACGTTAAAATAGTTTTACACTTTCTTCAATGAAGAGAGTAGATAAGTCTTTAATAATGAAATGCCCAAGGTGCGGGGAAGAAAACTTTAAAACGCAAAAAAAATGCTCGGATTGTGGGCTTGTTTTTGATAGGCTAAATTATGTATCTAATAGGGCTGGAAAAATTGCAGTAGTTAGAAGAGAAAAAGAAAATATACTACGCGTTACAAAGTGGCCGAAGGACGCAAAGAAAAGTAAAGCTCTTCTTTTATGCGGTTTTTTAGGCTTGGTTGGCGCTCACAACTTTTATTTAGGAAGATACGTTAAAGGCTTTTTTTCATTAATTGTAACGCTGGTGGCTTGCGTGTGTATAATGCTTGAAAATGTTATAGATTACGCTTCATTTTACGAGAGCTTTTTCTTTCTTCCAACTGGAATTATGTTTTTAATGTGGTGGGTAGATTTTATTTTAATTGCTTCGAATAAATATAAAATTCCTGTGGCGCTAGATTATGAATATCCAGAAGAAAATAAAAAAGAAAATATAAAAAAAGCAAAAAATAATTCAAAAAATAGTTTAGAAAAAGAAATTAATTTAGAAAAAAATCAAAAAAATTCAGAAAATAATTTAAATAATGAAATAAATAATGATGAAAAATTAGATGAAAATAATGTAATAAATATAGAAGAATTTAAAAATAAGGAGAAAAAGGAGTGAAAACAGTTGTAGTTGGCATAAGTGGTGGAGTGGATTCTTCCGTTTCAGCTTATTTATTAAAAAAGCAGGGCTACCGCGTTATAGGCTTATTTATGGTAAACTGGGAAGAAAAAGACGGCGCTTGCACGGCGGAAGAAGATTACGAAGACGTAAAGCGTGTTTGTAATAAAATTGGCATACCATATTTTACAGTTAATTACACAAAAGAATATTACGAAAATGTTTTTAAACACTTTTTGGAAGAATATAAAAAGGGTAGAACTCCAAACCCCGACGTGCTTTGCAATCGTGAAATAAAATTCGGGCCTTTTTTAGAGCAAGCAAAAAAGCTTGGTGCCGACTATATTGCCACCGGGCACTATGCAAAACTTGAAGAAAAAGACGGAAAATATTATTTAAGAAAAGCTAAGGATTTAAATAAAGACCAAACCTATTTTTTAAACCAGCTTTCACAAGACCAATTAAAAGACGTAATTTTTCCACTTGCAGATATTGAAAAGCCAGAAGTAAGACGAATAGCCGAAGAACTAGAACTTTCCAACGCAAAGAAAAAGGATTCAACTGGCATATGTTTTATAGGCGAACGCAATTTCAAAAAGTTTTTGCAGACATATTTGCCGGCGCAAAAAGGTTTAATTAAAACTTTAAACGGCGAAGTTGTGGGTGAGCATGACGGACTCATGTATTATACGCTCGGGCAAAGGCGCGGGTTAAATATCGGCGGCAAAAGTGGCGGCACGGGCGAGCGCTGGTTTGTTTTAGATAAAGATTTAAAAACGAACACCTTAATAGTATCCCAAGGCGAAGACGACGCACTATTTTCAAAAGCACTTATTGCCACAGAATTTAACTGGATACCAGAAAAGCCAAAGAGTAGCACTTTTAACGCCTTTGCAAAGTTTAGGTATCGTCAGCCAGACCAAGCGGTAAAAGTAACCCTAGAAGGCGAGAAGGTGCGTATAGATTTTGCCGAGCGTCAGCGTGCGGTAACACCAGGGCAGTATGCCGTACTATATGATGAGAACGGTTACTGTTTAGGCGGCGGAGTTATAGACGAAGTGATATTTTAGAAAAGAATTAGGCTACAAAACTAAAAATTTTGTAGCCTAATTAGTTATACTAAATTAAAAAAGTAATCTGTTGGAACGTCGAAGAAGTTAGCAAGTTTATATAAATAATCAACCTTCATTAAAATTCTAGAGTTAAGCCAAGCATTAATAGTAGTGCGTGGTATATTTGTTTGCCTAGCAAGTTCGCTTATGCTTAAACTTGCTTGCTGAGTTAAGAACGCTTGGTTATTCTATAGATTCAACTGTCAACATTCCATATACAATTAATTGTAATATCAATATTTATATGTCCCGCATATATAACATAATTGTAATAAAAAAATCGCATTTTAAATGCGATTTTTTTATTTTTTATCTCTCCACACAAGCCACAGCTAACGCTACTGTTGCGCCAACTATTGGGTTGTTGCCCATGCCTATAAAGCCCATCATCTCAACGTGCGCAGGAACGGAAGAACTGCCTGCAAATTGTGCGTCGCAATGCATTCTGCCCATGGTGTCCGTGAGTCCGTAACTTGCTGGGCCACAACCCATGTTGTCTGGGTGAAGCGTTCTCCCTGTGCCGCCACCACTTGCTACGCTGAAATATTTTTTGCCGTGGTCGTAACTCCATTTTTTGTATGTGCCAGCAACTGGGTGTTGAAAACGCACTGGGTTAGTGGAGTTGCCTGTAATTGATACGTCTACATCTTCATGTTTCATTATTGCCACGCCTTCTGGTACATCGTAGGCGCCATATACTTTAACTTGTCCACGTTCGCCTTGGCTAAAGCTTTTTTCGCCTAAAATTTTAAGCTCGCCGGTTTCGTGGTCATAACTTGTGTTTACGAAGGTGAAGCCGTTAATTCTTGCTATAATATACGCTGCATCTTTACCTAAGCCGTTTAAAATAACTTTTAGCGGCTGTTTTCTAACTTTGTTTGCCGTTCTAGCAATGCCCATAGCGCCTTCTGCGGCAGCAAAGCTTTCATGACCTGCTAAAAAGCAGAAACATTTTGTGTTTTCGTTAAGAAGCATGCTTGCAAGTTTGCCGTGTCCAAGGCCTATCTTTCTTTCGTCTGCAACAGAGCCCGGCTTGCAGAAAGCTTGAAGACCTTCGCCAATATATTCCGCAGCTTCTTCCGCTGTTTTAGCGCCCTTTTTAAGTGCTATTGCAACACCTAAGTTATATGCTTCAACGGCATTGTCAAAGGCGATTGGCTGAATGCTTTTTACTTCTTTATCTACGTCTATTCCGTTAGATTTTACAAAGCTTATAGCTTCTTCAAGGCTAGAAAAGCCATATTCTTTTAAAGTTTTTTCTATACTTTCTTTCTTTGTCATAATTACTCCTTTGCCCTTGGGCTAATAAATTTTACGCCTTCATTAAATCTGCCGTAAGTTTTTGTAGAGCGTTTAAACGCTTCTTTTACGTCTTCTCCGTTTTGAACAAAGGTCATAAATGCGCCAAGATTTACATATTCGTAGCCAATAATTTCGCCATTTTCGTCAAGAGCCTGTTTTGTGATATAGCCTTCTGCAAGGTTTAAATATCTAGGGCCTTTTTCCGAGCCGTAGCAGGTGGCAACATTGCTAGCAAGATTTTTACCTAAATCTTCAAGTGCAGAGCCAACTTCTAAGCCGTTTTCTGAAAATGCAGACTGGCTTCTGCCATAAACGAGTTGTAAGAAAACTTGCTTCATGGCGTCGTTAATGGCGTCACATACAAGGTCTGTGTTTAACGCTTCAAGTAGCGTTTTGCCAGTTAAAATTTCTGCTGCCATAGCGGCTGAGTGCGTCATTCCGCTGCAACCAACTGTTTCCACAAGCGCTTCTTTAATAATGCCATTTTTTACGTTCAAAGTAAGCTTACAAGCACCTTGTTGTGGGGCGCACTTTCCGCAACCATGAGAAAAGCCGCTTATATCCTCAATTTTTTTGCTTTGAATCCATTTGCCCTCTTCTGGAATGGGTGATGGGCCAAACCCTTTTGCGTTTTTACAATCCATATTTTCTCCTTTACCGCAAGTATTTTATCAAACGTAAAAAAAATTAGCAAATTAATTGACAAAAACTCTGAAAAATTCTATAAATATTGCTATGAATACGAAATTATACGAGACCCTAGTTGAAAGAGGGTACATCTATCAAACAACAAACGAAGAAGAAGTAAGAAAACTTTTGAACGGCGAGCCAACGTGTATGTATGTCGGCGTGGATCCAACTGCAGATAGTTTACACATAGGCCATTGCTTGCCATTAATTTTAGCACGCTACTTACAAGAAGCTGGGCATAAAATTATTATAGTTTTAGGCGGAGCTACTGCTATGATTGGCGACCCGTCTGGAAGAAATGATATGCGTGCCATGGTGCAGAGCGACTTTGTGGAGAAGAATAGGGCGGGCATTGAAAAGTCTATTTCTAAGTTTATAAAGTTAGATGGAGATAACCCAGCGCTAGTGCTTAATAACGCAGAGTGGTTCAAGGGCTACGATTATATAGATTTTATGCGTGATATAGGAGTGCATTTTAATGTAAATAAAATGCTTTCTTGTGATGCCTACACATCAAGGCTTGCTAGTGGCGGGCTTACTTTCTTTGAAATGGGCTACATGCTAATGCAGGCTTACGACTTCGTATATTTAAATAAACATTATGGTTGTCGTGTGGAGTTTGGCGGTAGCGACCAATGGGCTAACATTGTAGCTGGCGCAGATTTAGGCAGAAAACTTTCAATATTAGAGGGAAAAGACCCAGAAACCTTCCAAGCGTTCACAAACGTGCTTTTACTTAATGCAGAAGGCAAAAAAATGGGGAAAACTGCCAAAGGCGCTTTATGGGTAAATAAGGAAAAATGTTCGCCATACGACTTTTACCAATATTTTTATAACTGCGACGATAGAGACGTAGAAAAGCTCTTTAAAATTTTAACGTACCTACCACTTGACGAGATAGCAGAAATTATGAAGGGCGATATTCGCGACGCAAAAAGGCGCCTTGCCTTTGAAATAACAAAGCTTGTACACGGCGAAGAAGAAGCTAAAAATGCAGAAGAAACAGCAAAAGCGCTATTTTCTGGTGGAATTGATTTAGAAAATGCTCCAACTTTAAAGATATCAGAATTTTTGAACATGGCAGACCTATTAGTTTTAGCAAAGTTTGCTAGCAGTAAAGGGGAAGCAAGAAGGCTTATAGAGCAAGGCGGAATAACGCTAAATAACGAAAAGGTAGATAGCTTTAATAGAACTTTGACGGCGGAAGATTTTGAAAAGGGATATGCTCTTTTAAAGAAAGGGAAGAAGAGTTTTATTAAAATAGTTAAAGAGTAAGAACGTAAATAAACTTCGCGATGCTGCGTTTCTGTCAAGCGTTCCCAAACAGTCACGTACGTCTGTGTACGCTCCTGCTTGGGAACACTTGCCGAGCCTTGCCTCGCTCGTTTTTTTACGTTCTAAAATATTTTTTCTAATTTGCTTTTTTTTTGTAAATAATATATAATAATCCCATGCAAATAACGGAAATAAAACAAGTAGGTAAAACAAATAAATATAAAATATATGTCGATGACGATTTTTTTGCTACTCTTCTCGATGAAGATATAGTAAAAAATCATTTAAAGTCTGGGCTTGAAATAGAAGAAGAAAAACTTAAAACAATTTGCTTTGAAGGGCAGAAACGTGTGGCGCTAGATTGTGCTATGAAACTTCTTGGCACCTATCCAAAAACGGAAAAGGAACTAAGAAGATATTTAAAAGAAAAGGGCTACACTTTGGACACAATAGATTACACCTGCGAAAAGCTAAAAGAGTATAAATTTTTAGATGATAGCAACTTTGCAGATATGTTCATAAAAGCAAATAAAGGCAAAAAGGGTAAAAGACTTATAAGTTTTGAACTTAAACAAAAAGGTGTGCCCGAGCATATAATTTCTTTGAAACTAGAAAGTTTGGAAGAAGAGCCCTGCCTTCCATTAGCTTTAAAGTTTATGAAGGGCAAACCTAAAGACGAAAAAACAAAACAAAAACTTTATAGACATTTAGCGTCTAAGGGTTTTGGCAGTGAAAGCATTTTTGATGCTTTAAGGCAAATATTCAAGGAGGACGAATTTTGAAAGTTGGAGTAGACGTTGTAGACGTTGAACGTTTTTACGAAGTGGGCGACAAATTTATAGAGCGAGTCTACACAGATGAAGAAAAAAAATATATACAGAACTTTAATAGCCAAGCAGAGCATTTAGCAGGTTTTTTTTGCGCAAAAGAAGCATTTTTAAAGGCGCTTAATTTAAATATAGAAGGTTTAAGT
>ERZ1643247.3265-NODE-3265-length-11649-cov-52.064775_pt1 | contig 11649 bp, 9 predicted proteins | sample MGYA00579264_ERZ1643247 | MGnify/ENA primary metagenome ERZ1643247 (study PRJEB29033, sample SAMEA4952262) | chicken gut metagenome | biome: Broiler Chicken; feature: Gastrointestinal Tract; material: Caecum | place: Ireland | collected 2018 | study: Broiler... | reverse complement strand
CCCTTCGCGCAAAATCTCTCAAAAGAGATGAGAGCTTTTGCTTGATTTCAGAGAAAACCCACGGACACGTCCGCTTTGCGGACTGACCGCCTGTTTTCTCTCTTTGCGCGCTTTTAAGGGCTCTCATACCCTTATGCGCGCAAATTCACTCTTTCCGCTTGTGCCTTTCGGCATATTGAGGGAAAAAGGCAAAAGCGCGGTTTTGTCTTTTTCGAGTGATTATTTTACGCGCGCCGCATTCACCTTTCCTGCAAAAGCGCTTTCGCGCAAATACGGGTGCGCTAACGCAAAAGCGTGGTTTTGCCACACGCATTTGATTGTTAAAAACATTAAACCATGCAGAGCAGATTTTCGTGAATTTTACAAATTGATGCGCAAAAACACCGTGGTGCCGACGCCGACCGTCGAATCGATGCGCATTTCGTCGCTGTACTTTTTCATGTTCGGCAGACCCATGCCCGCGCCGAATCCGAGGCTGCGGATATTCTCCGATGCCGTGGAATACCCCGCCTTCATCGCGAGTTCGATGTCCGCGATGCCGGGGCCGGAATCTTTCAGCGTTATATCGATGTGATCGGGATAGATCTCCGCGATCGCCTTGCCGCCGTGCGCGTGGATGACCATGTTGATCTCCCCCTCGTACATGGCGATGGCGACGCGGCGCACCGAAGCCGCGGGCACGCCCATCTGCTTTAAGGTGCGCTTTACGCTCTCGCTCGCATGCCCCGCGGAAGCAAAATTTTCGCCGTCAACGTCGTATTCGTAGCGGATGCACTGCATATCAGCCACCCAAACCGTGCGTGTACAGAATGCCGCAGGCGACGAACAAGCGCTTATCGGTCGTCAAAAGGACGATCCCCTTTTCGCGCGCGAGGTCGATAACGTTCTGCTCGGGGCGCTTGCCGCGCACGAACACGACGCAGAGCATATCCATCATCTCCGCCGTGCGAACGACCTGGGGGTTCAAAAGCCCCGTCAAAAGTACCGACTGGTCTTTGACGTAGGCGAGTACGTCGCTCATCATATCGGAACCGCAGGCGGTGTGGATTTCCGTATCGAGACGGTCTTCTCCGCACAAAATCTCCGCGTCGAGGAGGTCTACAACTTCTCTGATCTTCATACAGAAAATCTCCAAAATAGAATTACTGCGCAACAGAGGAACGTTCCCCTGCCGCATGGCTCGCCGAACATATGCGGCGCGGCGCACACAGCGCGCACCGAAACGGCGAAAAGAAATATTATATTTATGATACCACATAAACGCGCGATTTTCAAGGGCTTTTTTGATTTTTACCCTGCCCCGCACAACTTTTTGAGCGATTTTGCAAAAAGAAAACCGCCGCGTTTCTCGCGGCGGCGGAAAATATTTTTTATTTCAGGCAAATGCCGCCGCAATCCCCAGCGCGGCATACCCTGCGGCAATGCTGATAACGTATAATACCGCCATTAAAAGCAGATTGCGTTTCCACGCCCGCGCATTTTTGAACAGAATCACAAACCCCAGCCCTGCGTTTGCGCACAATCCGGCAATACAGCCGCCGAAAGACAGTCCGCCGAGAATATACGTCTGCGTGATGACGACGCTGCTCGCGCAATTGGGGATAAGCCCCACCGCCGCGGCGATGAGCGGCTGGTACCACAGCCCGCCCTGCAAAAACGCGGCGAGCGATTCTTCTGTTACATAATAGATGAGTATTCCGAACAGCACGTTGACGACGAGGATATACGCAAAAATTTCCAGCGAATGCAGAAGCGGATGCACGAGGTAGCGCCTGATTTTGGAATCTTCCTCGTGGTCATGCCCGCAGGGGGTGCCGTGAACCTCCTCGTTTTCGGAAAGTTCGGAAAGGCTCTCCCGCCGCAGCAGCGCGTTCGCCGCATATCCCACCGCCACCGCGACGATAAATTTGATGGCGATGATCGGCATTACGGAAAACGCCTTCGAGCCGTCGGAGAGCAAAATTATGAGCGCCTCGTCGCTCGTGGCGAGAAATACCGCTAAAACGGTGCCCGTGCGGATGAGTTTTTTATCGTACAGCTTCGCCGCCATGACGGAAAACCCGCACTGCGGAATCATGCCGACCGCCGCGCCGAGCAAGGGAGCAAGCCCGCCGCGCAAAAGGTTCTTGTTCCTCGATACGCTCGTGCGGTGTTCCAAAAATTCGATGAGTACATACAGGAGGAACAAAAACGGAAATATTTTTAAACTGTCGAGAAGGGCATCCAGCAATACCTCGCCCATGCCTTGTACCTCCTTTTTTGGTTTACCGCGGTTTTTGAGCCTATATTATAGCGCAAACGCGCCGCCGGCGCAAGCGTTCGCGCGGCGCATACAAAAACTCCCCGAAATTTTTCGGGGAGTTTTTTTGACAAATCTGCCGATTTTGCCGGATAATTACACTTCCGCGCTTCCGTCGCCGTTGTCGGAATTGTCGTCGGAGCCTTTTTCCTGCTCCTTCTGCGCTTCGAGAGCGGCTTTCGCCTCCATCTTCTCTTTGCGCTCGGCTGCGCGCGCTTCGCGGCGCATCGCCTTCTTCTCTTCCTTGGTGACGACGCGGTTCTTTTCGATGATCGCCTGCATCTCCTGCGGGGTCAGCGGGACGAACGCGGAGGAAGCCTCGTTTTCGGGCGTGATTTCATACCCTTCATCGCGCGCCAGCAGCGACATTTCGGTAACGCCGTCGAACAGGTGGATGTGGCGGGCGTCGAACGCGAGGTCGACGATTTCGCCGCGGTTGACAACGCTGCGCGAATCGATCTTCGCGATCATGTTGGAGGAATCGCCGATGATGCTGCTGACCTCTTCGCCCTCTTTATAGTCGAGTTTGCAGTAGATCTGCGTTTCGGCGCCGAGCTTTTCGACAACTTCGACGAACGCCTTGACGACGGTGTCGGGCGAAGCGGCGATGAAGCTCTCCTCGTCGTGGATATCTTCGGGGCGGACGCCGAGCGTTACCGCCTTACCGGTATTGATATAGTCCTCCGCATTGCGGATACGGGAAGCGACCGTTTTGGGAAGAACGATCGAATTGTTCTTGAATTCGACGTAGACCTTGCCGCCCTTCTGGGTGAGAGTCGCCGGGAAGAAGTTCATCTGCGGCGTACCGATGAAGCCCGCAACGAACAGGTTGATCGGGTAATCGTACAGGTTCTGCGGGGTATCGACCTGCTGCATGAAGCCGTCCTTCATGACGACGATGCGGGTACCCATCGTCATCGCCTCGATCTGGTCGTGCGTGACGTAGATGAACGTCGTCGCGAGGCGGGCGTGCAGTTTGGAGATCTCCGTCCTCATCTGGGCGCGCAGCTTCGCGTCGAGGTTGGACAGAGGTTCGTCGAGCAGGAAGACCTTCGGCTCACGGACGATTGCACGGCCGAGCGCGACGCGCTGGCGCTGACCGCCGGAGAGAGCCTTCGGCTTACGGGTGAGGTAATCGGAAATGCCGAGGATGGAAGCAGCCTCTTTGACGCGCTCGTCGATGATCTGCTTGGGCACCTTGCGCAACTTCAGACCGAACGCCATGTTGTCGTACACGGTCATGTGCGGGTACAAAGCGTAGTTCTGGAACACCATCGCGATGTCGCGGTCTTTCGGAACGACGTCGTTGACGAGCTTGCCGTCGATATACAGTTCGCCCTTGGAAATTTCTTCCAGACCGGCGATCATGCGCAGGGTCGTCGACTTACCGCAGCCGGACGGGCCGACGAATACGATAAATTCTTTGTCCTTGATTTCCAGATTGAAATCCGTAACGGCGGTGACGCCGGACGGATACACCTTGTAAATACCTTTCAGCAAAAGGCTTGCCATGTGAGATCCTCCCTGTCGATATGTTTTTATATTGTATCGTAAATATTTTACCGCAATCCGACGGAAATTGCAATGGGCAATAATTACAAAGAATACAGAAGAATCTGTTAATTTTGCCCAACGAACCGTTTAGCGTACGCTTGTATTTTGTAAAAAAATCTGCTATACTGTTAGCAGACGGAGGATTTCCCCGCCCGGGAAATGCGCCGCCCGATAAGGAGAGCGAGAATATGGATATAAACAAATATTCACCGAAATATAAAGTTTCGCAGGGTCATCTGCTCCGCCTTTCCGACGTGACTGCGGAGGATATATTTGAATTTCTGTACCTGGCGAAAGCTCTGAAAAAGAAATTCAACGTCGGCGAACATACGCCGGTTCTGAAAAACAAGACGATTGCGCTGCTGTTCGACAAGGTATCCACCCGCACGCGCATTTCCTTTGAGGTAGGCATCCGCCAGCTGGGCGGCGACTACATTTTCCTGCCCAAAAGCGAAACGCAGATCCCCCGCGGCGAGAGCATCAAGGACACGGCGGTCATGCTCGGACGATACGGCATCTCCGCGCTGGTGCTGCGCGCCTTTTCCGAAGCGGAGATCAATGAATTTGCCCGCTGCGGCGGCATCCCCGTCATCAACGGCATATCCGACGGGGCGCACCCCCTGCAAGTCCTCGCCGACCTGCTTACCGTATGGGAAGTCAAAGGCAGATTCAGCGACCTGAAAATCGCCTACATCGGAGACGGAAACAATGTGGCAAATTCCCTCATCATGGGTTGTTCCAAGGTGAACATGGACATCGCCGTCGCCAGCCCGCCCGGATACAGCCCCTCCCGCGAGATCGTCGAACGCGGCATGCAGTTCGGCAACGTGCTCATCACCGACGACGTGGCGGAAGCGGTGCGCGGCGCGGACATCGTTTATACCGACGTATTCCTGTCCATGAACGACAAAGCCGACGAAGAGAAGATGCGCAAGCTTGCCCCCTACCGCGTGACGAAAGAAACGATGGCTCTCGCCAAGGAGGATGCGGTGTTCATGCACTGCATGCCCGTACACCGCGGCGAAGAAGTTGCCGCAGAAGTTGCCGACGGGCCGCAATCGATCGTGTATCAGCAGACGGAAAACCGCCTGCACATCAACAAAGCAGTGCTGGCGCTATTGACAAAATAGTTCTCAAAATTTGTTTTAAGCTGATAAAACAAATTTTCGAGATTTTGAGAAAGACACCACCGCACGGCGCTGTTGCGCCTGACGGCGTTTTCTCTCTCGCCGCCCGATTTTTCAGGGCACACATATTTTTAATCGGGCGGCTTCACTCTCTTCCCGTAAGCCGAAGTGTCGGCAAATTGAGGGCAAGAGCAAAAAGTGTGATTTTTGCTCTTGCGAGTAGTTATTAAAAATAAAACCAAATTTCTCACGGAAAATCGCAGCGCAGCGAGATTTTCGTGAACAAGGCGGCGGAGCCGAGGCGGAAACGAGCAATGCCCGAAAGGGCATCGCGAAAATCCGGTCTCGTGCGCAGCCGCAAAAAGTGTGATTTTCCTTGCGCGAGTTATTTTAAAATCGCGCGAATCCAGCACCAAAATTGACCTATATAATATATCTTTTATTGAATACTATGTTGAATACTATGAAAAACATCGACACGAAGCAATATTTTTCCGCATGCGTTACAAGCATCGCGGACATGGTAAAATTTGACAGCGCACAAGCGCCCGCCCTGCCCGGCATGCCCTTCGGCAAGGGCGCGGCGGACTGTTTAAACGCCTTTTTGCAGCTCGCCCAAAACATGGGGTTTGAAACCCATAACTACGACAACTACGTCGGCGAAGTGATCTTCGGCGAGGGCGCGGAGGAGTTCGCGGTTCTTGCACACCTCGACGTAGTCCCCGCGGGCGAGGGTTGGGCGCACCCGCCCTTTGCCGGCGAAATTGCGGACGGCAAGTTGTACGGCCGCGGCACCATGGACGACAAGGGCCCCGCCGTCATCGCCCTCTACTGCATGAAGGCGCTCAAGGATGCGGGCTTTGTCCCCTCCAAAAAAATCAAGCTCATCGTCGGGTGCAACGAGGAAAACGGCTGGGCGTGCATCGACCACTACAATCAAGTCGCGCACATGCCCGAAGTCGGCTTTTCGCCCGACGCGGACTTCCCCGCCATCTATGCCGAAAAGGGAATTTTGCAGTTCCGCATGGAATTCCCCATCCTCAACGCGCCGATTACCGCCCTGTACGGCGGCGAGCGCCCCAACATGGTGTGCGACTTTGCCGTATGCGAGGGCGCGCCCTTCGACGCGGCGCGGGCAAAGCAGTTCGGCATCGAAGTTGAAGGCGGCAAACTTGTCGCCCGCGGCGTCGCGGCGCACGCCTCCACCCCCGACGAGGGCGTGAACGCGCTGGGCAAACTGCTCGGCTACCTCGCCCCGTACGACGAGGAACTCGCCAATGCGTATAACGTATTTTTTAACGACTCCCTCGGTCTGAAAAAGATGGAAGACGAAACGGGCAAACTCACGATGTCCGCAAACGTGGCGGAATTTCAGGATAAGCTCCTGCGCGTTACGGTGGACATCCGCTACCCCGCGACCAAAAAACGCTGCGACGTTACGGATATTCTGGACACGCTTGCCCTGCCCTACGAACTGCTGCACTGCCAGGAGCCGCTGTACAACGACAAGAACGGCTTTCTGATAACGGCTCTGCAAAAGGTGTACGCGGAAAAGACGGGGAGCAGATCGGAGGCGATCGCGATCGGCGGGGGCACCTATGCGCGGGCATTGAAGAACGGCGCGGGGTTCGGCCCGCAGTTCCCGGGCGAGCCGTCCACCATCCACCAGAAGGACGAATACATCTCCCTCGAAAACGTGCAGAAACTGCTCGACATCTACACCGCCGCCATCTATGAACTGACGAAATAAACGACAAAAAAACGGTTTTTATTTTAAAATGATTTTCTGCGCGTCCGAAAACCGCGCTTTTCGGAAAGCGCACTCCATTTGCCGCATACCTGCGGCTTTGGGGAAGAGGGTGAATTTTTTGCCATTTATAATTATGTGTGCCCTTAAGAGGGCAAAAAAGAGGGAGAAACCGCCGCCTTGTCAGCAGGTTTCTCCCTCTTCTCACGACTTTTTGTTTCATCATCTTGAAACAAAAAGTGTGAACACTATAGCGAGTCCATCTCATCGAGCGTGAGCAGGAACCCCGGAATAAAATTTTCCATAAAGTATTGCAGGCAGGGCAAATCGCGCGCCTTCAATTCCGCTTCGATGCTCTCCTTCGCCTTTTTGAACTCGGCATTGCCGCTCTTTTGCTCTTCCAGGCACTTGACGTAGGCGGAGAGCTTATCCGCCGCCTTGACGAGTTTATACTCGTAACTGTCCGCGTCCGCCTTGACGAAGGGAGAAATCGCCCCTTCCAGCTCGGGCGGGAGCATGTGCAGAAGTTTGTCGCTCGCCCTGTCCTCCAGCTGTTTGTAGGCGCCGTGTATTTCGCTGTTGAAATACTTGATGGGCGTGGGCAGATCGCCCGTCATCACCTCGCTGCACTCGTGATACAGCGCATACAGCACTGTTTTGGAAATATCGGGCGCGTTGTGACAGATTTCGGTGTCGATGACGGCGAGGGCGTGCGCGAACAGCGCGACCTGCCAGGAGTGCTCCATGATATTTTCCTCGCGCGAGGAACGCATGAGCGACCAGCGCCTGATGTATTTCATCCGGTCTAAAAAGGCGTAAAAATTGAACATATTTTCTTATCTCCCTGCGGGCAGAGCGCCCGCGGGAATTATTGTACCACAAAAAACAGTTTATATCAATTGACAAACCGCACAATTTATACTATAATTTATTTTGGTTTTCACGGAAAATCGCAGCGAAGCGAGATTTTCGTGAACATAATCAACTGCGCGTTTGAGAACCACGTTTAGAATTAAATTTCCTCGCGCAAGCAAAATCACACTTTTGCGCCGGCGCACCCAATTTGCAAAAACTTTTGCTTTTGCAGGAAAGGTGAATGCGGTGCGCGTAAAAACGGTGTGCCCCTGAAAAGCGCACCGCAGAGGAAAACTCCGGCAGTCAGCGGCAAAGCCGCGCGCTGCGGGGTTGTCATCACAATCACGACTTTTTGTTTTGTCAGCTCAAAACAAAAAGTGTGAACATAAAACCGCCGGGGGTGCTGTAAAAAGCTGAGATCATACCCTTTGAACCGGACAGGATAATACCTGAACGGGAGGTAATCAAGGAAGGATTCGGCGCGCCCATTTTGCGGGCGCGCCGTATATTTTTGATACGACGTTTTCGGCGGGAAAAACAAAGGAGGTTTTTTTATGTTTCTCAACCTGCTCAGTGCCTTTGTCGGCACGACCGAGCTTCCCGACGGAGAGGGCGGAACGTACACCGGCTACATCTACGACGATGTATGGACGTCCTTCGCCAAGGACGCGCTCGCAAACGTGTTCCTGTGGCTGATCGTCGCGGCGGCTGTCATCGTTCTCGCCGTGGGCATCTTCGTGCGCTTCAAAAAGGCAGATTTCTTCCGCACCTATGTGAAGTACGCGATCACCTTTGCCGCGGGGCTTGCCGTAACTATTTTGGTGACGATGCTCTCCCTCGAATTTTTCGACATGAGCGAAAACGGCTATGTGTTCGACCTCGTACTCTGGCCCACCGTTGCCGCCGCAGCCGTCATCGTTCTCGGGATTGCCGCCTGCTACGTTTGCAGCCTGTACTCGAAAAAGGCGTTCAAAATTTCCCTCATCGCGTCCGTCAGCGCGCTGGTCGCCGCAATCGTCGCCCTGTTCGTGTGCCTGTGCATATACTTTGCCTCCGGCGACGCCGCCGACAACAACGGCGTTTCGCAAGGCTCGGTCAGCGACCTCGGGCTGTATCTCTCCGCGGCGGCACTCATCGTCGTCATCATCGCCCTCGCATTCATCCTCGGCAGAAAGGACAAAAAGGGATTCGACACGCGCACGATCTCCTATGCCGCGGTGTGCATCGCGATGAGCTTTGCGCTCTCGTATATCAAAATGTGGGAAATGCCGCAGGGCGGCTCCATCACGCTGGCAAGCCTGCTGCCGCTGATGATTTTCTCGTACATGTTCGGCGTCAAAAAGGGCGTGTTTGCGGGCATGATTTACGGCATTTTGCAGGCGATTCAAGACCCGTGGCTGATTCACCCCGCGCAGTTCCTGCTCGACTACCCCGTCGCCTTTGCAGCTATCGGATTGGCGGGAATGTTCCGCAACGTAAAGGCGTTTGAAACCAAGCCGCAGATCGCGTTTGCCTTGGGCGGCATCGTCGCCTCCGTTCTGCGCTTCCTCAGCCACATCCTTTCGGGCGTGTTCGCCTTCTCCGAATACGCGGGCGACCAGAACCCTTGGATTTACAGCATGGGGTATAACTCTTTCGTATTCATCGATATCGCCATCGTCATCGTCGTCGGCGTCATCGTGTTCTCTTCCAAGTCGTTTATGACGTACGTCAACAAATACAACGGGCAGAAGAGCGCCGTCGCCGCGCAGGAGCAGCCCGCCGACGTCGAAGCGGAACAGAAATAACATTCCAAAACAGAATAACGCCGCTCTGCGGCATACAAAACGAGGGCTTTCGGAAGAATCCGAAAGCCCTCTCTTTGTTGCATTTTTCAAATACGTTTCGCCTTTGCCGAAGGGCGTTTTACTTATGTTAAATCGTAAGTAGTATATTTTGTATCTTGAAATATAAACTTTTCCAACTGCAAAAACCTATGTTGTTTCGACCCGCTTAAAAATTTGCTTCCAAAAAAATCGAAAACAAAACGCTTTTTAAATACTAATTTTGTTTTGATACCGCTTGTATAAAATAAAAAATACCATTCTATACTATTTCGGTCGCCGACGCATTTAGCACTTTGCGTATTATGCTCCCTTTGATAATTCTGCGCGCATATCTCGAAATCAATCTCATGCCACCCGTTTTTACCTTTATACAAAATACCGTTCCATTGATTTTCTTTAAGGCCTCCGTTGATTGCCTTAATCTTGTGGTCATACACTATGATTTCCATATTCCATCATTTCCCCGAAAACGTATCTCACTTTTCAAAGCTGTCAGCGCTCGATGTCCTCGTAGCCGTACTCCTTTAAGAGGTTCGCCTTGTCGCGCCAGTCGTCCTTGACCTTGACGTACGCCGTCAAAAACACTTTGCAGCCCAAAAACTCCTCCATGCTCTTGCGCGCAAACGAGAGCGTTTCTTTGAGCGAGCTCCCCTGCTTGCCGATGATTATCGCCTTGTGATTCGTTTTTTCGCAGATGATGTCGAGGTCGATGTCGTACACCTTGCCGTCCTCGCGCTTTTTGAAGGTATTCACGAGGATCGCCACGCCGTGGGGAATCTCCTTGTCGTATTTCAGCAAAATCTTTTCGCGCATGATTTCGGCGATCATGAACTTTTCGCTCTTGTCGGAGAGCACGTCGTCGGGGAACAGCTTGTCCCCCTCCGGCAGCTTTTCGGCGATAATCTCCCGCAGTTTGGCGATATTTTTGCCCTTTCGCGCGGAAACGGGCACGACGTCGCACGAGATACCCTCCTCGAACAGCCGTTTTACGTCCTCGGGTATCTGCGATTCGGGCATGATGTCCGTCTTGGTGTACGCGATGAGCATGGGGATGCCGAAGAACTGGTAATGCTTCATTAAATCGACGTCCGAATCGGCGACGCCCTTGTGCCCGTCGTGTACATACAGAATGAGCTCGACGTCCTTGGCGGAATTTTCGGCGGTGCGCATCATGCGGTCGGAAAGTTCCGTCTTGGATTTATAGATGCCGGGCGTATCGACGAAGGCGATCTGCACGTTTTCGCCGTTGTACACGCCCAGAATGCGGTCGCGCGTGGTCTGCGGCTTGGGGGAAACGATGGCGACCTTTTCGCCGACGAGCACATTGACGAGCGTACTCTTGCCCGCGTTCGCCTTGCCGATAACGGCGACAAAACCAGATTTCATAACAACCTCCTTCGCGCGAATCTCGCAAAAGAGATGCTGCGATTCGCTTGATTTTCAAAGAAAACCCGCGGACACGCCCGCCTTGCGGGCTAACCGCCTGTTTTCTCTCTTTGCGCGCCCTTTAAGGGCTCTCATACCTTTATGCGCGCAAATTCACTCTTTCCGCGTATGCCTTTCGGCATATTGAGGGAAAAAGGCAAAAGCGCGGTTTTGCCTTTTTCATTCTGTTGTTTTAATAAATTATCCCCAAAGCCGTATGTATGCGGCAAATTGAGTGCGCTTAGGCAAAAACGTCGTTTTGCCACGCGCATTCGATTATTTTAGCCTTCGCGCGAATCTTGCAACACGCCCCTGATTGTCATTTCGACCAAGCGCAGCGCGTGGAGAAATCTCTGTAACTAATATCGTCCTTATTTATTTTATCGCCTATGCGCAGAAAAGGTATTGTAATGTCAAATTTTTTCAAGAGATTTCTCGGCTACGCGCGGGCAGCCTTTCACTCCGTACGGCCCCCGCCGCGCTCCGCTCGAAATGACAGGGCGGGGAAGCCTTTGCGCGAATCTCGCAAAAGAGATGAGAGCTTTTGAGAGATTTTGTGCGAAGGTAAAAATAGGGTATTGCGGCAAACCCGCCTCGCGCGAAGCCGCAAATACGCTCATTCCCGTACAATGCCCATGGCGTTCAGAATGGTCTCCTCGCGCGCGCGCATTTCGGCGCGGTCGGCTTCCGTTTCGTGGTCGTAGCCCAAAAGATGGCACAACCCGTGCACGGCGAGATAGTACAGCTCACGTTTGAGCGAATGCCCGTACTCCTCCGCCTGCTCCGCCGCCCGCTCGCGGCAGATGGCGATGCTGC
>ERZ1643247.3261-NODE-3261-length-11657-cov-15.215997_pt1 | contig 11657 bp, 9 predicted proteins | sample MGYA00579264_ERZ1643247 | MGnify/ENA primary metagenome ERZ1643247 (study PRJEB29033, sample SAMEA4952262) | chicken gut metagenome | biome: Broiler Chicken; feature: Gastrointestinal Tract; material: Caecum | place: Ireland | collected 2018 | study: Broiler... | reverse complement strand
AATTTCTGCTTCCGGTTCTGAATGTTGGGGGTTCGAGTCCCTTCGGGCGTACCAAAAAGAAAGACATGACCAAAGGTCATGTCTTTCTTTTTGGGTTCCAGCCGCCAAGGGCGGCTTCCACCCTTTGATTTAAAATGCTCGGCGGAAATGAATTCCGCCTGCGCCGAGGTTTTGCCTGCGGCAAAACGCTCGTACGGCGCATTAGCGCCGCCGGCCAGAAGGCCGGTTGGGTGGTTTTCCTGTACCTTTTGGAAATTTCAAAATATCGATTTTAACCGTCCCTTCCATGACGAGTGTTCTTATAGTATTTGAGAAGCTGTAAGAACACTCGTCTTTTTTTGTTGATTTCATCCGGCGATGGTGGATGGGGCGTAGTTGACGACTACGCCCTTTCTTGTGTTTACGGACACCTCCGGTGCAGGCAGCAGAATGAAGTTGGGGATCTCAATAACCCCTACGCAGTTATAGTGGATACGGAGCCGCTGTTCCCACCGCCCGTTTATCTTCTCAGCGTTGAATATAGCAATTTAAATCTATATCTCGACGCTGTCCTCCTCTTGTGGTATACTAATTTATTATGTGTCCCTACGAGAGGAGGAGCTTTATGGGCCAGCAGACCAACAAAACAAAGCCTATCAAGCATATTTGTGCGGGTCTGTTGGCCCATGTGGACGCGGGCAAGACCACCCTGTCCGAGGGACTTTTGTACACCAGCGGCCAGCTGCGCCGCCTGGGCCGGGTGGACCACGGGGACGCCTTTCTGGACACCGACGCCCAGGAGCGGGAGCGGGGCATCACCATCTTCTCCAAGCAGGCGGTGCTCCCCCTGGAGTCCATGACCATCACCCTGCTGGACACCCCGGGACACGTGGACTTCTCCAGCGAGATGGAGCGCACCCTCCAGGTGCTGGACTACGCCATTCTGGTCATCAGCGGCACCGACGGGGTCCAGGGCCACACCCTCACCCTGTGGCGGCTCCTGTCCCGGTACCACATCCCCACCTTTCTCTTTATCAACAAGATGGACCTGGCGGGGGCCGACCGGGACGCCCTGCTGGAGCAGCTCCGGCAGAGGCTCAGCGCGGGCTGTGTGGACTTCTCCGCCCCGGAGGATGCGTGGCAGGAGGACGCCGCCGTGTGCGACGAGGGCATTTTGGAAAAATACCTGGAGACGGGGGCTCTGGAGGACCCCGACGTGATCTCCCTCATCCGGCACCGGAAGGTGTTCCCCTGCTGGTTCGGCTCCGCCCTGAAGCTGGAGGGGGTGACCGAGTTTCTTCGGGGGGTGGAGCGGTACGCCGTCCCGCCCCTCTACCCCCAGGAGTTCGGCGGGAAGGTCTTTAAGATCGCCCGGGACCCCCAGGGGGTGCGCCTCACCTATTTAAAGGTGACCGGGGGCTCCTTGAAGGTGAAGGATCTGCTCACCAACCGCCGCCCCGGCCTGCCCGAGGACCAGGTGTGGGAAGAGAAGGCCGACCAGCTGCGCATCTACTCCGGGGCCCAATATCGGGTGGTAGACCAGGTGCCCGCCGGAGCGGTGTGCACCGTGGCCGGCCTGAGCCGCACCCACGCCGGGGAGGGGCTGGGCTTTGAGACCGAGTCCCCCATCCCCCTGCTGGAGCCGGTCCTCTCCTACCAGGTCATTCTGCCCCAGGGGACCAATGTGCACACCGCCCTGAAGCAGCTGGGCCAGCTGGAGGAGGAGGACCCCCAGCTCCACATCGCCTGGAGCGAGCAGGCCAGGGAGATCCGGCTGCAGCTCATGGGTCCCGTGCAGCTGGAGGTGCTCACCCGCCTGATCCGGGACCGGTTCGGCCTGGAGGTATCCTTCAGCACCGGCAGCATTCTCTATAAAGAGACCATCGCCGCCCCGGTGGTGGGGGTGGGCCACTTTGAGCCCCTGCGCCACTACGCCGAGGTCCACCTGCTCCTGGAGCCCGCCCCACGGGGCTCCGGCCTCCACCTGGCCACCGCCTGCCCCGAGGACGTGCTGGACCGGAACTGGCAGCGGCTCATCTTCACCCACCTGATGGAGAAGGAGCACCTGGGGGTGCTCACCGGCTCCCCCCTCACCGACGTGACCATCACCCTCCTCACCGGCCGGGCCCACGTGAAGCACACCGAGGGGGGCGACTTCCGCCAGGCCACCTACCGGGCGGTGCGCCAGGGCCTCATGCAGGCGGAGAGCGTTCTGCTGGAGCCCTGGTACGACCTGCGCCTCCTCCTGCCCCCGGACCAGGTGGGCCGGGCCATGTCCGACCTCCAGCGGATGGGGGGCGAGCTCCAGGCCCCGGAGGTCCTGGGGGACATGACTCTGCTCACCGGCTCCGCTCCCGTGTCCGGCCTCCAGGACTACGCCGCCCAGGTGGCCGCCTACACCCGAGGGATGGGGCGGCTCACCCTCACTCCGTCCGGGTACCGGCCCTGTCCCAATCAGGCGGAGATCGTGGCTCAAACCGGCTACGACGTGGAGCGGGATGTGGAAAACACCCCCGACTCGGTGTTCTGCGACCACGGGGCCGGGTACATCGTCAAGTGGGACCAGGTGAAGGCCCACATGCACCTGGACAGCGGCCTGGACTTCGGGGCGCCGGAGGAGGACCCCTCCCCCGCCGCCCCGCCCCCGCCCCGGAAGGGCTCGGTGTACTCCGGCTCTCTGGAGGGGGACGACGAGCTTATGGCCATCTTCGAGCGCACCTACGGCCCCGTCCAGCGCCGGGATTTTCGGCCCCAGGCCAAGCCGAAGCGCCGGGACGAGCTCCCCGAAAAACAGGCCATCAAGACCCCGGAGGACCTGGGCCCGGAGTATCTGCTGGTGGACGGGTACAACATCATCTTCGCCTGGGACGAGCTGAAGGCCATCGCCCGGGACAACCTGGACGCCGCCCGGCAGAAGCTCATGGACCTGATGAGCAACTACCAGGGCTATAAGAAGTGCCAGGTGATTTTGGTGTTCGACGCCTATAAGGTCCCCCGGGGGACGGGGGAGATCTCCAAGTACCACAACATCTATGTGGTGTACACCAAGGAGGCGGAGACGGCGGACGCCTACATTGAAAAGACCACCTACGAGCTCAGCCGGAAGAAGTACCGGGTGCGGGTGGCCACCTCCGACTACGCCGAGCAGATGATTATTCTGGGCCACGGGGCCCTGCGCCTGTCCGCCACCACCTTCCACGCCGAGGTGGAGCAGGCCACGGGACAGATCAACGCCCTGCTCCAGCGGCAGAACAACCGGCTCAGCCGCTCCCGCCCGGTGGCGGCGGCCATGGAGCGGGCCAGGAAAAAGAGCTGATTCCTCCCCAGGCGCCGGAATAGGCCCGTCATAAATTGGGCATTCTTGGAATATACTTCTCTGCCCGCCCCTTTTTCCGGCGGCCCGGGGCGGGCGGATGCGTTTTTTGGCGATTTTCCGGGTAGACAGACGGGGTGCCGTCCGGTAAAATAGAGGTAGTTTTTGGCTCTTTCGTGGGAACGCCCACGTCTGATAAGGAGGATCAGTGTTATGGATCATAAAGAAGTGCTGAAACGGGTGGACCACACCCTGCTGACCCAGGCGGCCACCTGGGAGGAGGTCCAGGCCATCTGCGACGAGGGCATGGCCTGTGAGACCGCGTCCGTGTGCATTCCCCCCCGCTATGTGAAGCGGGCGGCGGACTATGTGAAGAACCGCCTGAAAATCTGCACCGTGGTGGGCTTCCCCAACGGCTACTCCACCCCGGAGGTGAAGGTGTTCGAGACCGAGGACGCCATCCGCAACGGCGCCGACGAGATCGACATGGTCATGGACATCGGCCTGGCCAAGTCCGGCGACTGGGAGGGCGTGCTGGAGGAGATCAAGGCAGTAAAAGCCTCCTGCAACGGACACATCCTGAAGGTCATTGTGGAGGCCTGCCAGCTGACCCGGGAGGAGAAAATCGCCGCCTGCCGGGTGGTCTCCATGTCCGGGGCCGACTTCATCAAGACCTCCACCGGCTTCGCCTCCGGCGGCGCCACCGTGGAGGACGTGGCCCTGTTCCGGGAGCACATCAGCCCCGACGTGCGCATCAAGGCCGCCGGCGGCATCCGCACCTTCGAGCAGGCCCAGGCCCTGCTGGAGGCGGGGGCCGACCGCATCGGCGCCAGCGCCCTGGTGGCCCTGTACCGCCAGGAGGGGTAAGTAAACCAACTCAAGGGGGGCAGATTTTCGTCTGTCCCCCTGTTTTTGTATTAAAATTTTAAAAAATGAGGATTTTTACATGATTCGAGTACTTTTTGTGTGCCACGGCAATATTTGCAGAAGCCCGATGGCCGAGTTTATTATGAAAGATTTGGTGAAAAAGGCGGGATTGGAGCAGGAATTTCACATCGAATCGGCCGCCACCAGCACTGAGGAGATCGGCAACCCGGTCTATCCTCCGGCCCGCCGGAAGCTGGCCCAGCACGGCATCAGCTGCGAGGGCAAGCGGGCCCGGCAGCTGCGGCGGGAGGACTATGGGGACTGGGACCTGCTCATCGGCATGGACCAGGCCAACATCCGGAATATGCGCCGCATCTGCGGCGGCGATCCGGAGGGAAAGATCCATCTGATGATGGAGTATGCCGGCGGACGGAATGGGTCCCCGCGCGAGCCCAGCGAAGCGGGTCGCGTGGGGAGAGGAGAAGCAAGGGAGCGTTCGGAGTTTTCGCCGCAGGCGGAAACGGAGAAAAGCGGACTTTGCTTCGACGAGGTGGCAGATCCCTGGTACACCGGGGACTTTGAGGCCACCTGGCAGGACGTGCTCTCCGGCTGCCGGGGGCTGCTGGCCGCCGTCACAGAGGGCTGACAGAGAAAGGCGCTCCTACCCCCTCCCGCCGGAATGTCCCGGCGAAAAACGGGACAGACTAGCACGGAGAAAGGAAAGGAGCGTGCCCATTATGATAAACGTCCGAAAAGCGGCCATTATCGGCTGCGGCTTTGTGGGGTCGTCCATCGCCTTCAGCCTGATGCAGCGGGGGCTGTACTCCGAGCTGGTGCTCATCGACGCCAACCAGGCCAAGGCGGAGGGGGAGGCCATGGACCTGAGCCACGGGCTCCCCTACGCCGCCTCCATGCAGATCTACGCCGGGACCTACGACGACGTGGCCGACTGCGCCATGGTCATCCTCACCGCCGGGGCCAACCAGAAGCCCGGCGAGACCCGGCTGGACCTGATCGACAAAAACGTGGCCATTTTAAAGAGCATCATCCCGGAGCTCACCAAGAGGCTGTTCCAGGGCATTCTGCTGGTGGTGTCCAACCCGGTGGACGTGCTCACCTACGCCGCCTGGAAGCTGTCCGGCCTGCCCGCCAAGCACGTGATCGGCTCCGGGACGGTGCTGGACACCGCCCGCCTAAAGTACCTGCTGGGGCAGTATCTGGGGGTGGACAGCCGGAACGTCCACGCCGCCATCATCGGCGAGCACGGGGACAGCGAGCTGGCGGTGTGGAGCAGCGCCAACATCTCCAGCCTGGACCTGGACCACTTCTGCCAGCTGCGGGGAAAGAAGGATTACCGGGCCGGGCTGGACCGCATCTACCACGAGGTGCGGGACAGCGCCTATGAGATCATCGAGCGCAAGGGGGCCACCTACTACGGCATCGCCATGGCGGTGGCCCGCATCGCCGAGTGTATCGTAAAAAACGAGTCGGCCATGCTGCCCATCTCGGCGGTGCTGGAGGGGGAGTACGGCCTTGAAAACCTGTGTCTGAGCATCCCCGCCATTGTGGGCCAGGACGGGGTGGAGACCGTGCTGGAGATCCCCCTGGCCCCCCAGGAGAAGTCCGCCCTCCTCTCCTCCGCCGGGCAGCTCCAGGAGGTCATCGGGCATCTGGAGCTCTCGTAAGCAAACAAACAGTCCCCCGGACGGCTCCGGGGGACTGTTTCCGCTATTTGGGCCGCACCACGCCCGCCTCCGGGCCGGTGAGGGGGATGTGCCAGTTCCAGATTTCCACCGCGACAGCCCGGTCCAGGTCCAGGGGCTCGGTGAACTCCCAGTTGCCCAGGACGCACAGCTCATCCGGTGACATCATCCCGGAATCCCGCTTGAAGCTCTCAAAGCGGGTGCCGTCTTCATAGATCACCGCAAAAGGCCCGCCGCTCCAGTAGCCAATATCGTAGCTTCCAGTCATAACGGCCCCCAAGGGGCTGATGGCAAAGGTGGTGGGATAGGGCCACTCGCCAATATCCCCGGTGAGTTCAATCTCTTTCATGGGATAATTTTCTACTTGGAACGTCAGGTCCCAGTTCCCTTCAATGGGCTCCAGGGCCCGCTGTGTAATCAATGTTCCATAGGCAGAACTGAATGTGATCCGATCCTTATACGCAAGGGGGACTTCCTGACCAAATCCAATATATTGTTTCCCATTCCAGGTAAACATATAATCCTTTAGTTCCTCATTTCCAGTTTCTCCAAAGTAGGCCTCGCCGTCTACATAAATAGTAAATGTGAGAATATTTTCGTCCGAAGCAACCACTTGGTCAGACAGCTGGAAAATACCTTGCAGGGTGCCGTCCGGCGCAAACCCCAGTGAGGACAGACGCAGTAAATCCGTTCCCTCCAATTCTTTGGGTGTCTGCTCCGGGACCAGAACCATATCTCCATTGTCCAGAGTCATAGTCTCCAGATATTGATCGGATAACAGGTCCTCGGGCAGTGCTTCCGTATCATAGTTGTAAATTCCTGTTGTGATTTTGGATGCTTTCAACTCCAGTTCTTCTACCTTTTCTGACATTGGGTATCCACTCTGATTTATTTCAAACAGAGCTGTATGCTCCTCCGGGTCATAAGCAATCAAAACGGGGCGGGCGATAACTCCTATTCTTCCCCAGTCTCTCGGAATGGACGCATTCAGATGGATGGCTTCATCCATAAACCGCTCCCCGGTCAGATCCTCCACTTCAATATAAATTTTCATCCGGTACTGGTCGGTCACCGCCGACACCACCCGGATTTCCACGTCCTGGTCCACCGCCACGGCCCCCTCCGGCTCCTGGCTGTAAGAGGTGAAGCTGCCCAGAGCCTGGGCCAGATAGTCCCGCAGGGTGGGGGACAGGGCCAGGGCCGAGGTGGTGAGCGCACCGCAGACCAGCACCGCCGCCGCCAGCAGCCGCATCGGGGGCCGCCGGCGCTTTTTCCGGGGCGGCTCCTCCACCATGGCCTGGACAATGCGGGCGCGCTGGTCCGGGGACAGCTCCACCCGGTCCATCTCCCGCCGGTATTCCTGTTCCATCATGTGCGCTCCGCCTCCAATCTCTCCCGCAGCATGGCCCGGGCCCGGGTGAGCTGGGTCCGCACGGTGCTCTCCCGCCGGCCCAGGATGGCCGCCGTCTCCTGGATAGAATAGCCCTCGTAGTAAAACAGGTGGACCGGCAGCCGGTACTTCTCCGGCAGGGCCAGCACCGCCGCAAGCACGCTCCCGTCCGGCTCCTCCGGGGGCGGCGCGGACGCCCCGGCTGCCGCCTCCAGGGGCAGGTCCCGCTTCCGCCAGGGGGCCCGGAACACATCCGCCGCGCAGTGGGCGGCCACCCGCAGCAGCCACGCCTTCTCGTGGGCCCCGTCCTGAAAAACCGGGGAGGAGCGCACCAGACGGAGAAAGGTCTCCTGGGTCACGTCCTCCGCATCCTCCCGGCTCCCCGTGCGGGCGTAGGCCAGGCGGTACACCGCGGAGCCGTACTGGGCCACCAGCTGCTCCGCCTCCTCCCGTTCCATACCCTCGCCTCCTTTTTGTCTCTTTACTATTTACACGGGATTCCGGGGGAAAAGGCTGCACAATTTCTGAAATTTTTGGTACTAAAAAAGGCAGGGCCGTTTATACGGCCCTGCCTGAACACTTTTACTTGATCTCCGAGATCACGTCCCGGTTCTTGACAAAATACTCCACCCCGGAGTAGATGGTGGTGAGCACGATCACCGCCACACAGGCCAGGTTCAGCTCCGCCGGGATGGGCAGGAACATGAGCACGATGCACACCATGGTGGAGGCGGTCTTGACCTTGCCCGACCAGCCGGCGGCGATGACCCGGCCCTTGTCCGCCGCCACCATCCGCAATCCGGACACGCCGAACTCCCGGATGATGACCACCAGCAGGGCCCAGGCGGGCATCTGGCCGATCTCCACAAACCACAGCATGGCGGCGGTGACCAGGCACTTGTCCGCCAGGGGGTCCATGAACTTGCCGAAATCGGTGGTCTGGTTGTAGTGCCGGGCGATGTATCCGTCCAGGGTGTCGGTCAGGCTGGCAATTACAAAGATGGCCAGGGCCCAGTAGTTGGCGTTGGGCACATCCAGATAGAGCACCAGCAGAAATACCGGGATCATAAATACCCGGAGGATGGTCAGCTTGTTGGCGGTATTCATTGGCTCGTTTCTCCTTTGTCTGTTTCCTCGTCCGGGATGTATTCCATGAGGTCTCCCGGCTGGCAGTGCAGATAGGCGCACAAATTTTCAATGGTGCGGGTATCAATATGGCGCTTTCCTGTGCGCATACTCTCCAGAGCTGACATCCCAATCACCTTATCCTTGCGGAGGTCGTATTTTTTCAACCCTCTCTGTTTCAGCAACAAAAAGAATTTGTCATAGCACAGAGGCATGGCCTCCACTCCTCTCCGTAGTATAACACGAGAACAGCACCAAAGAAAGTGCAATTTTGTCAAAAAATTTCCGTATACTTTGGTGAAGTTGCCATCTTAATTTTGCACCAGTAATCGTGTAGATTTATTTTAGTCCACAGGGAACGGACTCGCCGGTTCCGGTTTCGCCGCCAGGGATAGGCTTCTTTTCTAGCGGGACGCGGTCCCGGGCGGCGAGTTACTTTGCCCATGGCGGCAAAGTAACCAAAACGCCACCGGGGACGGCTCAGGATGGACACTTCGTGTCCATATTCGCCTTTCCCCGGACCCCGTTTACGGGGGTTACCCCTCTGGGTGGGCAATGCCCTTCCGGCGCGCAAAATTTGAGTGGCTTTCCGCGATTCCTTCCGGGCCACTGGGCCCTGGGTTTGCAAAATTAGGGCCCGGTGCGGTTCCATAACTGCGCCTGGGTTTTTTCAGCCAACGCTCCCGGTGCGAATCCTGGCGGGCCGGTCTGGGACCGGCCCCTACGAAGGCGTGAAACCGTTTTCGTAATTCGCCGTAGGGGCGGCCTTTGGCCGCCCGCAAGCCCTCCCCTTTAGGGGAAGGCCGATTCCCTCTATCAGGGGGAAATGGCCGAAGGCCAAAAGGGGTAGGGAGGCACGACCGGAGGTCGTGACGGATGAGGTGAGCGGCCAAAGGCTGCTCCAGGGCCGGTCTTTCCAAAGAGTCGGCTCAGTCCTCCGCCTCGCCGGTCAGATCCCCGTCGGACACGCCGGTGATGCGCACGTTCACAAAGGCGCCGGCCGGGATCACGCCCGCGGCGGTGAAGTACACATGGCCGTCGATCTCCACCGAGTCGGCGTAGGTGCGGCCCACAAAGCAGCCCGCCTGGGAGTCGAAGCCCTCGCACAGCACCTCCATGACGGTGCCCAGCCGCTCCTCGTTGTACTCGTCCATAATGCGGGACTGGAGGTCCACCACCAGCTCCACCCGGCGGGCGGCGGTCTCCGGGTCCACCTGGTCCTCCATCCGCTCGGCCAGGGTGCCCTCCTCCGGGGAGAACTGGAACACGCCGGCCCGCTGGAGCTTCTGCTCCCGCAGGAAATCGCACAGCTCCTCGAACTCCTCGTCGGTCTCCCCGGGCAGGCCGCAGATCAGGGAGGTGCGCAGCACCACGTCGGGAATGGCCTTCCGCAGCTTGGCGAAGAGCTCCTCCAGCTCCTGTCGGGTGTTGTGGCGGCGCATGGCCTTCAAAATCCGGTCGTTGCAGTGCTGGATGGGGATGTCCAGGTAGTGGACGATCTTCTTCTCGTGGGCGATCACGTCAATGAGTTCGTCGGTGATGACCTCAGGGTACAGGTAGTGGAGCCGAATCCAGTGGAAGTCCAGTTTGCACAGCTCCTTCAAAAGTCCCGCCAGGGAGGAGCCGTCCTTCAGGTCCAGGCCGTACCGGGTGATGTCCTGGGCGATGACGATCAATTCCTTGGTGCCCCGGGCCTCCAGCTCCCTGGCCTCCCGCAGGAGGGAGTCCATGGTGCGGCTGCGGTACCGGCCCCGCAGCTTGGGGATGATGCAGAAGGCACAGCCGTTGCTGCACCCCTCGGCGATCTTCAGATAGGCGGTATAGGGAGGGGTAGTCACCATCCGCTCCCCGTCGTCATAGGCCCGGTCGATGCGCTGGAAGTGCTCCGGGTGCTCCCCGGCCATGAGCTCCTCCACCGCCGTCACCACGTCGGTGTAGCTGCCGGTGCCCAGCATGCCGTCCACCTCGGGCAGCTCTTTCCGGATGTCGTCCGGGTAGCGCTGGGTGAGGCAGCCCGCCACCAGCAGCTTTTTCAGCTTGCCCTGGTCCTTCAGCTGGGAGAGCTCCAGAATGTTCTCGATGGCCTCGCTTTTGGCGGACTCAATAAAGCCGCAGGTGTTCAGCACCGCCACGTCGGCCCCCTCCGGGTCGCCGGTGACGGTGTGGCCGGCGTCCCGGCACAGGGCCATCATCTGCTCGGTATTCACCAGGTTCTTGGCGCAGCCGAGAGAGACAAAGGCTACTTTGTATGGCATCATCATCGCTCCAATGTTTTTTTGTTTTTTTCGCAAGAGATTCCGCCGTCTGCGGACGGCGGGTTACTTTGCCCACGGCGGCAAAGTAACCAAAACGCCGCCGGGGACGCAGCCGATGGACTACGGCTCCGCTTCGCTCCGCCTAGGTCCATAGGACTGCTTTCCCCGGACCCCATTACGGGGGACGCGTACCTGTCAGGTCTTGCAATATTTCCGGCGCGCAAAATCTGAGTGGCTTTCCGCGATTCCTTCCGGGCCACTGGGCCCTGGGTTTGCAAAAATTAGGGCCCGGTGCGTTTCCATAACTGCGCCTGGGTTTTTTCAGCCAACGCTCCCGGTGCGAATCCTGGCGGGCCGGTCTGGGACCGGCCCCTACGAAGGCGTGAAACCGTTTTCGTAATTCGCCGTAGGGGCGGGTCCCAGACCCGCCCGCTCAAGCCTTCCCCCTTCCAGGGGGAAGGTGGCTGGCCGCTAGGCCAGACGGATGAGGGTGACTTCTTGGCCCGCACGCCCCCGGCGGGAGCCCCAAGGGGCTCTCCTACCCAAACCAGAAAAGTTTTCTTGAGACCCGTAGGGGAGGGGACGACTCCCCTTATCAAGGGGAGATGTCGAGCGCAGCGAGACAGAGGGGATAGGGAATTGCCCCTCCCGCGGGCCGGTCTGGGACCGGCCCCTACGAAAAACCAAACCCGTTCCGTTCCCGCCGTCCATCCGAGCCGAACTTGGGCCCCACCCCGCACAAAGGCGCGCTTCCAACCAGGAGGAGAAACACCCAAAGGCTGCCGGAAGCTCAGCGGCAGCGGTCATAGAACGGAAACCAGTCAGCTGAGCCACCCGCGCCTTTGCGTTGACCAGCCAAGGCGGCCTAATTGGCGGCCCCCGTAAAATGGGGGTCCAGGGGGGAGCCAGCATATCGGATGGGGCGAAGCCACATTCGATCTGTGGCTCTCCCCTGGCGGTTCTTTGGTTACTTTCTGCCCGTGCCGATTTACAATGCAAGTGCAACAGTGAAGAAAAAGAGTGAC
>ERZ1643247.3259-NODE-3259-length-11661-cov-4.173876_pt1 | contig 11661 bp, 12 predicted proteins | sample MGYA00579264_ERZ1643247 | MGnify/ENA primary metagenome ERZ1643247 (study PRJEB29033, sample SAMEA4952262) | chicken gut metagenome | biome: Broiler Chicken; feature: Gastrointestinal Tract; material: Caecum | place: Ireland | collected 2018 | study: Broiler... | reverse complement strand
CCAGAAAGTTTGTAGGTATCTTAGAAAAAAACCTATAATCCCTCGCTTCGTCGCTGAATAAGAGGGTATGAATGGCGGATGGCGACGGCCGCAAGACGTGGGGTCTGGGACTGCAAGGGTGGTCATCTCTTTTGCAAGGAGAAAATCAGATGAGTTCGATTCTCATAGGCTCCACCAAAAGTTTTAGGATAGTTTCTTTATAACAAACTACCGGATACTAGTCACTCCGGCGTTTCATTGGAAGTTCCCTTGTGCGTTAAAACGGAAACTTCTCGGTGCTCGTATGGCTTAACAGCTAAACCCCAGCCTCAATGGGGAGAGTAGGATTCGCTTGTTGCCTGCTCATCTATGTCCCCTTCGTCTAATGGAATAGGACATAACACTACGGATGTTATAATAGGAGTTCGAATCTTCTAGGGGATGCCATATGCCGCGGTAGCCCAATGGCAGTAGGCGCTAGTCTTAGGAACTAGTTAGTGTGGGTTCGAATCCCACTCGCGGTACCAATCCCGATAGTTTAATATTAAAATACCGGTCTGAAAAACCGTGAGTTCTTCGTGAAAATCGAAGTCGGGGTGCCAAATTTTTAGAGAGATAAGTATAAATAATACTTATTTGTATCTAAATGGTCAAGTAGCTTAGTTGCTTAAAGCAATCGCCTTGTAAGCGATAGACCGTGAGTTGGAGTCTCACCTTGACCTCCATATGCACTCGTAGCTCAGCAGGTAGAGCAGCTCACCAGTAATGAGCAGGTTTCGCAGGTTCAATCCCTGTCGAGTGCTCCACCAGTGGATAACGGTTATCCCGCAGGTAAGCCAGTTCGACTCTGGCGGCGAGAAGTTCGACTCTTTGAGCCACGGTTAAAACCTGCTTAGATATTGGGATATAGTGTAATGGTAGCCACTTGTGACTTTGACTCACACAGTGCTGGTTCGAATCCAGCTATCCCAGCCATATTATTTTATGTTAGTCAAATTGGTTCAAAAATTTGTCCATGGAAGATCTATATGCTGAAGTTGATAAATGTGAATTGCTTTGTGCTAATTGTCATAGTGAAGAACATTATCAGTAATTGCGGTTATCGCCTAAGTGGAAATGGCAACAATCTTCTAAATTGTAATAATCTGAGTTCGAATCTCAGTAACCGCGCCACTGTTCCATCCACCCGCCGAAGTGCTTTAAGGAGGAATATAAAGTCGATGTAGGTGGTCTAAGACTTTATCTTAAACCGACACAGGCAGAGAGGCTATGCAAACGGTGTGTTAGTCTAGCAGTCGGAAACATAGCACCGTGACAGCTCGGAGAGACGAGTATCTATGGGCTGGTAGCTGAGATAGATTAGCAGTGGTCTGAAGAGCCACGGAGGCAGGAGCGTTACCTTGCCCGGCCCACCACTATTTCTCTTGACTTTTCTCTCTTAGTATAGTATAATATTTATAGAAAGTTAAGAAAGGAAGATTTTAATGCTCCAAATAAATGAGTATGTTAATGTCAGTGATAAGATTGATGACAAGATTGCTCAAATTGAGCAGAGAAATCGAAGGCTCTTTACTCCTAAAGAGAGAAAAATTGCCTATGAGATGTTTCTGAGTGGATTTTTCTTTAGTCAACAGTGGAACGGAGAGGAGTTTACTATTAATGAAGAGGAATGAAGTTTGTCCTAAATGCGGTGAGCTTAAAGTAAATTCTCATAAACTTGATAATGGGGCTTATGGAGTTTGGTGCGATAGCTGTCTCTCTGGAATTCCGACAAGGACTCTTAGATCGAGAATGAGCGAGAAACAAGCGTGGGATGATTATGAATTCTATAAGCATTTCTATTTTGGAAAGAAGGTAAATAAGGGTCTATAATTCAATGGAAGAATAGTTGACTTTTAATCAATTTATCCAGTTTCGACTACTGGTAGACCCACCATTATAAAATAATTACAGGAGGCGTTTAGTTATGCCCTACATTTACAAGATCACAAATAAAATTAATGGAAAATCTTATATTGGAAAAACTTTAAAAACCGTGAAAGAGAGATGGTCAGAACATTGTCAAGATTATAAGAAAGAAAGAAGCGAAAAACGTCCATTATATTCTGCCATGACTAAATATGGAATTAATAATTTTTTAGTTGAAGAAGTAGAAGAATGTTCTGAAGCAGATTTAAATGAAAGAGAAAAATATTGGATTGAATTTTATGGAACTTTTAAATATGGATATAACGCTACCATTGGTGGAGATGGAAAACAATATATTGATTATGATTTAGTTATTTCTTTATATAATCAAATACAGAATCAAAGTGAGGTAGCTAAGCAATTAAATATATGTCCTGATTCTGTAAGTAAAATTTTAAGATTAAAAAAAATTATGAGAAAGAGTAGCCAAGAAGTTTCAAAAGAAAAATTAGGTAAAAAAGTAAAAATGTGCGATAAATATACTCATGAAATTATAAAAGTTTTTCCTTCAAGAAATGAAGCTGCGCAATGGTTAATAGACAATAATAAAACTAGATGTAAAAAAACTACAATAGGCTATCATATTACAGAAGTGTGTAATAAAAAACGAAAAAGTGCAGCAGGATATTATTGGGAAGTAATAGAATAAAATATGTGCGGACGTGGCGAAAAGTTTAACGCGGTGGTCTGCAAAACCGCCATTTCTCAGTTAGAATCTGGGCGTTCGCTCCATATAAGGGCCTTTAGCTCAGTTGGTTAGAGCCACCGGCTCATAACCGGTCGGTCCCGGGTTCGAGTCCCTGAAGGCCCACCATATACCAGTAAGCATTGGTATGCGGTGTCGCTTCATAAGCGATTACAAGATAGTCCGATTCTATCTACTGGTACCAACCCTTGGCCTCCAAAGCCGAGGTACTTATGCACCTGCGTCATCAGGTAGAGAAGTCATAAGGCATATACTGAGTATGACGGCTCAGTTTATATGTGGGAGAGTAACCCTAAAGGCAAGGGAACGCTCTTGAAAAGCGTGAGTAGCCGTGCAAGCGGTGTGTGGTTTCGAGACCCACCTCTCCCGCCAACCCCTTAGCAGGGTACTTGTTAATAGACTTTTGAGTAGTGGTTGCAAACGCAAAAGAAAGTTCAGTGGAACTCTGATAGCGCCTGGGTATATTCATCTTGGAAAACAAGCAAGATTGAATAGGCGAAGGGATTCGTCGCGCGATATAAGACCTGCCTGCCAAAGTCGAATTTGCTAGTTATCCGCGACTTTAACCCCAAACTAGCCTCTGCGCTGGGTGGCCGCCGGTGGCGCATAGCAAAATACAAAATCGAGGGACGCCGTGAGTGAGGGCACATTCGCAATACTCACTCAACTATTTCTTTTTAGAAGGTATTTTATGAGTATTGTTTTTACTCTTTTTGGAGTATTTATTTTCCACAATGAAGAAGAAGCCATTAAGTTCTGTCAGTCTAATGGGATAAATTGGATTGATTATGGAGGTTGGGAATAATATGGAGAGTAAACCAGTGGGGCTACTGGGTCCGCCTGCTAAGCGTGACGTACTTTCGGGTATCAGCATCGTGCGCTGTGCTCTCCGCCATCACCCTGATAGACGGCGAAATTGAAAAGTCTATTGAAGGGAGTAGAGTAGCCGTGCCCCTTAGTTCTTATTTGCGCAATAAGAACTGAAGCGACCTAGGCACACACGGTGAATCCTTATGTTGTCTGTGGTCTAATGGTAAGACGCCAGATTGTGGCTCTGGAAATAAGGGTTCGATTCCCTTCGTTCAACCCAAATTTCTTGACTTTCTACACAAAGTATGGTATAATATTTATAGAAAATAAGAAATGGCTCCGTAGCATAGCTGGCCTAATGCGTCTGACTGTCTTGTTTTCATTTTGCATATTTTTAGCGAAAAGATTAATGGCGGTGAATAAATGCAATTAAACTCTTCGCAAATTGGAGAAGTCACAGAATTAAAATGTCAAACCTTTTTAATCGAGCATGGATATAATGTTTTAATCCCAATAGGGAATTATTTACCTTACGATTTAGTAATTGAAAAAAATAATAAATTTACGAAAATTCAATGTAAACATGCTGTTGAACAAGAAACTGGATTCAAAGTTTATACAAAAAGAGAAACTAGAATTGACGGTAATACTAAAAAAATATTATATACTAGCAAAGATTGTGATTATTTTATGACAGAATATAAGAACAATTTTTATATTTTTCCAGTCTATGAAACAAATGAGACTCGTTTTTGGACAGTGCCACCTCGTAATGGTTGCAAAAGTGCAAAAATGGCAAAAGATTTTCTAGCTGAAAATATGCTTCAGATAATTTGAAAATAAGTCCCTCAGAAGACCGCGGGTTCAAATCCCGCCGGAGTCGCCAATATTTCCAAAAACTTATAAATTTTTCCCAAATTTTCACTTTATTAAGGGTGAAAATAATGAGGAAGGAGTTTAATGATCTTGAACTTATGGCAGAGTTAGAAGATAATATTTCTGACGAAGCAGAAGCAAGACAAAAGTATTATGAGCTTTTAGCAAAATATGAACATCTCTTTTCTTATCAAGAAATAGAAGATATTCGAGAAATTATTGCAGAAGAGCTAAAACATACTGATATTCTTAATAAGATGATATGGAGAAGAAACCATATTATCGCAGAAAGGTGAGTGAAAGTAGGTATTACTTTAACATAGAGTTGCTATTTTTTTGAAATAGCGGTAAACATTCAACTTTTTTATAGTCTTTTTATTTCTTGCTAACAAGGCAAACCCCAGATAAGTCCGAGGTTACTAGTAATAATCGGCTATTTAGTAATACCTACTTCATATAAATCCGGCATTGGTGTAATGATAGCATAAGTGCCCTCCAAGCATTTGGTGACGGTTTGAGTCCGTTATGCCGGTCCATTAAGAATAAGGCGGTGAAGCTAATGAGAAAGGTGGATGATTACTAAGTACTTTATAAGGAGGTATTTAGTAATGTACAAAACTTTTGACAAGTCAGCCGAATATTATTGTCTTGATATTTATACTAACAAATATTGGAAAATCGGGGATAAAAGTAAATTGATTGAGTATTGTGCTACTCATATTCATAATAGCTTTTATCAGGTTAGTATGAATAGAAATGACCTATATCGTCAAGAAACTTGGTATGGTAAATTTGGAGATTATCAATACAAAACTGTCGATTATTTTACTCGTCAGTTTATGTTCTTTGATGGTCTTTTTCGAGTTATTGATATTAGAGATTTCAAAGACGAAATCGCTAATTATAAATAGCCAAAAAGAAAATTGAAGTGGCGTGGATATTCTAATTTGCCAGAGTTTAGAAAGGGGCCAGTTCCTGGTACTGGTAAACTTCGAGGGTATCATTGTCTTCGAGCTATGAGAACTACTCAAGAAAGAAGAATAAATGCTGACCCCGAAGTATACGAGTATGTACGACCGGCGCGCCGTAGCAATAATCTTCCAAACGCATGGGACGATATTTGGAGAAATTACTATAAAGGTTGGAAGGATTGTACCAAGAAGTGTAAGCAATGGATGTGAGTTTTGAAAAAGTCAGGTCTTTAATGTCTTGACTTTTTTCTCTTCTTGTGGTATAATATAATTAAAGAAAGAGAGAAAGGAGAAAATATGTATAACTACATTGTTTGTAGATTTTTGAAGAGTGGAACTCTCGGAAATAAACCTTATGTGTATGAAGTTCCAAAGAATCTTTTTGATTCGGTTTCTATCGGTTATCATTATAAAATTATGAATACTGATGGTTATACGTATCAGGGTTCTTTTATTGAAGTTGTGGGTAAATATACTTGTTCTTCCGAACAGAAAGTAGAACACGACTTTTTGGTAAACTGTAGTAGAGCGAAATTTGATAGTCTGCCTATTAAAAAACTTTCTCGAATGGAAGAGGCTGGTAAATTTCCTAATGCAGATTATCTCAAAGACATGGTTGAGCCAAACGAAACAAAAAGCACTATCTATCCAATAAGATTTCACGGAGAACCATGTTCATCAATTCGAGAGGCATACGAGAAGTATAAGAAAACTTTCACAGTAGGATATTCACAAGAGGATTTAAAGAAAAATTCTCTTTACGTTGAAAAGCCGACTGCTTCAGTTACTTTTTCTACTGACGGGATTACCTTTAATAATGCAAAAGTAGAAAATTTTAGAATTTTTGGTTTAGATAAAAATGAGAAAAAGGAGAAAAAGACTGTGAACAAAATTTTTGGAAATGTTGAGTTCGGTAAGTACACTGGTCGTGAAATCAAAATGTCGGTTAATGGTTTGGCGTATCTCACTGACAATGGTAAGTATGTCGCTTATGATAAGAATAAGTTGACCCTTACCGATGTAACTGACTTTGTTTTCGATATGGAAGGTCTTCTGTATTTGTTCCCTGTCGCCATTAAGGACATTAAGATTGGCGATATTATCAAGCATGGCAACTCTTATGTTATCGTGAAAGATATTGCTGGTGGCAACTTCCTGGAAGTTATCGAGCCTTGCACCAACGAGGTCAAAACTGTTATGCCTTTGCGTAATATCTTCGGTTTTGACTTTTATACCAAGGTTGTTTCGCTTATGGGTGAAGGGGCTTTTGGTACTATCGACGAGAGCAATCCCTTCGGGAATATGTTACCTTTCTTCCTGATGATGGGAGATAAGAATACCAATGGTTTTGACGCAAAGACCTTTATGCTTATGACTGCGCTGAATGGCGGAGCTATGGATTTCCAGAACAATCCTTATCTCATGATGATGATGATGATGTTTGATAAGGAAGGCGATATGGGGGATATTCTTCCTCTTATGATGGTCGCTAACGGCGGTTTCAAGTTTGGTGAGAAGGCTTGCGGCTGCAACTGCGAGAAAAGCAAGGAAGATTAAAAGTCATAAATATTGACTTTTTTACTCTTCTTTGGTATAATAAATATAGAAAATAACGAAGGAGATTTTTATGGGAAAGAAATTTGATTCGACGGAGTATCTTGTCCACTGTGCCAAGAGGGATGAAGAGAACCAGAGTAAGATTCATTACTACATTGACGAGGAAAAGCAGACAATCGTAGCGGTTATGGATGACTGTGCCTATGATGCTATTGATGTTCTTGCAAAGATGGGTATTTGCAGTATCACTCATGACAGCTATAATCTCAATAAGTTTATGATGAATCCTATTTATCGAGGTAAGGCAAAGTGCGCTCCTGAGGACGAGTGGGATGAGGAAGAGGGTATGCGAATTGCTCGCAATCGTATGCTCGAAAACTACTACCGTGGGCGCGCAACAGCTATGATGCGTGCGGAAACAGCTCTCCAGAGTATCCTTGAAGAACTCGGCAGTCGAATTGATTACACAGATAACAGATACGAAAAGGCATTTCATTACGAGCTGTAAATATTGACTTTCTAAGAAAAGTGTGATATAATATTTATAGAAAGTTAAGAAAGGGACAGAAAAACTCAATAAGGTTCGGAAGTCGTAAATATTGACTTTTAAGAAAAAGTGTGGTATAATAATTATAGTTAGTAAAGAGGAAAATCCTCTTTCAAAATAAACAAAATTTTATGAGTGAAAGGATTAGGTGTTAATTATGGCTATCGAGAAAATGAGTGTGAAAGACCAGGCTATCGTTCGTTCCCATCTGTATGAGGTTGCTCTGAACGCTATTGTTCAGGACGGTAAGGAAACTGAGGTTATCGCTGACGGCGCGCTGATTCATCTGGGTGACGGGCAGTTTGCGAAGCTGAAGATTTCCGTGTGCGATGCTACCAAGTTTGACCTCGAAGCTACTCGTGCCGAGTATCAGGAGAAGCTGGCGAAGCAGGCGGAACTTGCCCAGAAGAGGGCTGAGGCTGCCGCCGAAAAGGCTCGTAAGGCGGAGGAGCGTCAGCGGGCTAAGGAAGCTAAGGAGGCGAAGGAAGCCGAGTAATTAGTTAATAATTCTATTTTCACCTTTAGCCGTAAGTGAGGGCTTTATACTCACTTCTATATCGCGGGTTGGACTAGAGGTCGAGGTCAGGAGAGTCATTATCTCCCACATAAGAAACGCGGTGGTTCGAATCCACCACCCGCTCCCAAGGAGAAGCAAAAGCTCCTATATTAAAATGCGTGGTTAGCTGACCTCAAAGCTAATTCTAGTTAAAGGAGGAGATTTCAAATGCGTAAATCGTATTCCTATGGTTTGGAGGATAATCCACCCAACTAGAAGAGTCAAGAAAGGTTTTTAGTATTTCTCTACTGCTGACTTTAAACCTTACGCAGAAATACTACGTCAAGAAAGGATTCGTGCTCGCTTAATTTAGGGTGACGTTAAACTACAACTAAGGATATTCATAAAACGGTTGGGCCGCCGTAGAGCAAAATGGTCCCTATATTGGGGCATACGGTAATTGGCAACCGGCTAGTTTTGGGAACTAGATATGTTTGTGTGTGAGTTCGAGCCTCACTGCCCCAACCAAAATGAGGTGCTTAAATGCCTAAATTAACTATTGATGAAGTTCAAAGAAGAATATCCGCGAGTTTTGAAGAAAACGTAATTTTAGTTGGTTCTTATCAAAATAAAAGAACTAATATAAGCTTAAAATGTCAAGATTGCGGATATGAATGGGAAACCAAAGCACAGAATGTTTTATATTTAGAAAATGCAACAAAACATCATTGCCCTAACTGTTGGAAAAATCAGATGCAGAATGGAAAATTCTTGAAGTGTTCAAGATGTGGAAAAGAAATTTATAGAACAAAATCCCAAATAGAAAAGAATCAAAGTGGATATTTTTATTGTTCAACTACTTGCGGGAATCTTCATAAAAATCTGGTTAGAGAGCAAAGCGGAGAATGGGAATCTTCATTATCTACTTATAGGAAAAGAGCATTTGAAGAATACGAACATAGGTGCTGTGTTTGTGGCTGGAATGAAGATGAACGAATTTTAGAAGTTCATCATAAAGATGAAGATAGAAGAAATAATCATATAAATAATTTATGTATTCTTTGTCCAAATTGTCATCGAAAAATTACCTTGCATTATTATTCTTTAACAGAAGACAATAAGTTAATTATGAATGAATAACTCATTCATAAAATATAGAGGTTTCGTCTAATGGGTAAAGGACGTCCGCACCGATAAAGCGGAAAACTGCGGTTCGACTCCGTGAACTCTATTAAAGAAAAGGATAGTTCTTAAATTATTCTTTCTATCCTGAGACCAATAATACACGATTAGATTAGATGTAGATTGTATTATATTTTAGAATTAGGTCGTTGAAATGAATAATTGCCCTCTTACTAGGAGCTTGTAGTAAGCCCGTCTCTAGGGTGACAAGAGCGCAATGCGGGTGCGATAATAATGGTCGTCTAGCTAGCGACTCTCCCGTATATATTCCTCAGTAGCTCAGCGGTAGAAGCAATCGCCTGTTAAGCGAGAGGTCGTTGGTTCAATCCCAACCTGAGGAGCCATTAGCTTATAGTAGCTAAATATATTTTTCATCATTACCTTGGCTTGCCGGAGCTTATCCGGTTCTCCTTTCGGTGGCGTAGTGGAACTGGTCAACACATCGCCCTTTCAAGGCGAAGATTCGGAGTTCAAGCCTCCGCGCCATCACCAAGTCATATTGTAGGTATAATGACAATAACTCAACCTTCTGACTTTTAATTTCAAGATGAAATTAAATCACAATTTGTGAGTAATGTATTATCGTTCATACATGAAAAATATAAGACGATTGACTTAGACTTTCAAGGAGTAAAGTTGGTCAGCCCGTTAGACCTTAAATGGCGGGACACATGGGAGCTTCGTCTAAAGGATAAGGACAATACTCTCTCAAGGTATAAATGGCGAGTTCAAGTCTCCCAGCTCCTACCAGAGACAATAGCCTGTAGAACACCTACTACGAAAGTCATTATCTGTGCACGAGGTTATGGCTGGAGTTAGCAAGGCTTCTATGGTGAGTCGGGTGATTTCCGGTGCACACCTAACAAGTAGCGAAACCGGCGTTGGCATTAAGAACCCTACGAGAGTGTGTGTTTCTAGGGGCACCGCGGAGCCTCGAATGGAAGCGATTAGGAGTTTCTTAATCTCCATTTGTTTATATCGGACTCTTCCCTGCGATGCAGGGCGGTTAAGAGTCTGTTTAATATATATTAAAAGGAAAGGGATAGCATTTAATTATGCTGTCCTTTTTCCTTTATTGACAAAATTAAAATAGTGTGGTATAATAATTATAGAAAGTTAAGAAAGGAATATTGATTTGGATAAACTTCTTTTTGAAATACCAGTATCAGTTGCGATAGAGAGAGTTAATCTTTCGCAATCAAGAAAGTTCTCTTATCTCTATAAAGGGATAATGTATGAAATTTCTATTTCTGATACTGCTAAAATCGTAGCAAGAAATCCAAGATGTTGTTTTTGTGGCGCAGAAGCAACAAAAGTGTTTGTGGTTGAACAATTAGGTGGATTTGGAATTAGATTTTTTACTGAAAAGAACGGAGAGTTAATTCTCTTCACGAAAGACCATAAAATTCCAAAGTCTAAGGGCGGCCGCAACAGGTTTAATAACTACCAGACTTGTTGCGAAGTATGTAATAGGTTAAAGGGAAATATCTCAAAAGATAACGAAGTATCAAAATGTGTTATTGAAATGAGAAAGAAAGTTTCCAATCAGAAAAATTATATTCTAATATTAGAAGCTCAGAACAAACAGCTAAAGAAAGATTTAGCTGACTTACAATCTATCAAAATTATAAAGTTTTATCTTTCTTTAAGAAAATTCTTCTCCGTATTGATTGACAAAGTTTCCAAAGTATGATATAATATTTATAGAAGGTAAGGAAAGGAGATAAGAAAATGATTTATACTTTTCGTTTTAAAGTTAGAGTTGATGATGGGATGGTGTGGGAGTAGTTCGATTTGGCTTAACTATGGGAGAAAGTTAGGCAGATGCAATGAAACAAATTGAGCAACACTATGACCCGACTCTTCTTAGTGTTGAAAAGTTGGCTACGATTGCTGATTCTGGCGTGGTCGTTGAATTTCCTGATGGGACAGAAGATACTATTGATAAAATCGAAGAAGATTTTATTTGGTAGTGAAAATCTTGACTTTTTAATCTTAGTGTGATATAATAAATATAGAAAGTTAAGAGAGATATAATTTTGGGTAAGTAAAGTCTGGTAAAACCCTCCTAACAGGAAAATTCCCAGACCGGCGGCGTGAGCATAACGAAAGACTATGAGTCGTGAGTCTTTCCTAAGTGTGGTTGGTCAACACTCGATTTTATCTTTTCGGACAGTGAGGAAAAGGTGCGCGAGGGGAATCACATGAAGCCTCCAAGAGAGATGCGTAATGAGAAAGTCTCTTAGTCGGTAGCGAAATAAGAAAGCAGTAAGACAATAGCGAGAGGTAGGGGAACATAAGACAACAGACTCGAGTGGGTCAAGTTGCAATCCATAACTCTATGTGCAGGGATGAAAGAGCCTTGCCCGACTTAAACCGTGTTTTCTCTTATAACGGTATAAGAAGTTAATAAGAGCGGAAAGGCAACGAGAATGCTGGTTGGGTGGTTAGGGTTGAATGGAGAGGAGGTAATAAAATTCCAGTAGCTGGCAATACTGGTGGCGCTGTGCCAGCAGCGTAACGAATAGGCGTCGAAAACCTATTCTTTAAAAGATTTTATCTTTGAGAG
>ERZ1643247.3250-NODE-3250-length-11698-cov-65.022245_pt1 | contig 11698 bp, 10 predicted proteins | sample MGYA00579264_ERZ1643247 | MGnify/ENA primary metagenome ERZ1643247 (study PRJEB29033, sample SAMEA4952262) | chicken gut metagenome | biome: Broiler Chicken; feature: Gastrointestinal Tract; material: Caecum | place: Ireland | collected 2018 | study: Broiler... | reverse complement strand
GCAGAGCCCACTAAACTTCGGCACGAAGTATAGTGGGCTATACTTTCGTCGGCACAAACTTCGCTTCTCGTGCAGCGCCGCAAGCGTCGCCGCGCATTTCGCTCCGTTGTGCCTCCTCTTCCCCCAAAATCTTGCTGCACAATCTTTTGCGGGAGCCCTTAAAGTAGAAAGTTTTTGCTTTCCGTTTTGCAGCGGTTGCTTTCCTTTCTACGGCGGCCTGATCGTCATTTGTTTTCTCATAACTTTCCTCCCAAATTTTATTTCCCTATCCTTACCCCACACCGAAAAGGTATGGGTGCGATAGCTAAAAAAGGACGCAAAAAAGCCGCTGACTGCTCTTTCCTCGTCACCGACTTTGACCTTATTCAGCGGTTTCTTTCCGCTCTATGGTGGTCAGCCATTCTGTTAAATTGTAAGGATGTTTCCGTCGCGGAGGGCCGCACTTTCCGAAAAAAGCGTACACCTATAAAAGCCCATCATGGCGCGTTCTAAAACTTGCAATGACAACGGCGTACTTTCTTAAAAAAGCGTATAACTAAAAAGCCTGTCATCGTGCGTCTTTTTCAAACGGCTCGGGTGCGGCGCATGGTGCGCCGAAACATCACGGAGAACTCGCTCCGCACACGCGGAACACATACCTTCCGCGCAACTCTCCTCAGTTCAAGGAGATCCCTTCATGTCACTTCTGCGACACGATAAAAGAATACAGGCGACATTACCCCTGTACTTCTGCATTATATCATATAGACGCGTCGTTGTCAAGTAAATACGAACATACGTTTGTAGATTTTTTATGAAAATTCGCTTGCTATTATTCGCGATATAGAATATAATAAGAGTATAAATTTTAGAGGTATAAGATATGTTAAGCTATATTTCTGCGAAAGAAGCTGCGGAAAAGTGGAATATCTCACAAAGGCGCGTAGCAATTCTATGCTCAGAGAAGCGTATATCTGGCGCAATGATGGTCGGCAATATGTGGATCATCCCCGCGAATGCCGAAAAGCCGATAGACAAGCGTACCGTTCGTTATGAAAAAGCGCACAAAGTCGAACTTAAACCGTTTGTAAAGTGGGTCGGCGGGAAGGGTCAACTGATTGAAGAGATCGAAAAAATGCTGCCTTCCGACGGCGAAAAAGTTCTCACGAAATATGCGGAGCCGATGGTCGGCGGTGGCGCACTGCTTTTCAATGTCCTTTCAAGGTATCAGTTTGACGAACTCTACATCAGCGATATCAATTGCGAACTCATCAATGCCTATAAGGCAATCAAGCAAGATGTTGAGGTTTTGATTGAACGGCTGAGCGAGATGCAGATGACGTTCTTGCCACTTGATGACAATGGCAGAAAGTATTACTATTATAATATTCGCGACAGATTTAACGCCGTAACATTAAGCGATGGGACGTCCATTGAAAAAGCGGCGTATTTTATCTTCCTGAATAAAACCTGTTTTAACGGATTATATCGCGTCAACCGCAAGGGGTTGTTCAATGTGCCGATGGGAGCGTACAAGAATCCTACGATTTGCGATGCGGAAAATCTTCGCAATATTCACGACGCTCTGCAAAACGTGACTATTGTATGTGGAGATTATACGCTTTCAAAGTCTTTTATAGACAATAAAACTTTTGTCTATTTGGATCCGCCCTATCGTCCTATTTCGGAAACTTCAGCGTTTACATCTTACAATAGTGACATCTTTGACGACAATGAGCAGATAAGGCTTGCAAAGTTTATCGATGAAATTAATGGAGTGGGAGCAAAACTTGTACTGAGTAATTCCGATCCTAAGAATATTAATCCGGACGATAACTTCTTTGATGATTTATATAAATCGTATTCTATTCACAGGGTTTCAGCGACACGCATGATTAACAGTAACGCGGAAAAACGCGGCAAGATAAGTGAATTACTAATTTGTAATTGAGTGAGAGGTGTAGAATAGATGATAAAAAGCGGCAAAGGCGGCGGCAACACACGCACAGGACTGGTTTTTGAAGGAAAAACCGATTTGTCTAAATTCTTGGAGAGTCAACCACACTACTCTGTGGTAGGGCATGATGTCTTTTACGATACCGAAAAAGTTGCCGAAGTGTATAAAAAGCACAATTTTTATTCGGTATTTCTCAAGAAACTTGATATCGATTGGAAAATGTATTTGTCAAAGCAACTGCTGCCGGATGATTGTATATTTGTCTTACTTAATAATATTTTGTTCATCATAGAGTGTAAGCATCAAGAAGTTGCAGGTTCTGTTGACGAAAAACTTCAAACCTGTGACTTTAAGAAAAAACAGTATAAAAAGTTAATGGCCGCGGCAAATATCGACGTCGAGTACATATATTTGCTCGATAATTGGTTCAGAAATGAAAAATATCGAGACGTGCTTGATTACATTCATTCGGTTGGTTGCGATTATTACTTTGAGTATATACCGCTTACAAGGCTTGGGCTTCCCGTCCCTCCAGAACTTGTAAATGATTAACGGAGAGTCTATGAGAAATTTTAACGATTGGATAAAGCTTTTCAGAACAAGTATCTGCGATTATGGTTACTATGTGGACTTCGAAAAGGTCTACGGCAATATTGATACCATTAAGGTGGAATTGCATATTCTTAATTCTTTAGTTGGGTCGCGCAATGTAGAAGATGATTTTGCAAAACTCGTGGAACAGTATCCACAGGTTTTGAAGTGCATCCCTATCCTTCTTGCCGTTCGCAGTCAAGAGATTTATGCGGTAGATGGTGACGGTGAATTCTTGTTTAATTTCTCCAATCCGAATTATAGCATCGAAGAATACAAGATGTTTATGCGCAAGACGGGGCTATTTAAGTTAATCTCCGAGCGTATCATCAATAATCTTGTCGACTATGTTACGGGCGTTGAGGTTGGTTTGGACAGCAATGGCAGAAAGAACCGCGGCGGACATCTTATGGAAAATTTGGTCGAGAGCTATCTTATTAAAGCCGGACTTCGTCGCGGAGTCGATTATTTTAAAGAGATGTACATATCGGATATAGAAAGGAAATGGTCGATAGACCTTTCCAATATATCTAATCAAGGGAAGGCAGAAAAACGGTTTGACTTCGTTGTTAAGAATGGTGGAACGGTTTACGGTGTTGAAACGAATTTTTATACGGGCGGCGGTTCCAAACTCAATGAAACCGCCCGCAGCTACAAAACAATTGCGTTAGAGGCAAAGGAAATACAGGGTTTTGCCTTTGTGTGGTTTACGGATGGTAAGGGCTGGCTTTCTGCACGTCATAACTTGGAAGAAACTTTTGATGTGATGGATAATATCTACTGCATAGCCGAGCTTGAAAGTGGCGTTGTCGATCGGCTCTTTAAGGATTGACTATGGCAAAGAAAATTCCGATGCAGCCAGAAAACTTTGAGCTGGAAACCAACACTGTATGGACATTCCCCGATAGAGGCAAGTGGGCAACGCATGACGCAAAATATCGCGGAAACTGGTCGCCATATATTCCGCGCAATGTAATTTTGCGCTACTCGCAGGAAGGCGATACGGTTTTAGATCCGTTTGTCGGCGGCGGCACGACTGCCGTGGAAGCAAAACTCACAAACAGGAATTTTATCGGCTTTGACATCAACCCCGCCGCGGTCGAACGAAGCCGCCAAAAGTGTGAGTTTGCTTTTGACACAACTGCATCCACACGGATTGAACTCGGAGATGCACAGTCGATGCCTTTGGACGAGGCAACGGTTGATCTTATCTGTGCGCATCCGCCCTATGCCGATATCATTCATTACAGCGATGATATCGAGGGAGACTTGTCTCTCTTGCCGATGAAGGACTTTTTGTTTGAAATGGGCAAGGTGGCACAGGAGTTTCACCGCGTTTTGAAAAAGGACAAGTTTTGCGCCATCCTGATGGGCGATATGCGCAAAAAGGGCATGGTGCAGCCCCTTGCATTTGAAACGATGCGCGTTTTTGAGCTCGCAGGATTCAAGATGAAGGAAATTATTATCAAAGAACAACACAACTGCAAAGCAACCGGATATTGGAAAACCAATAGCATTAAGTTCAATTTCCTGCTGCTTGCGCATGAGTATTTGTTTGTGTTTAAGAAGTGAGGTGTACAAGTGATTCAAATTAGGAAATTATGTATTAGACGATTTAGGTCAATATTATCATTGGATGCTGAGTTGGATAAAGACAATAACCTTATAGTAGTTTGTGGTCAAAATAACGTAGGAAAAACAAATTTACTAAGGGCTATTCATCTATTTTTTGATAGCGAAATATATCAACCGGAAGAGGATGTGCCTCAAATCAAAATTGCTACAGGGGGGCAATCTGTATATCCTAAAATCACAGTGGTGTTTTTTGATTCGGAAAAAGATGCAACATATAGCATTACACGAGATTATAAATATGATACTCTCAGCGATAAGCATTTAACTGGATTCAATTTACCTAAACGAGGCAAAAAGCAAATATTAGATACTAATGCCATTAAAAATTTCTTAGATAAAGTAGTTTTCATTTATGTCGATTCTATAAATGTATTTGTGCCACATCTTATTGAACAGTTGTCGGATGATATGATAAACATTCAGTATGATAAGGCTCGGTTTACAGAGTCTAAGAAAGCTCTGAAAGAATCATACGAAAATTATATAGATGGTTTGCAAGAAATTCTAAACAGATTTGCGGCTGACATATCAGGTACACTATGCAACTTTAATGAGAATTGGAAGCTAGAGTTCTACGTGCCAAAGAATTCGGAAACCTTTAAAGGATTAATTTCTAAGGATGTTGAACTTAAAATATCTGATAGTGGAAGTAAAAGCATCATAACGAAAGGTGCTGGTTTACAAAGATTGACAGTTATTTTATTGTTCTTCGAAATGATTCGGCGATTAAAGAACAAGAAACAGCCTATATTTTGTATTGATGAACCAGATGCTTTTTTGCATGAAGGGCTGCAGCGTAAACTAAAAGTTTTTTTTGATGAAAATTGTTCTGAGATGCAGATATTTTATACAACACACTCAAATGTGTTTATCAACTCATATAACCTCTCAAATGTGTTATTGCTAGAGTCAAAAAGCTATGAACAATATTCGACGCGAAAAAAGAAAAACATAGACGTTACAGAAACGTATCTCGTTAATTTGGATGACGATGAAGGATATAATAAAATTTGTGACCATTTGGGGATTAATACTCCTAGGGTAGAAATACTTCGAAAAAATAATATTTTAGTTGAAGGAGACAGCGATAAAAAGTATATCACCGAATTTTGCAAATTTTTTAGCTTAGATGTCCCAAATATAATTGTTTTAAACGGAGCAACTAATGCGCAGAGATTTTTAGAATTTTATAATTCTTACTACAAAGAAAAATCTAATTACACACCGCGTATAAAATTACTCCTAGATAATGATATGGCAGGTAGAGAGGTATACAAAAAAATAAGAAAAAAAACTTTTAACAATATATTTGTTGAATGTGTCTTAATACAGAACTTTCTTGGTAATGCATGTGATAGCTTGGAGAGCAACTCGACAAATAATGAAATGGAGGATCTTGTTTATCCACAAGTGATTTGCTATCTTCTTAATATAATATTAGAAAAAAAAGGATTGAATAAATTGAACCCCATAAGTGTTTGTAAAAAGATACATCAAAAATCCTTTACTAGCAGTGGAATTTTAAGCTTGTGTGAATACGAGAAAAATAGTATGAATCCAGATAATGGCGGCAGCATAACTTTATGCTCTTCAGACACGAGTTCCGATCAGGTAAAAGATGGTATGGCAAATTTATTTTTGGTTCAAGGCAATCGTAAATTACAGTCAATGATGACTGAATGTAATGGCAAATATCCGCAGGTTATGCAATTTTTGAAAAGATTAGTTAACTTTGAGTAAGATTTTATATTTTAGTTATCCATGAAAGCAATTATCTACGCTCGGTATTCGAGTGACAATCAAAGAGCGGAGAGCATTGAAGGTCAGATCCGCGAATGCATGGAGTTTGCCGAGCGAAACGGTATTACCGTGTTCGGTACATACATCGACCGCGCGCTCTCTGCAAAGACGGACAACCGTCCCGAATTCCAGCGGATGATCAAAGACAGCTATCGCAAATTGTTCGATACCGTGCTCGTCTGGAAGTTGGATAGGTTCGCCCGCAATCGCTACGACTCCGCCTATTATAAAAACATCCTCAAAAAGAACGGTGTAAAGGTCATATCGGCAAAGGAGAACATCTCCGACGGGCCCGAAGGCGTGCTGCTCGAATCGATGCTTGAGGGCTGGGCAGAATACTATTCGGTCGATCTCTCCGAAAAAATCGGGCGCGGCTTGACGGAAAACGCCTTAAAGGGCAAGATGAACGGCGGCGGTCTGACGTTCGGCTATCGCATGAAAGACCAACGCTTGGAAATCGACGAAACGACCGCTCCCGTCGTCGTGGAAATTTTCACCCGCTATGCCGACGGCGAAAGAATGACCGATATTGCCAAAGACCTGACGCGGCGCGGCATCCGCACGTCGCAGGGAAACAAGATCACGCTCAACGTCGTCCATTACCTTCTCAAAAACAGGCGGTATATCGGAGAGTACAAATTCCGCGATATGATAATCCCCGACGCCATTCCGCCCATCGTCTCCGAAGAGCTGTTCAACCGCGTGCAGGAGATCATGGCGAGGAATCAAAAGGCCCCCGCCATGCGCAAAGCGGAGGACGACTATATCTTGACGACGCGGCTGTTTTGCGGCAAATGCGGCACGTTCATGGTCGGAGAGAGCGGCAAGAGCCATACGGGAACCGTTCATCGCTATTATAAGTGCTCCCACGCCAAGCGCAAGATGGGGTGCGACAAAAAGCCCGTAAAGAAAGATTGGATCGAAGACGCCGTCATTCATTACATCATGAAGATCGTCATGGACGACGAACTCATCGACCACATTGCCGACGCGATCTTGAACATTCTTGCGCAGGAGAACTCCAAGCTGCCGCAGCTCAATGCTCGTCTGAAAGAAATCGAAACCGGCATACAGAACATGCTCAATGCAATCCAGCAGGGCATTCTTACTCCCTCCACGAAGGAGAGGTTGGAAGCGTTGGAGCAGGAAAGAGAAGAGATCAAAGTCGCCATTTACAGCGAGGAACTGCAAAAGCCGAAGATCACGAAGGAGCACATCGCCTTTTGGATAAGCAAATTTCGCGATACCGATCTGACGGACGTTGCATGCCGCAAGCGGCTTGTCGAGAGCTTTGTGAATGCCGTACTCGTCTATGACGACAAAGTAGTGTTCACATTTAACTACAAAGACGGCTCAAAAACAGCTACGATAGACGAAATCACCGCGGAATTAGGTTCGGATTTGGAAGGAACATCTCCACCATAACGGAACTATCCGAACCCGGATAGTTCTTTTTGTTTGGGTTCGTATTTGTTCCGTGACCGCCTGGTATAACGGAACTATCCGAACCTGACAGTAAATAAGTATCCCGGGGATTATTGTCCCCGGGATTTGTTTCGTCCGTGTAATTGTAATAGATTTCGATCTTGTCTTCGTAGACAATGATTTTTTGGATCAGAGTATGGATGAGCGTTTTCGGCTTTTTCAGGATCGCGTTTGTAAGGTACGCCATCACTTTTTCTTTTGTAAGGATTTTTTGTTCGTTGTATTTTTCCAGTTCTATTTTATCTTCAATATCGGTCAGCTGCTTTTCCAATTCATTCATGCGCGTTTGTGTGGTTGTATTGAAAATGCCGCTTTCAATGGCTTTCATGATATTTTCTAATGCGCGGCGGGTTTCTTTGCGTTCATTTTCCAAAAGAGATAAAACGCTCGTATCTTTCATTTTCTTTTCGTATGCGCGCATAATGCCGTCTGCGATCCTGTTGAGCTGGCCTTGATCCGACAAAAGCTGTATCGTAACATCGAGGATCAATTTATCAAATTTATCTTTCGGGAGAGTAGATTTCGTACAGGATCTGTCGCGTTTTCTTGCCATACACTTATAATAATGTGAGATTTTCCCCGTATGAGAGGTGCCGCTCTCACCGTGCGTATTTTTGCCGCAAAGCCCGCAAATGAGCTTCCCCTTCAAGAGAAAATCAGTCCGAACGCTTCTGGAGCCAATCTTGTTTTTTGCCAGAATTGCTTTTACGTCGTCAAATAACTGTTTGGGAACGATTGCGGGAAAAATATTATCATAGATGCCTTCATCGTATCTGCAGATACCGATGTATTTTTCAAGGCGCAGCATTTGGTAGACAGTGTTCATTTCAAAAGGTCTTCCTTTATAGGTAATGCCTTTTTCCGCAAGGTTCTGCAGGATCTCTTTTACGGTAATACCTTGGGCGTAGTATTGAAAGATTTGTCTAACAATCGTGGCCTCGTCTTCTTTGATATAGACTTTTTTCTTTTCTACATAATATCCGTAAGGAATGATGCCTCCTGAAAAGTACCCTTTGACGCGGTTTTCGTGCAATCCTCGGCGGATTTTTTGCGAGAGTTCCGCCGAGTAGTATTCGGCCAGCCCGATGTACATATTTTCAAGGAGAATGCCGTCGAGATTTTTTGTCCCGTCAATGTTTTCAGAAGTTCTCTGGGTCGCAGAGATCAGCATTTTATGGTTTTTCTTTAACTTTTGTTTGTTAAGAGCGATTTCAATAGAGTTTCTGCCGAATCGGTCAATAGCATAGACTAGAACGATGTCCCAAAGCTTCGACCCCGTTCAGCTTTGCAAAAAGTTTGCAGGCAACGATTTGCGTGCGAACATAGATCCGTTTACGGGCATAAAAAATAAATAGGGCAAAATAAGGCAGCCGCGAAATAGCGGCTGCCTGCGGTAGTGCTGTGGTGCAAAATTTCGGTGCTCGTTAACGGGGGGCGAGTAAGCGACCTCAATAGAACTATGAAAAATGCGGATAACAAGTAAAATCTGATGTATAGAGCCGCATTTTAATTAAAAATCAAATAAAAACACAGATAGTAAATTTAGCAGTATAAGTTTGTAACGGAGCGCCTCTATGTCGCCGCCCGACTTTTGGCTTCTCGATGCTTTTGTTGTATCGGACAATGAAACAACCCCGACCGGAATTGTTCCCGTCGGGGCTGTTTGTTTCATTGCTGTCGGGAGAGTATTTCAGGAATACTTCCGCCCTGTCCGTAAAGACAACGACTTTCTCCACCAGCAGTTCTATCATGGATTTCGGTTTGAGTTTGATTGCCTCTTTCAGATATTTTTCGATATCCTCCGCTTGCAGCGCTTCCTTCGTCTTCGTGCCTTCGATAAGGATCTTCTCGCCGATTTCTTTGCGGAAAGTTTCCAGCTCCTGTAATCGTGCTTTGGTGGTTTCCGTAAAGATTCCCGCCTCGATTGCGTTCATGATGTTGGAGATGGCTTTGTTGGTTTTGGCAAGTTCCTTTTGTAGGGAACGGAGAGTGAAATCATCGGAGAGTTGTTTTCTCTGCTTGGATATGATTTTATCCATAAGGAATGCGAGATTGGCTTTGTCGGTAATGGCGTTCGTAACGGCTTCCGCGACAAACCGCTCGATCACCTCTTTGCTTATGGGCCTGTTATCGCAGGGAGTGTTTTTCTTGATGGCTCTGCATTTATAGTATCGGTTTATCTTTCCTGTACAGGAAGTGCCGGTATAGGAATTCATGGGGTTACCGCAGTAGCCGCAGAATATCCTGCCTTTGAGTAAGTAGTCTATTCCCGGAACGTGCTTCCCGTATTTATTGGCATCGATGCGTTTTCGGACGATTTCATAAAGTTCGGGCGGAATGATCTGCGGATAGATCTTATCGTATACGGCGCCGTTCAGACGGTAGATGCCCGTGTACTTCTCCTGTTGGAGCAGGGAATAGATCGTGCACGCGAGGAACGGTTTTCCTCTGTTGAGGACGCCTCTTTCCGTAAGTTCCTTTACGATGTCGCAGATTCGCTTTCCGTTGGAATAATCGGTGAAGATAGATTTGAGTATAGGCGCTTCCTCTTCGTTGATGATCACTTTTAATGCGGTGCGCGCCTGCTTTCCGTTCACATCGGCGGTGATCTCTTTGAGGGAATACCCGTAATTGGGAATGCCGCCGATGAAGTTGCCTTTGAGCCGAGTTTCGTTCATGCCGCGTTTCGTCTTCTGCGAGAGTTCTTCCGAGTAGTATTGGTTCATGCCTTCGAGCAGGCTTTCCAGCAGGATGCCTTCGGGGGTATCGGGAATATTCTCCATGGCGGAGAGTATTTTTATACCGTTGTCTTTGAGGTGTTTGCGGTGGATCGCCATTTCATACTTGTTTCGGGAGAATCTGTCTAATTTGTAAACGAGGACGAAGTCCCAGGCTTTTTTGTCGCTGTCTTTGAGCATCTGCTGGAAGGCTTCGCGGTTGTCGTTGGTGCCGGTCATGGCGCGGTCGATATAGGTGTCGACGATAACGATGTCGTTGCGTTTGGCAAATTCGTCGCAGACGCGCTTTTGCCCTTCGATGGATTGCTCGGTCTGGCGGTCACTTGAATAACGCAGATACTCAACGGCTGTTTTCATAGCAAACCTCCTTCTTTTTGTTGGGCACCGTGTCAGGTTGTTCTGTTCCGGTACAGATGACTGCTTTTTTCATGAGAAATAAAACCTCCGTAAGTTTTTTCCTATATTGTAAACGATAAAGTCGCAAGCCATATGTGACTTTAGAAAAGTTTTTCTAAATCCGACTGTCTTTCGACGGGAAGAAAAGAATCGGAAAAGGCGGAAGCAGTCAAGGGAAAGGCAACGGAGGACGGGGAGATAAAGAGCATACAGCCGCAAGGAAAAAGTATTGCGTGCGGGTAAAGAAAAAGCCCTCGGTCGAAAAGGCCGAGGGCGTATAAGTTTTAAGCAATAGTTTTTCCTCCTTGACGGCGGCCGAATTTTCCGATACCAAAAGACGGAGAAAGACAGACGGGAATGCGGGAGATACGCGGTTCGGATACAAAAAAGGTGATTTATCTGTGAGAAACAGGTGCTGTTTGCCTACTCACGCTTTTCATTGGTTTAATGTTAAAATAAAAAAGCAGTGGAGGCAGGGAATGAATAAGAAAGAGTGGAAGATAGAGGTGATAGTAAAGAGTGTTCCTCATTTGGAACTTGTACCGGAAAATCTTATGGAAGCATTTGTGACCGGGATAATAGAGAACATGGTAGAGTTCTTGCAAAAGATAAAGTGAGTATTTAAAAAAATTTCTTCTGGCGGTTTATCTTTTTGTAGAAGTGTTCTTTTATGATATCCGGAGTCATTAGAAATGAAAGGTAAGATATTGTATTTTCGGTATAAAAATTAAGGCGTATCCATATCAACAGGCTTCCGTTAAAGCTAACGAGTCAAGGAGGGCGTGTTGTTTCTGTATAAGGCACAGGTTCGATTATAAGAAAGTTGTTGAGTATGTTTTTTACATTACAAAGCTAAAAATTGTTTTTATGACTATACCGATAATATAATTTGCCTGATGATAATATGTAAAATACATATAAAAACGAGTTAAATATGCTAAAATTGCGCATAAAATGGGGGGGGGGGGGTAAGCAACTAAAAATATTTTTCAGATAATTTTTTCGTTTTCTATTTACATTACTGATAATGTATGATAAAATTTTTGTGAAATAAGAAAAAATGAAAGGGCGCCCTTTCTGCTCTCCGCAAGGAGAGCAGAAACAAAACTTAACCGAA
>ERZ1643247.3249-NODE-3249-length-11699-cov-8.462384_pt1 | contig 11699 bp, 10 predicted proteins | sample MGYA00579264_ERZ1643247 | MGnify/ENA primary metagenome ERZ1643247 (study PRJEB29033, sample SAMEA4952262) | chicken gut metagenome | biome: Broiler Chicken; feature: Gastrointestinal Tract; material: Caecum | place: Ireland | collected 2018 | study: Broiler... | reverse complement strand
TGGGCAAGGCGTTTCACCCTTGACCCGATGGGGCGGCTGCCCTCAACCCGCCAAAGGGCTTTGCCCCTTGACCCCAACAAAGGGCTGCACCCTCTGTACTCCTGCCCGAAGAAGCTGCAGCAAAGTGCCGTCAGTCAGCTTCTCCGGTTTTTTCAGGACTCTCCACTGAAGTCTCCTGAGAAAATTTCAGACGATGACTATCCCCATAAATCGTAAACTATCACCGCCTGTTCTCGTATGCTGGTACCTGCATACTCAATTTTATAAATTGCCATATCAATTCATCTTTGCAAATGAGCAAAACAAAAGCGACCAACTTTTTACGGTTGATCGCCTTTGGCTTAATCATTTGTCTATGCTTGTGAAAATTGAGCCGTTTCAATAATATTTATTTCTGCTTCAGTCATGCCTACTAACTCATAAATATATGTATCAAATTCTTCTAATGTCATTTCTTCAAATTTTTGCTCATTATAAGGAAGAATAATAGGCATAGCTTTCAAAAAAGCATTTTTGTAAATAGAATACCCATTAGCTTTTGGTACTGATACTTTTTTATAAATGTAGGTGGCAAGCTTCGAATTAAGATATCTATGAATAAAGGTTTCATATTTCTTATAATTTGTTTTCAACTCAGCACCACAAACACTATCCGTATAGAAACATTCATCTACAAGCACAAAGTCATTCACTAATCCAATTTCTGAAAACACAAATTTCCTATTATAAAAATGTTGCATCTTTCTTGGATTCCATAACTCAAACCAGTTTTTACTGCTTCTATTAAAATACTCTCTGCTGAGTAAAACTTCTTTTCTTTCCGAAAGATACGCATACATATTAGGTGCATTTTCCCTTAACTCATTTTCTGAGATACACACCGTTTTTCCTTCTTTATCAAGATAATATGGATAAAAAACCTTATATCCTCCGTCGTGTAAACATCCTCCACCTACATCTTTTCCTTTATATGCAGTATGCAAATACTTCCCTTCAAGCTGTAAAGCCAAAATTATTGAATCATCAATCAAATACACATCATTATTACCGGTAACTATTCCCTGTGATATGGATTCTGTTATATCCCCAAAAGTAACCTTTGATGCCTGTTGTACTTTCTCAAGAATAGCATTTGTTTCTGCTTTTTCAAGAATCCATGTTGGTTCTGTCAAAGCTGCTTGCTCTATTTCATGTGCATTTCTAATATTTAGATTTTTATTTAAAATTCGTATTTTATTTTTATCCTCTATTATTTTGCTCGCTCCGAAAATACACGTATATGTCAGTGCAGTCTCGAAAATCTGATAATCCGAAAAATCTGCAATATAGCGAATTGCCGTGTTTTTCAAGAGTAAATCTCGAGTTTTCTTTCCATAATTTCTTTTATAGAAATAAGAAGGACAAATGTACGAGATAAATCCACGTTTTGAAGCCAATTGTAATGCACGCTCGATAAAAAGAACATAAAAATCATATTTTCCATCCGCAGTAAAATAGTGCTTCTTATTGTATTCTTTATTCGGAACGTTGTGGAAACCAATATAAGGTGGATTACCAATTACAATATCAAAACCTCCTTTTTCACGGAACACTTTTGCAAAGTCTAACTGCCAAAGTATGTATGGCTTTGACGCCAACTTTGTACTCTGTTCATAACGCTCCATTCCATCTTTATCTAGGGTATTTTGGATTTGTGTCCTGATAACAGTATCTCTCAAATCTGCAATCTTTTCTTTAATTTGTTGTTTTTTCAGTGTATCATCACAACAGAAAAGCTCGTCTTGTGCTTCTATCAACTGCTGAACAAATTTGTCAAAACTTGATTGGAATATATTCTGCTGTCCCCCCTCATTTTCGGTTCCTAACAACTTACTTTCATTGATTAGTTTTACGCCCTCAAATTCATCAATCAAACTATTTCCACAAAGAATATTGCTTTCCAAGTTTGGCAGTGGCAATGGATTCTTATGTCCATCCGCCCAACTTTGAGCATCTGGATTGATTTCATCATCAATTACCAGTGACAGCCATAAACGAAGTTGTGCAATATCTACCGCAGACGGATCAATATCAGCTGCGAAAATACAATTCTTGATGGTTTCATATTTCAGATTGTGAGGTGAACGCTCCATCTGATACATCAGTCTGGTATCGTATGCATTCATTGTAATTGCCATGTACGCAGAAACATTCTGTCTTGCACGTACAATCTCATTTAACATACCAAGTGGAAAGGCCCCGGAGCCTACCGCTGGATCTGCAACTCGAACATTCTTGAGCGCATCATCTAGCTCCTTTAATCGATTCACTTGTTCTTTGAATGACAAAATTTCCCCTGAAATCAGCAAATCTCTATTAAAGTCAAATTCCATATGAGATTTTCCAGATTCATCATATACACGAATTGTCTTTTCTGTATCATGCTCACGCATGAGATCCCCATATAATATAAACTCTCTGATGTTATCTTCTTCTATATGCAAAGTATTAGTCAAATAGTTAATCAGACTTTCCTGGCACATATAATGCACGATTTCACGAGGTGTGTAGAAAGCACCTTTAGATTTTCTATCGTTTACTTCCAACAGATTTTCAAAAACCTTACCCAGCATTTCAGGGTCGATAGCAACTTCTCGTTCCATCGGTTCATCTTCGCTCATGGTAAAATTATATCTATCGAAAATATCCAAAATACCATCTGCTTCACGCCCTTTGGTTGCGGCATTGGAGAATACCTCGTTTGGAATATTAAAATTATTGTGTTCCCAATCATATCCATCAATCGGCTCAAACAGACCCCCTGATAAGAACGGGATTCTGCAATGCAAAGCAGGGCAATACCCCTGTTCTCCACGGTTTACATTCAATGCATTGTAGAACAGCGGTTCCAGTAATTCATCAAAGAAATTTTGGCTCTTCTTCTCTGCAATTTCAAACAGCTTACGCATAAAGTTATGCGGACCGCTTCCCCAAGGCTTGCCCTTTACACACATAGCAAGGACTGCCTCATCCTCATCACTGATAGTGTTCAATCCAGCACTGGAAATACGATATGTACCATCACTCACAGGGCGATATACAATCGGTATTAGTTCTCTGGACTTTGCTCCACGGGCATAATAAGCATTCTTGTATTCTTTTTCGGTCAAAGTGTTTGGCCACGCACCTACTCCCAACCAACCTTTTTTCTGTAAGAAATATAAGAATACAATCTGACCCATCAGCTTCTTTGCAAACTGCGCAGAAGTGAAATTGTGCTGTTGCGCTTCAATACGAAAATCTTCGTTTTCTTCCAGCTTTTCACGCAACTGATGGTATTTCTCGCAATACAGTTTGAAAAACTCATCTGTAACTTTTTCAACACTGAATGCATTTTCCAAATCATCCAGTGTAGGATGTTCCGGATCTGCCATACTATCAATGATGAATCTTTCAAACCGACTAATCGCTGTATGACAAGGCTCGTTTTCGCCAACCAGATAGGAGTATCTCTTTGCAGGAGTCAGGTTTTCTGTTGTCTTCAAACGTCCGTTTTCAATCTTCATTTCATAATCAAGACGAACAAAAGACAATCTCCATTTCGGCTCACCTTTTGTATAGAAAGCTATGAATGCAGCATCTGCATTTGCATTTTCAATCAGCTTTTTGGCATAGCTGCGCTGAGTGCTTCTGGAATTTTCAACATATCCTGCGTTCTTCAGCTGCACTGCCATAATAATGATATTCTTTTTGTCTGGCGTTTTATAATTACCCACATGAATAGAGCCTTCAATATGGGACGAAAAATTCGTAAATTCTTTCCTGAACCTGTCCGGTGATACCATGCTGACCTTGGGAAAAATTTCTCGAACTAAATCAACATAATTCTTTGTAGCATACGGACTTTTCAGTATTGCTTCTATCTTTTTAACAACAGCATTCATTTATCGTGTACCTCCCATTTTCAGATAGCAGGAAAGAACAATCTGTTTTTCCCCATCTACCTGTGCTTTTTGGCTCTTGCGTTCCTCGAAGTACGTTGGAGGTACTAATTTCAGGATTTCATAGTAAAGTTCCAAAACATCTCCAACAACTTTGCTCTTTTTCATGACATCCTTAGAAACCTTTGCCGGAATCTCACCATTTTCCCAAAGAGAAATCAACTTCTCAATCTTTTGTTCTTGGTCATCAGTAAGACGTGGCTCTGTTTTCATTGCTTTCAGCAAACGAATAATTTTTGCATCATTACCGGCAACCATTACTTTTTCCGCAGACACTTCTTCCTCTGCTACAAGCATCTGGTCAAAGGCGGTGCTGTTACTGTCAAAATGTTCATAGAACTTACTTGAAATACTGACTTTTCCATCGTCTGGTTCCGCCTTAATCAAATCAATCGCCTGCATAAAGGACAGCTGCTTAGTTTCAGCTTCAGAGCTGATAAAAAATGTTTTTAATGCGCCCTGACGGATAAAAGTAACCGTAGAATCTTCTGATACTTTTTCAGAAGACTTACCTGCCTTTGCCTTTTTCGGCAAACGCTTAATCATAGAAAACAGTTTCGGGTCGTTGTCACGAATCTGACGTATAATCGCCAAATAAGCCAACTCAGGGTTGGTACTCTCTTCCTCACCGTCCAAATCTGACGTCAAATCTGAGAACAGTTTTTTGGAAGATACTTCTTCTTCATCAGAGAGATATTTAATATCCTCGCCAAGTGTATCATGGAAAGCCTGTAATTTTTCCAGAATACGTTCTTCTAGCGGCATCTGTTTTTTGCTCTGTGCTGTTGGGAAGAAGTTGAATACATAAATGCGGTCATATTCCGTATCAACACGGTTGATACGACCAACACGCTGCATGATGCGAGTAGGATTCCAAGGAAGATCATAGTTTACAAGGACATTCGCACGATGCAGGTTGATGCCTTCTGCCAATACATCAGTAGTAATAAGAAGGTCATATTTATCATTATTTTTATTCTTAAATTTCGGATTGAAACTATCTTCTATTTCAACTTTCAATGCGGCACTGCTCTGACCGCTGAAATAGATAATTCTTTCTCCGTAGATTTCCTTTAATTCCTCATACAGATACTGTGCTGTCTCTGTAGATTCGGTAAAAACAATCGCCTTTTTATCTTTCATCAGCGGATTCGTTGTGAGATTCCGCTTAAACTCATCCAGCTTTGGATCATGGCCAATCAATGACCAGATGAACTGCATGGATTTCAGCTGTGCCAAATCTGCCTGTAAATCACGGAAAAACTGGGAAGAAAATTCCTTCGTCTCAAATTCCATGACATCCTGCTGTTCAATTAAATACATCAGTTTCTGTGTATTGCCATCATCCAGTAGGTCATACACATTTACTTTCTTGCTGATATAGATTTTTCCGGTCTTGGACATTTCAATAAACTTTTCATAGGATTCAATGAAACGCTCCAATGTCTTACGGAATGCATAAAAACTGCTTTCCAGACGCTTTACAAGGATACCTTTCATAAATCCACCCATGTTACGTTGCGCAGCAAGCATGGTTGCATATTTCTTTTTATCTTTCAGATATAACAGTGGCGTGTAACGAGCATATTTGAAATCCTTAATGATATTGATGGTCTGAGAGAACGCATCATCCGTTTCCTCATCAAAGGAATAAATAATCTTCTCCGGACTTCCTGCTTTCGGAAAGGTCAGCCCCTGTTTTGCAAGGTCGTCTGCATAGTACTGCTGAATTTCACTTCTGGTACGACGAATCATTACCTCCCGAATCAGCTTATCACGAATTATTTCTGAGTTTTCTCTAAGCTGTTCCATATATGCAGCAGAACCTTTTGGTTTCTTTGCAAGTTTTGCATTTAAGCCCCGGAAAAAGCCTTCGATATTTTTAATACCATTGATTGTGCCACTTTGCTTTGCCTGGAACAGATAAATCTGATTTTCTACATCACTGGTATAATTGTTAATAGGTGTTGCAGAAATTAAAATAACCTTCTTTCCACGACAAATCTGATGCAATTCTGTAAATGCCTCTGTGCCGCTATTACGGAAACGATGTGCTTCATCAACAAACACATAAGAGTACTTATCAGTTCCCTTGGCAATAATCTTGTCCAGTTTACCAAGTGACTCCACATCACAACGGGCAACATCAAATTCCTGCAAAACACTTTTCCAGTAATCGACCAGTACAGGCGGACACACAATCAGCTTATACGTATTTCTGTTGAAACTGTTTGCAAGCATGGCACAGATATAAGTTTTACCAAGACCTACAACATCCGAAATAAATACGCCATTATACGCATCCAGTTTCTGTCTTGCCTGTGTTACAGCATCAATCTGATACTGCAAGCGCATATATCCTTCTGGAAGCAATGTTTCAAAATTCTCTTTATCTGCATTGATTTCTTCTTTAAAGAATTCATACAGTGTCTTCAAATACAGCTGATAAGGAGTAATATCATCCCTCATCCAAGTGTGCTGTTCCACGGCTTCGATATAAGTGTCACGAATATCTGTACCCTGTACCCACAGTTCCTCAAACTTATCTAATGCAAATTTGACATCTGCGTAATCTTTCAATTCCACATTAAATTCAAGATTATTTACTAAACCGGCTTCAGAAAAGTTACTGGAACCAGTAATCACACTTCCAAATGTGTCTGGTACTTTCTCCTGATCCTTGCGCATGATATAAACCTTTGCATGAATCGGTGCTTCGGTGTACATACGCATTTCCAGCTTTCCGGATTTCAGCCAATCCATAAAAACTCGGACACCTTTTTCCACCTGTGCAGAACTTGTTGCTGTTTCAAACTCTTTTTCAATTTCATCTGCAATAATCTCTTTGCCATCGGCAGTTGAGATAGCAGCATACTTTGCCTCATCATTTACACGGTCAATGATTTTAACTGTATATCTATCGACATTTAGACCAACCAATATTCTAATTTTTTCTACTTGTTCCAGAGCTTTGTACATTTTGAAAAAGCCGCTGGCTCTGAAATAACCAACCAGAACATCAAAGAATTGTGTATTGCTTTTCAGAATGACAGCAAAGCGACTGTATAAATCTCTTTCCGGCTCATTCGTAAAAAATTTCAAATCTGTGTGAACCATGATGTTTCCTCCTGTGTTATCTCAAGCGGCACTTTCCAAAATGTGTACTTTTTCGACACAGGAAAAAATCTACTTTGGCGTACGATAGAAAGCCTTTAAATATCTAGAAAAACGCTTATTTTTGTGGTATGATTTAAGACAACGAAAAAAACAGGCATTTTACAGAAAGGTACACATTCCTGTAAAAATACCTGTTTACAATAACCTGGCTTTTTCGTAAATTTCCGCTCGGTAGCGAAATGTGGACATTGGCATTCCACACGCTTTCGCCGCTTCCAAACCAGTAATTTTTCCGTTTTTCCATTGTTGATATATCTCATGGAAATTCTCCGGCAAAGGCTTCGGAGGTCTTCCGAAACGGACACCCCTTGCTTTGGCGGCGGCGATTCCTTCAGCCTGACGCTGCCGGATATTGGAGCGTTCATTTTCCGCCACAAAGGACAGCACTTGCAGGACAATATCGCTCAGGAATGTGCCCATCAGGTCTTTCCCTCGCCGTGTGTCCAACAGGGGCATATCCAGTACCACAATGTCAATCCCTTTTTCTTTGGTTAAAATCCGCCATTGCTCCAGGATTTCAGAATAGTTTCGCCCCAGACGGTCGATGCTCTTGATATAGAGCAGATCGTCTTTTTTCAGCTTCCGCACCATTTTCCGATACTGGGGGCGTTCAAAATCCTTGCCGGACTGCTTATCTATAAACAAGTTTTTCTCCGGGATAGACAATTCCTTCAGAGCAAGAATCTGCCGATCCTCATTCTGCTCTCTGGTGCTGACACGGATATAGCCATACAGATTTCCCATCGCTTTTTCCCTCCTTTCATGCAGACCCGGAAAACAGCTTCCGAATCAGGCGATTTCTCAATCTTTATGGTACTGGATACTTACTACTCTTGAATAAACAGACTGTGAAAATGTCGGGTGCAGACCCGGCATTTTTTCGTAAATCGCCCCAATTTCAGGCAATTTTTTCTTCTGTCTGTACAATCTGAAAGCCATGCTCTCTGGCGTAGGCGCTGGCAGCAGCTTTCCGTTCCTCACTGTAGGGCGGCACCAATCGGATCGACAACCGGGACTTATCCAGCAGATAGGTCACACTACCTTCCGGCGTGCTGCGCTCCAACCGGCAAAGCAGCGGATACTTCCGGCTGAACTCTGCCAGCCTGCGTTTCAAGTTGGCGTTAAAGGTGTAAATACTGGCAAGGTTCTCCGCCTCGTTCCAGTTGATGATGGTTTCTTTCTCATACTTAGACAGCTTCGTCATACAAATCCTCCTCATAATCGGTGTTATTTTTCAAAACACGCAGGCTGCGCTTGAGACAGCGGTATTCGTCCATCTCCATGCGGAGATGATGGTAAAAGCCTTTATACCAGCTTTCCGACATTTCTGTTTCCATCTTCCGGGCAAGTTCCAACATCCTGCGTTTTGTTTGCGGATCAACCGTCAATCCTGTCAGCCATTTCAGCCTTGTCACCGTGTTGTGGTAATTAGGACAGGCAAATGCATACAGCACTTTCTTTTCCTGGATACTCAATCTCATGATTACGCCGTCCTTTCTTTTCTGTTTTCATTCTGATTTCCGCTATTGCCCAGCCAGTCAAAAAAGGCTCGCTTGCTGACCTTAATCAGCCTGCCGCTGCGGACTGCCGGGAATCCTGGCGTGTGTACCAGCTCATAGGCGCTGGCTCTGGAAATGCCCATGATATGCTGAATATCCGTAACATCCAGAATCAGGGGCAGAGCGTCATAGTCGTTCCATTTCTTTTTTTCTTTCATATCGGTGTTCCTCCTTTATTTGAATTTCTTTCAGATTTCATTTTCCGCATATTTGCCGTTCTACCTGTTCCGTTTCCTTCATGCTGCCCTGCTCGACATACATGAGTCACCGATTTCTCGATGCGCTCGCTCTCCGTTTTCGGAGAGGTCATGGCGGTTTATCTCAGTTCAGACGGTCATTCAGTTGTCAAGGTGAACGATGTAATGAAATTACCATCTGATGTCATCATATCGCCTTAATCTTGACAAAACAATAGCTTTGAAGTACTATTGGTGTAACAGATATAACTGAATTATAAAATTACCATAAGATAATGGGAGGGAATAGCATGGAATTTGAATTTGCACGGCACGAACCGCTTTATGACCGTATTTTGTTTGTCCTGACGCTGGACAGACAGAAAATGAAGGAGCGTATTTTGATAGGTGAAGAACTGCAAATCCGGTTTCGTTTGCAGGGATATGAAGATGCAGAAGTGCTGTGTGATGTTACACGCCCTTTGGGAACTATGCTGTCGGCTTTTGAGCATGACCCGGATGGGGAATGGAACCGCTTTGGTCTGGTACCTCTGAGAGAAGCCTTGCACTCCAACCGTTGGAAGCAGCCCGGACTGGAACAGACTTCCGGTGATTTTCTGGCAAAAAAATATCTCACCGGTGATCCGGTGAGAATGTACGCAGCGCTTCGCATCTGGAACGAATATTTGAAGGCAAGAGAGCCACGGGATCGGAAAGCTGCCTGCGAGCGTTTTATTGGAAAAATGAATGGCTTTACTGCCTTATTTATGGGAACTCCTCCCCTTGATTTTGACGACGATACAGGAAAGCCAAAACGCCTGAACATTACCACGCATATTTATGGTTCTGTGCCGCAGGAAGATACCCGTCTTGACCTTTGGTATCCGGACAGCAAACGAAAAATGGAATGTGTTGCCGCTTATTCGTCTCTCTATCCGCTGATTACCTATTACCTGAACCGGCTGAACGATTGGGGACTCTATTTCCGAAAATGTAAAATCTGTGGGAAAGTATTCCTTGCCAAAAGCCAGCGGTATGAGCTTTGCAGCGATAAATGCCGCAAAAAACAGTCCCTTCAGAACAAGCGTGAATTTGATGAACGAGCCAGAAAAAACAATTATGACCTGTGTTATAAGAACGAATGTCAGAACTGGCGGAACAAAATCAATAAGGCAAAGAAAACACCTGGATTTCCTGCTGACCGCCTGGAAGAAATGCAGGCTGCTTTTGAATCCTTCAAAAAAGAAGCCTTGCATCGGAAACAGGCTGTGAAAAAGAAAGCAGCCAGCCCGAATGAGTTTTCGGACTGGCTGCTCCAGCAGAGTAATATTATTGTGGAACTGGCTGAATGGGGAAGCTGAGGATTCAGCAGTAAATCATTTCTGACCGAATGATTTCTTCAGCCCGGCTGCGGATGCTGTTCATGGCTCTGACCCATTCTATTTGATTTTGGGCTTTCAATTTCTCAGTGATTCCTTCCGCAGCTTTCATCTGGTCGATGATACAATCCAGCCGGTTCTGCGCCTGTTCGTTTAAGTCAGCAAGGTATGTCCAAAGTTTACCGGACAAGACCAGGTCATGGTACCGGGCTGGATGGTACAGCTCCAAATAGGCTTTGTGCATCCGCCCCCAAATCCCGATGGGGCGGTTTTCCTCCGGCAGCTGCAAGTCGGGGATATAATAGTCACCGACCAGCACATAATCCATACCGTTTTCTGTCATTCTTTCTTTTAGATTCTTCATGGTTCGTTTCTCCTTTGCTTTTCTTTAATCTATTGCCCAAACGAATCGTTCTATTTTGTTACTTCTATATGTACCGTAGATTTCGACACCCCAAATTTCTTCGCAGTCTGTCTTACCGTAGCTTTCTCCTCAATAATAAAATTTGCAATTTCTATAGCACGCTCTTCGATATAATCTTTCAAGGAAAATCCCCCGAAATCTCTGCTTTTTACAATCTATGCAGAGAAGGAAAAGGTCATTCCCTTTATCCCTGAACAACTATACTAGTTATTCTTCCATTTCCCGCTAAATTCATTTTGTATTTTTTCTGACAGTTTGATCAATTTATTTGCATTTGCTCTTGCTTCTTGTAATTCTTTTTCTGAACAGGTAATCCAGTCAAACTTTTTATATTTTATCAAATATGTTTCTATGCTTTTAATGCTTTTCCCCAACTTATCTTCCTGCTTATGACAATTTTCTTGATCAGCTTCCTTTTTATTGTCATTCTGTATATTTTCATCGCTCATTTTATATTTTCCGGTTCCACTTGTTTCCAACATTCCTTTCTTCTTTAATTGGTGCATTACATTATAAATAGCACTTCTTTCCCCGTTTAAAAATATCCCTTTCTCTTCACACTTTTTCTGTATTTCGTCAATTGTATGCCACTCCCGGTCGGACAATACCTCAAATACAATACCTCTTATTTCTTTATATTTACCCACTTACAATACCTCATCAAATTTAATATTCTCACATGAATTCCATTCGGCTACAGAAATATCTAATACCTCTAATATTCTAGTTAGATAAGGGCCGCTTGTAGTCGTCCCATTAAGATATTGTCTTAGTGTTTTCTCACAACATCCCACTTCATTTTGCAATTTTATTTTCGAGTATCCTTTTTGTTCTATTCTTTCATGAAGCAGTCTTGGCGTTGTCATTTTTGATATACCACCTTTCTTTTTTATTTCACAATTATATCTTTTCTTTTTGATCTTGCCTACGGATAACATTTCCATTATGGCAAAGGGGCTATCGGGAAATAGATAGTTCCAAACAGGGGCCGGAGTAACTCGCAT
>ERZ1643247.3248-NODE-3248-length-11702-cov-25.673736_pt1 | contig 11702 bp, 7 predicted proteins | sample MGYA00579264_ERZ1643247 | MGnify/ENA primary metagenome ERZ1643247 (study PRJEB29033, sample SAMEA4952262) | chicken gut metagenome | biome: Broiler Chicken; feature: Gastrointestinal Tract; material: Caecum | place: Ireland | collected 2018 | study: Broiler... | reverse complement strand
CGCGTCATGGGTGATTTCTACCCCATCAATTCCGAAGGTAAATTTACGCTGTCCAAACTTGGGGTATAGCTTGTTAAGTGAAGATCCATATGGTATTATTTTGTATGTGGAAAGTTCTCGGATACAAAAACAGTGTCAGGGGACTTTTTGTATTTATTACGACCATAAGTAAATATAGGAGTGATTAAACTGGACAAAAAGGCGTATTAGACCTGACTATATAATGGGAAAGAGAGACAGTTATGGCGATACTTGATTGGGATAATTTTGAGAGGATACACGGACGACCAGAAGGTGCGAGAGAAGCATTTGAAAATGTATGTTACGAATTGTTGAACAGAAAATATGGGAAAAGTGCAACTGTGCAAAAAATAAGAACAAATCACGGAGATTCTGGGATTGATATTATTATTGGAGAAATAGGAAAAGATGCTCTTAGTATTTATCAGTGTAAATACTTTCGAGATTTTTTAGGAGATTCTCAAAAAGCGCAAATACGTAGATCCTTTAAAACAATAATTGAACAAAAAGAGTATCAAATAAGCAATTGGATTCTTATGTACCCTAATGATATGTCTATCGAGGAGAAAAGATGGTGGGATTATTGGAAGAAAGAAAAGCAATATGATTATCCATATATCTCTATATCGTGTTTATGTGGAAGAGAATTGCTTCAGGAATTGATAACATACAAAATATATGACCAGTATTTTTCGATTCCTAATACAAAACTAATTGGAAATGTAGAAAAAGAAGAAAAATCTTATAATGGAATAGATTCTTATATTACAACCTATACCGATATACTTTTTTTACAGGAAAAAGGAGAACCTCAGATAAAACTGATGGATTTGTATATCGAGTCCGAATATGATGTGATTTTATCCGAGGTGGAAGAGTTAGAGGGACGAGGACTAGGATTGCAGCAATATATAGAAGAATTTGTTAATTATAATGGTAAAGTGAGTCAGAATACATTACCAATTATTTTTATAGAAGGACATGCAGGGATTGGAAAAACAACATTTGTATCAAGATTAGCATATGAATATAAGCAAGGGAATATTTTTAAGGATAAGAATTTATATATCATAAAATTAAGAGATTTATTACCCAGTGGAGAAAAGGTAAATTTGGTAAATCCCTGGAAAGATTTACAACACTTTTTAAAACCAGAGCTAGACTTAGAAAATTTCCTTAAAGAGATGGATAATTCAGTTTTAATACTAGAGGGTTTTGATGAGTTATCTATGATTGATAATATTCAAAATGAAAATAAAAGTAAATATATAAATAAGATTTATGAAACGCTAGCCTTAAACAAATGCAATTGTCATATTATTATTACATCAAGACCGGATTATTTAGTAGAGAATAATAATTGGAGTAAGATTACTGCGTGTAAAAATGTGCTCAGATTACGGCATCTATCAGAAAAGAAAAAAAGAGAATGGATTAATTTGGCGACTCAACACGGTTTATATGTGAGCCCTACGTTGGAAAGAGAAATTTTATATAATAATAATGGAGATGTTAGTGCAATTATTAGTACTCCATTTACTTTATATCTTATAGTGCACAACCAAAGTGAAATAGGAGATGCAAATAATCTTTGGGGAATCTATTTTAAAATTTTTGGAAAAGAAATGGTTAGAAAAAGTTATGATAAGATAGCTCATCCATCTGAATTGTTGGCCGATTATATTTTTCAAATTACATATGAAATTGCATTTTATATGTTTTGTAATAATAAATTGGATATATCGTGGTCTGAAATAGAATTAGTGATTAACAGTATCATCATTCCGGAAAAGGATATTGACAGTTTTAAAGCAATAGGAGTAATAAAAAATAGTAACTTTAGTGAGGCTCGAATAGAATTACGAAGATTATTGAAAAATAATTATGCATTGCATACATATTATAAAAGAAACGAGGATGGAGGCGGATTGGCGTTTATACATAATTATATTAAAGATTTTTTCGTGGCTGAGAAAGTTATAACATCATTAAATACAGCGTATGGAAAATTGGAAGGGAGTGCGCTTGACAGTAAAAACAGAGAATACCTAAATATTGTATATTATGAACTTTTTTCAAATAACTTTTTAAATGACAAAGTACTGTCTTTTTTGATATCGTATATAAAATATGAAATCGGAAAGGATGCTTCTGATAGCGCCTGGATTCGATGCGAAAGCAGAGAGTTCACTAAAAGAATTTTTCCCAGAGTTTTTTCAGATATGTTGATCAATGGATTTTGTTTTACAAATAAAATAATTGAAAAGTTGGACAGCGAGTGTATAGAAAAACCAATTAACGAGTCATATAATTTATGGATTATATATAAGGCACTTTATATGCATTCCAAATTTAATACAGAATATATAACTATGCTTATTAATGAAGAGTTTAAAAATAGAAATAAAGTGCGCTTGTTTCGTATTTTAGTAAATGAAATGCTAAGCGTAAATAATAAACTTTTTTCAGGTATAAATCTGAAAAACATGGATCTTGGACGAGTAATGTTTAGTAAAGCAACTTTGGATAATTGCAATTTTTCGAATTCAAATCTGTTATCAGTGGATTTCAGTGATGCGAATTTGCTCAATTGTAATTTTGTTTCATCAAACTGTGTGGAAACAAATTTTCGAAAAAGTAGAGTGAAGAATGTAAATGCTTGGAAAGCTATATTTAGTAATTCGGATTTTGGAAACGCTGTTTTGGAAACAGTTGCATTAAGTTCATCTTGCTTTTTTGAAAGTGAAATGAAGAATGTTACTTTTTCTAAATGTACTATTATAAATTCTGATTTTTCGAGTGCTAATATGTGTGATGCTATTATAAAAGAAAATGTTTTTAAAAAGACTAAATTTATTAAGACTGATTTGAGCAAATCAAACTGTGAAAAAGCAGTGTTTAAAGACTGTATAATAAAATATGTTAATTTCAGAGATGCTAATTTGCAGAATACAGTTTTTGATGGTAAAAGCATATTTTGTAGCGATTTCAGTGGAGCCGATTTAAGCAGAGCTGATTTTTCAGATCAATCAATGAGGGAATGTATATTAGAAAATTGTAAACTAATTGGTACAAATTTTTCAAAAACAAAAATGAAAAAAGTGCAATTAAAAAAGACAAATTTATCATCTACTATTTTAAAAAAGAGCGAATTGAATGATGTAAATTTAGATGAGTGTGTATTAACTAATACAAACTTGTCTGGTTGCAAAATGACAAAGATTTCTTTAAAGAAAGCAGATGTCTCATATGCGAATTTACAGGGAACATTAATCGAGAAATCCGAATTAGAGCATACGGCTATGAATGATATTTTGGCAGATGGTGCACAGATAAACGATTCTAATTTGAGTAGAGCTAACTTAATTAGAGCCAGTCTTGTAGAAGCCTCTTTAGAAAAGAGTATATTGTGTAATGCAATTATTACATATGCAAAGATGGAAAAAATCAATTTACGGCAAGCCGATTTGCGAGGAGCAAATTTACAGGGCGTTGATTTAAGCAATGCAGATTTGGAAAAAGCGAATCTGGAGGGGGCAGATTTGATTGGGGCAAATTTGAGTAATGCAAATTTAAAAAATGTTAATATCAAAAATACATTGTTTCGTGGTATAGTGAAATACGGGAATAGTCGAAAAAGGAATGTTATAAAGCATACAATATTCAACAATACGAATTTGGAAGGTGTTAAGATAAATATGATACAAGGTTATAAAGAGGAAGATATGATTCATTTGATAAAAATGGCTGATTATAGTAAAGCAGACTTCAAAGGGGTGCCAGTATATATAAAAAAATTATTTGAGTAAGATTAAAGTGGAGTAATCGAACAATGGATATAATGGAATATAGATGAAAATAGTGCGCGTATCATCTAGCAAAAATGAAAGGGAATTGCCTGATGATGGTTTTAAGGAGGGGCACGGCATATGTATGAACTGAAAGTTGCATTTTCAGAAGATGATATTGAATTTCGAAAAGTATTGGAAGAGCAGTTTGGATCAGATTTGAAGTATGTTAGAGAAAGGGGATTCGATGGATGGGAATTCCTTCTTACGGTTGCGATTCCTGTGACAGAAGTAAGTATTACTCTTGTACAGTTTGTTCTTGATTATTTCCGAGATCATGACAAAGGGGAGAAAAGACTTATTATTGAAAAGAACGGGAAAATTGATTTGACAGGATATTCGGCAGAAGAAGCTGAAAGAATCATGAGAGCATACTTTGAGAGTCAGAAGAAAGCAGATAATGAATAAAAATACAGAGAATACATTTGTTGAGCGGCTAGCCGAGGAGTTAGATCATATTGATTTGCATTTTGTATACAGTACTCAGGCTCGCATCGCCGTCAGAATTGATAATGGCAAGTATACGATTATATGGGATGAATGTTACTGGAAATATTATAGAAACTATCTTATGGCGGTAGGAACTGCTCGAAAAAATAAAATGACAGTCACTCAGGCAGTTACTGCGGCAATGGTAGAATATTTGAGCGAAAGGTTTTCAGCGTTTAAAGATTTAAGTGAGTTCCTTGGGGAAATCGTATTGCAATTTGGTATTGATCCGGATTTGACGTCAGAAGAAACGGATAGAACGGAGACCAGGATATTTATAGCAAAGATATTTTCTATTTTTCATGAGATAGCCCATATTCGGATCGCGCAAAAAGATACTACTGCTCTGCAGACAAAAGATATAATTTTTCATATGTTTTCGCATGTGCAAAAAGAGTATTTTGCATCGTTGGATGAATGGGCGGATCTTCACTCCCATATGGTGAAGGAGATTCTGGCGGGGAAGTATGAAGAAATTTTGGAGGAGTTGATGGCAGATGTTTACGCTGCTGGAAAGATTGCCGTTTATCTGAAAGAAATATACGGCTACATAGATTTCCCGTTGATTTGTGAATCAGTGGCGAGTATTGGGTACTTATCAGGATTTCAGAATCTGTTTAATGTGGTTACCAGATCATGGGATGGACATTATACAGAAATAAGATTCGGTCTCGAACCACGTCCTCGGGAAATCGATCCATATATCAATGAATTGGAAACTATCAGAAGTGGGCTTGGTCGGATAATGACAGTGACTTTGCTGCTGAGCCGGTTTGAACTTAGCGCTCAGCAGTGTTTTGAGGCCTGGAAGTATCATGATGAGGAACATGTGAAAACTTCTGTTGCGGTGGACTGTCTGTCTTCAGAAGAGTTTATTTGCACAGTGATACATGAGGCAAGGGGGTGACTTAAATATCAGTGAATCATATGGGGATAAATTTGAAGTTACTGCAATACGGATAGGAGTACATGACACCGCTTATCTTCCACAGTTAGTAAAGCAACATACGGCTGTGTAAAATTAAAAGCAAAATCGGTAAGATATCTCCTGCATATATTGAATTGTTCGGAACTGAATGAAGTGGCTGATAGGTATCATAAGTATGGTGAAGATTATCGCGCGATGTGTATAGAAAATCGCCGGATATGATAGGATTCTGTCAAGGATGCGCTTGCAAAGAACACGGAAAAGACGATACAAATAAAAGGTGTTTCTGGAAGCCGTCTTGCTGATGTGGACTTATCTCTGAATGGAAGCGGTTTTTGGAATACCGAGTTGCATTTTGAGTTTACAAAATTCGGTTAGGGCGGTGAGCTCTTTTTTCATATATGAATGGATTGAAGGGAATGGTTGAATTCTATAGATTCACACTTGGGGAAAATATGATTGATTTTCGGACTCAGACAGCTGAAAATATTATTATCCAGAAAAGCGTAATTAGAGACTGTGTCCTGCTGGGAAATCAGGGATACAAGACAGGGATACAAGAACAGTGGAGAATGAGTTCGTCCTCTGCCAGACCTCATCTACGGACAAGGCGAATCAGCTGACAATTCTAGCTGAGAATTATCACAGCGAAGAAGAAACGGACAATGAGGACCGGGCGTATGTGCTGAGCAAACGTTATTGGAGCCGCGGCAGAGTGCATGATATCTTGCGGATACGATTTATGAAAATATGAATAGCTGGGCGGCAGCATGGCTCTACGGTCTTCAGATATTTCTGCAGATAGACAGCGGCGATTTGATGCCGCGGGCGGCGGAGCTTTATTATTTGATGGTGGGGGAGAAGATTATCGGACTGATGATGTTTTCCATTTTTGTTGTGTCATATACCAGGAAGGTGATTAAGTAGGATCCGGCCAGGAATACATGCTGTCCGACAAGATTTGCTCCATAGTGAAATGTGAAAATCATGAATATTGCTGAATATTGAATAAGTTATACTGGTTATTACATGTGTGGCTTGCTACAATGGTATAAAGAAAAATAAAATTATGATATGCAGAAATCTATCAATTCAGGTAGAAATAGTTAGTTTTAATAAAAATATATAAGAATATACTTATGAACGATATTATTGTTGATATGCTTGCTGCTGATGAAGGTGATTGCTTTCTGATCATGGCGGAAAAAGGAAATATAAATATTCTAATCGACGGTGGTACCGCAGGTACTTATCACAGAGTTTTAAAGCGGAAACTTCAAGAATTGGACCGACAGGGGAAATGTATCGATTTGCTGGTGGTAACTCATATCGATAATGATCATATCGGTGGTATTCTGGAATTGCTGAAAGAAAATGGCTCTGATTTGGATTCAAAAATAATAAAGATTAGGAACATATGGCATAATAGTTATCGGCATCTGCAGTTGACAAAAGAACGGGAAATTGGGAAAGCCGAAGAGCAGATTTTAAGTCATTATATTACGGCGGGATCTGCACAGGATAATCTTTCCGAATGGAAAGGAACTAAAAAAATAAGTGTAAAGCAAGGGACTACTCTGGCTGCTTTAATTTTAGCCGGCAAATATCACTGGAATGAGCAGTTTGACGGGAAAGCAGTGTGTAGTGGCGGGAAAAATGAGATTTCTTTTGGTAAAGACTGCAGGATTAAAGTACTGACGCCTGACCAGGAGGCATTGGATAAGCTGGCGGGCTTATGGAGAAAGGAACTTTTAAGTAAATGGTTTGCGTTTAAGTTCTCAGAAGATGAATTGTTTGACGATGCATATGAATATTATATGCGATATCTTTATCGTTCTGTGGAATATTACAATCAAGGGATTTCAGACGGGAAGAATGAAGTAGATATGCAATCGCTTGCTGACTGCGAGGAATGTTCAGATGCGTCTAAAACCAACAGAGCATCTATTTCAATGCTTTTGCAGTTTCGTAGGAGAACATTGCTGTTCCTTGCGGATGCCCATGCAGACGATGCTTTTAAAAAGCTGGATGGGAGAAGGAAAGTTGATTTGATCAAGCTTCCACATCACGGCTCTTCCAAAAATATTTCAAAAAAATTTATTGATAATATGGAAACAGAGATTTATCTGATTTCTACAAATGCGGAGAGATATGACCATCCGGATCTGAAAACATTGGCAAAAATTATTTGCAAAAAAACTAAATATCATAAGCGTATATATTTTAATTATAGGTTGGAAAAAGTGACATCCGTTTTGGAACAGGTGGAGGAAAGCGATAATACAACCTTTATTTTTCTAGAGGACAATCAAAGTATAGTATTATCGGATTGTACAGGAGATAGAGATGGACAATGATATAGAAAAAATAAAAGCGGCAACTGCTCAATTAAACTGTGGGGGTGAAAAAGGTACTGCATTTCTAATCGGTGAAGATATCGCGATTACCATGTCTCATTGCCTGATAGAAGCTCTGCCACAAACAGAGAACACTGAAATCACGCTCACCTTCAAAAATATTCCCAGTGAAGTGGATTTTAAAGTAAATGCTTCCATACAGGAAGGCGAATCTGGTTCAAATCCCATCAGTATCTTGAAATTGGATCACAAAGTGCAGACGGAATATTTAAAACTCGCATATTGTGAAACTCCGCTTCCAAGAGATACGGAACTTCTGACATATGGCTATCCTGCGGCAAAAGATGGAGACGGATATCCGGTCAATTTAACGGTTAATGACCAGCTTGGAAGAGTTGAGTCTTATGACTATGATGTTGCTCTGCTGCCTACTCCTAAAAGCAGGCTGAATGATTATTCAGGAATGTCTGGAAGCCCTGTTATGTGGGAAAACCGTGTTGTCGGTATTTTGGCTGCGGAGACTGTAGAAGCCCAAAATGGAGGAAAAAACGTTATTGATATTCAGGCAATCAGCAACAGGCAGTTACTTGAGGTGTTTAAAGGATTTGATATTGATGTTGAAAAAATGAAAGGAACGGATCAGCCTGAGTGGCTGGAGTCTATGAACAAGAAGGGTGATTTTGTTAAAAGTCCACTTATAAAAGAAAATTACAGCCTTAATATTGACAGTATTTTGGATACTAAAATCAATAAAAAAATATTTCGGGAAGAAGACTTAAAAAATATTAGATATCGCATTGAAATAAACCAGTCGTCTGTTCTTTTTCTCTCGGGCCGACCTGGAATTGGGAAAACTACGCTTGCCAGGCTTTATGCAAATACTTGCGAGAAAATGCATATTTACTTTGTGAAATACAGAGGAAGTTTTGAAGAAACATTGAATAGCCTGAGTGAAAAGAAGAGAGAAGACAGTTGGAAAAAAATCCTGAAGTATTGGAAAAACTTAAGTGAATCCCAAAGAAAACAAATTCTTCTGATTATTGATAACTTTAATGATGACAGTGTAGAGGGTGCGGAAAACTTTTATTATAAAGCGCTGCATACCGGTTTGTTTGAAGAATTAAAAGAATCACGGATACAGATGCTGATTACAACTAGAATTAATATGGAGAACAATGTTTATCCGGTAGAAGGAGTAAAGGATCCGGTAGCATTGTTTGAAGCTTATTACAAGCACAAACTAAGTGTTCAGCAGAAAAAAGATGTGGAGGAGTTAGCAGAACTTTTACACAATAATACTTTGCTGTTAGTTTTATGTGCAGGTCTAATGCGCGAAGAATGTTCTTTAGCTGAATTAGTAAATGAAGCTAAAAAGTGTAATATGAAAATTCATGAAATTCTTCTTGAAAAAGAAGCCGATTTTGAGTCGAAAGAAAAACAAGAGAGGTTTACATTATATGAGCAGGCAAAATTAATTCTTAATTTGGGGGAAGTATTAAACTCGGAAGAAAATCGGTATATTTTAGCTAATATGGCATTGCTTCCGCTCAAAGGGATGCGGAGAAAAGAGTTTTTACAATTTATACATAAAGAGGGTGCGGCGGGAATTAATCTTATAAAAAGGCTGATTTTGCGTTCGTGGATTATAGAAGAAGAGGAACATATTGTATGTCTGCATCCCCTTATTAGAGAGATCCTTTTAGATACAGGTCTTGTGGTATGGGGCAGATGCAGAAATTATTGTATTAGTTTATCTGAAAAATTGGATCTGCAGTATGAATTTCAGGATCGTGAACGCTATAAGAATTATGCGGAGGAAGTGTATACAATTTTTAGTGATACACATGATCTGGTATTAGCAAAACTCTTTTATAATTTTTCAGATATATATGATCAGATTGGCGCTCATCAAAAGTCGAGAGAGCTGATCGATAATGTAAGTTTATATCTGAATGAAATAAAAGAATCAAAAAGAAAAATACGCCTCTGCAGCGGTATGGCATATTCTTATAATAATTGTGTCAATACAGTACAGGATTTAGAATATGCAGTCAGTCTGCTGGATCAGGCTCAGAACATGCTTGAAAGAATCAGAAGTCAATGTACAGAATGGGAATATTACAGCGAATTAGGGCGGATTTACAGCAACCGGGGATCTAATGAGCTGGCTCGAATCTCATTGGAAAAAAGCGAAGACCAGAGAAAGAAGCATGCATCTCTTGCCTTAAAGTTTCATCAGCAGGCATTAGAACAACGAAATAAAGCTCTTGAAGTTGCATTTGATGAAGATGAAAAAGCTGCTTCAAAAAGAGATAAGGCGACTTCTTACGTAGGAATCGCCACAGCATATTACGAACTTGAGCTTTATGAGGAATCCGCTAAAATTTTCTATGAATCATTGCAAATTAGAAGAGATTATGATATTGGAAGAGCGCCGATCAGTCAGTGGGGAATGCTGAGAAGTACTATATACTGGTATAATAAATATAGAAATTGCGATTTAGTTACAATTAGAGAAGTACTGGATTTTTATCCTGAGCTATTAAATAGAAATATAGAACAGGAAAATGAAAATGCATTCCAGGACAATAAGATATTTTTTGAAATGCTTTGTCAGATAATTGATAAAGATGATAGCTTTACTGAACTAAGAGTTCTTGTAAAAGAAAAAAAGCAGAAAGTAGGATCGTTAAAGTTTTAGAAAGCGGGAAAATTCAGTAGTTGATACTTAAAGGAGCAGAGCAGATGACATGTTACTATTTTATATGCGGAAGTGATGAAATTGAAACACGCAAAAAATTAGAAGAGGAAATCAAACAGTGGCTTGTTTCACCTGAATTAACCGAGATTGTTGAAGCGTTTGGCGGGAAATATCCAGATGTTGATGATACAAAATATCTGCTTAACTGGCTCCTTGAGTTTAGCGAGAAATGGGATTATCGACAGAAGCAGAAGCCGATAACAGATGACAGGAACGGCGAAGCGCTGCGGTGGGCGGCAAACGACAGCCAGATAAGTGAAGAACAGCAGAACGCGGTTTTTGACGGAATAAATATGTTGGGGCTTAAAAATGTGTCAATTCCTCGTTATGATTGTTATGACTATATTTTAGTACTTGGCGGAGCAAGAATGGCGTGCCTGTATCGAACAAAATATGCCAGAGAGCTGATATCGAAGATGAAGCAGGCTCCTCGGACAGTTGTTTTGCTTTCAGGCATGAGACCTGTTTCTGATACAGAGCGTAATATGACAGACTTATATGCACCAACCGCTTTGACAGAATTTGACTTGATTAATGCAGGAGCAGAACAATCTTTCGAACTGAGCGGAGAATACGAAGAAATTAAGTATATGAATCCCAATATGAATAAATCATGGGCAATACGTACATACCTGAATTTAGAGTACGAATTTCAGCTTCAGTCTTTGTGCGGACCGTCCTCAAATCCAGAATCAAGACGCGCTAATTCGGCAGATACATTTGCTTTTTTTGCCGAGAGGCAGCGGATGAAATCTGGAAGCAGGGTGCTTATGGTAACCAGCCAGATTTATGTACCGTACCAGCAGATGGAGGCAATTCGATGCTTAGCGATTCCGAACAATATATATGTAGAAACAGTAGGCTTTCCGATAGAATGGAACGTTAATCGGCAGGGAATGATGAGAGCGGTAAATTATCTTCAGGAGATACGATCTACAATACAAGCAATAAATAGATATTTGTGCGGATAAAAAACTAATGTTTGGATGAATAAACAGACACACGTAAAAGAAGAATTATTGACAGACTGGCTTTTATATGCCGTTTTGCAAAGCTGACTTCGATATATTACCAGACATTTTCGAGGCATGAGGAGGTGGAGAATGGATGTGACTGGGAGTGGTGGATTTTGGCATCGGCTCAATATGAAAAAGGGAAATATAATGCGTATAAATTTTGAACTCAGGTAAAGAAGCTTTATGCTCATAACAGAGACAACTATTTTAAACTTTTTCGTTATTTACACGTGAATTGAAAAAGTAAATTCGGTATGAAAGAGTTAATTCTATGAATCTCTA
>ERZ1643247.3247-NODE-3247-length-11711-cov-19.654084_pt1 | contig 11711 bp, 8 predicted proteins | sample MGYA00579264_ERZ1643247 | MGnify/ENA primary metagenome ERZ1643247 (study PRJEB29033, sample SAMEA4952262) | chicken gut metagenome | biome: Broiler Chicken; feature: Gastrointestinal Tract; material: Caecum | place: Ireland | collected 2018 | study: Broiler... | reverse complement strand
TAACATATGGAGTCCAAAAACTCATATCACCTACATATAGAAAGTTAAATCCATACTCATAGGCTATTTAGATACCCTATTTTTTCTTGCCCTTTATTGCGAGGTAAAATATAATAAAAACATTGGCGTGTATTCGTCGAATGCAGAATGTTAAGGACAAAGGGAATGAGTGAAAGATGAATGCGGAAAAGATCATGGTGGTTGAAGATGACCTGGCTTTAAGTGCCGGGCTTTGCTTTGAACTGGATATGAACGACTATCTTACTGTTGCGGCTTATACTATAAAGAAAGCCAGACAACTGGCAAGTGAGGAAAAATTTGATCTAATCATATTGGATGTTAATCTGCCTGATGGAAACGGATTCGATCTATGTCGCGAGTTAAAAGAAATGTACTCCAGGCTGCCAGTTATCTTCCTGACGGCAAATGATTTGGAGGATGATGTAGTGGCTGGATTCGATATGGGTGCAGATGACTATGTTACCAAGCCTTTTAGTATGAAAATCCTTTTGAAGCGTGTGGAGGCGGCACTTAGACATAACGGGGATCAGGATCATTCTTCAAAAGAAAGGTGGGAGGATGGTTTTCTCTGTCTGGATTTTGCTGCACTGACAGCCTCCCGGGGAAGAGAGCAGATCTCAATCACGCCCAATGAATATAAATTGCTACGGGCTCTGACGGAAAACGAAGGAAATGTACTGACCCGACAGACGCTTTTAGACAGATTATGGGACTGCGAAGGTAACTATATAGATGACCATACGCTGACTGTAACCATGAATCGGTTAAGGGCAAAGATAGAGGATGCAGATCACACGTATATCAAAACTGTCCGGGGGATGGGATATATTTGGACAGGAGGCAGATAGAAATGACAGCAAAAAAAAGAAAATTTCGAGAGACTCTTCTATGGATTCTCATGATCATATTATGTGCGGCTCTGTTGTGGATGCTTTGGGTATATATTCCGGAGAGGCTAACAAGGTATATGGTTTTTGCGGTTTTGGCAGGCATTTTTTCCCTGCTGGCAGTGTGGCGTACCGGAATAAGGCGACAGATGCGAGGATTTTCCGATGATCTGTGCGAAATCTTGGATAGCCTGATTGACGGGGATCCTGGAAGGTGGCAACAGAGTTATGAGGACAGCTTGATGGCGAAAGTTCAGGGCAGGCTTCTGAAGTTCTATGATATCGCAGATGAGGCAAGGAAGGAGAGTAGCAGAGATAAGCAGACGATCCAGGTGCTGGTCAGCGATATTTCCCATCAGGTAAAGACACCGATGTCGAATATCCGGATGTTTACTGGTATTTTAAAGGAGCATGACTTGCCGGAAGAGAAACGGCGGCAGTTTTTGGAGACTATGGAAGGACAGATCGGGAAACTGGATTTTCTGATGCAGTCATTGATTAAGATGTCACGGCTGGAAACGGGAACATTTGTACTGAAGCCGGAAGAGGCACGGCTTTCGGATACCATTGCCAGGGCATTAAGCCTTGTATGGAACCGGGCGGAGAAAAAAGGAATCAGTGTGGACACGGAATGTGATAGTCAGATCACTGTTCGGCACGATTCCAGATGGACGGCTGAAGCGATTGGGAATATACTGGACAATGCAGTGAAATATACACCGGCGGGAGGTAGCATCCACGTGCAAGTTCGCCCGTGGCAGATTTATACAAGGATCGATATTACGGATACAGGGATGGGGATCGATCCGGAGCATTACAACGATATCTTTCAGCGGTTCTACAGAGCAAACGAGGCAGCCGGTGAGGAAGGCGTGGGGCTGGGACTTTATCTGGCTCAGGAAATCATTCGGCAGGAAATGGGATATATTACAGTAAAATCAGCAAAGGGAAAGGGTTCTACATTCTCGGTGTTCCTGCTTAGCTGAATATGCCGTATGGCAGGTAAAAAGGAATGGAAGAAAGGGAATTGTTATAAGCAAATGGAAGTAATTGCGAAGACGAAAGGACTGAAAAAATATTACGGAGAGGGAGCCGGTATGGTGAAGGCACTTGACGGCATTGACCTGGAAATCGAAAAGGGGAAATTTACGATGATTGTTGGGACATCCGGCAGTGGAAAGACTACTTTTCTCAATCTTCTGGGAGGGCAGGATCGGCCAACGGAAGGCAGCATCTGTGTGGAGAGCACAAGGATTGACACGCTGCCAGAAGCGGAGCTTGCTGTGTATCGGAGAAATAAGGTGGGATTTATTTATCAAAATTTTAACCTAATTCCCATGTTGACGGTGGAGGAAAATATTCTGTTTCCGTTGGATATGGGAAACGAGAAGCCGGATCAAGATTTTTTTGAGGAACTAGTGGAGACGCTGGGGCTTGCAGACAGGCTTTCTGCTCTTCCGGGAGAATTGTCCGGGGGACAAAAGCAGCAGGCGGCAATTGCAAGGGCACTGATTACACGCCCATCCCTTGTGTTGGCTGATGAGCCGACAGGAAACCTGGATAGGCGGTCTGGTCAGAATGTGCTTGGGCTTTTGAAGATGATGAATCAGAGATACCATCAGACGATGGTTATAATCACGCACGATTTAGATATTGCACAGACGGCGGACCGGATCATCCGTATTGAAGACGGAAAGCTCTGGGAAGGGAGGGAAAATAATGTCAGTGCTGGACAACGATAACAGAGGAGTTTGTCTTCGCCTTGCCCAGCGGATGATCAGAGCGAATCGGGTGCGGTCATTTTTTTTATGCCTATCCACCCTGCTGGTAGCCCTGCTTTATACTATTGTCTTTTATACGTCGGACAGTGTGCACAGCTCTTATCTTCTACAGGATCAGATAGAGTACGGTTCTACCAGCCACATTGTATTTACCGGTCTTTCACAGCATCAGGCGGATCGAATTAGTAGCTGTGATGTGGTAGATAGCAGTGTAGAACTTCATAGTGTAGGAACTTTAGGGGATGAACTTTTAGAGTATCGGAATATTTATCTGGCAGCAGCAGATGCTGACTATGCCGAAACAGTCAGTGCGGTGCCGGAGGAAGGACATATGCCCCGGGAAGAGGGGGAGATCGCTTTAGATACCATGACTCTGGATTCATTAGGACTACCTCACAGGACAGGAATTCCCATAGAGCTTAATTGGCTGGACGTGGAGGGGAAGGAGCATAGTTCGCAGTTTATCCTTTGTGGTTTCTGGTCCGGGGAAAACATCCATACCGAGTCGTGTGCCTGGATTTCACCAGAGGAGGCGGAGAAGCTTCGCCAGGAGGCCGGCACTGGGGAGAGCATTACTCTGGGAGTTACACTTTGGAAACTAGGAGATCTGAATGAACAGGCAGAGAAGATTATCACAGATTTAGGGCTTGGCGAAGTGGATTTTTCCACAAATCTTTCTTACAATTCTGCCCGAATGGAGACAGCCGATGCAAGAACGATAAGTTACCTTATTATAGCTGTTTTTGTGATGGTTGGAGGCTTCCTTTTGATCTACAATATCATGGCTATTTCGCTTAATGACAGGTTGGCTCTTTTGTCCTCCATGAAAGCGCTGGGCATGACGCCACAGCAGGCAGGACTTTTTACTAGTCTGTACAGTCTGCAGTTATCTATTCCTGCAGTTCCAGCCGGAGTGATACTTGGATTCGCTGTTTTTTACAGGTTGGCGCCAGGCATCGTGGAGGGCTATACAGGGATACGGTTGGAACTTGGAATGCTTCATGTCTGGCCTGTAGTAGCGGCGGTTTTGGGAGCGGTTCTGACTGCATGGGCAGGCTGTTTTTTCTCCACTTTCCGGATGAATGGATGGACGCCGGCTAAGATACAGACTTTCCTGAATCAGGAATACCATGGAAAGAGAAGACGAAAACGGGAGAGGATAACAGTCTGGAGGATGGCAAAGAGGACACTGTCGGTAGGGAAGAGGAGCTTTGCGACGGCAATCTGCACGCTCTTGCTTGCATCTTTATTGCTTGGAAGTTCTTATATTCGTTATATCAGCTATGACGAAAACTATTATGCGGATGAGATGTACATCAGCGACTACTCTTTTATCGATGCATCTTGCGATGGGGAGTATCAGAGGTACAATGAAAAAGCCGGTAATATCACTGACGAGATGGCTAGGAAGATTCGCTCCTGCCCGGAGGTGGAGGCATACGGGGAATTTCTAACCCGTGAGGTGGACCTTACGGCAGATGAGACGTTACGTAGGACTGTGGTGGATTTTTACAACGAGATAGATTCTTACTATGGAAACATGACAAGGAGAGAGGCCATGTCCAGCCAGCCGGGCTGGCTGGAAGGACTGGATACCATGGAAGAGACGGGAAAATACAGGAGCGTTCTGGTCGGTGCAGAGGGAATGGTGATGGACTATGTACTGTTTTATGATGTTTTAGATGGTAGCTTTGACCCGATAAAATTTGCCACAGGAAACTATGTGTTGTCTGTGGGGGCTTCTTCTGAGGAAGGTGTTTCATCTGCACCGGCAGGTTCGAAGGTGGAGATTGGCGGTCGGATCTTTACGGTCATGGCGGCCATCGCAGAATGGGGTATTGTACCGGCTGGCAGGAATAGTATGTCAGCGGAGTTTTCATTGAATTATGTAATGCCGGCGGATACGCTCCGGGAGCTGTATCCAGAGACAAATATCCGGCAAATCATGGTTGATATCAAGGATGACGGAGAACTCCGGTTTGAGGAGAAAATCGCTGGGATTCGGGAGGATGAAGGTGTGGCTGTGCATAGTCGAAGGGATGAAACTGAAAAATTCAGACAATCCGTTGCCTCTGAAGTGGCGGTGGGCATGTTTTCGGGAATCCTTCTCTTGGGGATCAGCATCCTTGGATTCGTGAATGTAATCATGACAAAGGTGCTGACTAGGGGACGTGAATTTGCACTGTATCAGAGCCTTGGAATGGGGAGAGGACAGATTCGGAAAATGGTGTTGTACGAAGGTCTTATCGAGGCGGCTGTAAGCCTTATATTGACGTTGCCTTTGGCTGCTGCAGGACTTTGGTACGGTATGCAGATATACTACAACAGCAATTTCGCTTATATAAGCAGTAATGACTGGGCAGTTATCTATGAGTATTCACCACTTCCGTTGGTAATTATTGCGCTGGCAATCTTGTTTCTTTTTCTTGTCCTGCCGCAGATCTTCCTGGGAATGACCGAACAAGAGAGTGTGGTGGAGAGAATGAGGTACAGAGAGTAAAGTTACAAAACTGTACCTTTGGAGTACCTTTAATTTGACATTCATTTGTTATCCTGTTGCTACACAAAAAGAAGACGGCATGATGATAAATGCCGGAGCTTTATAAGTAAGACAGCAGGAGGTAAGAACATGGATGCAGTTTTAAAGGCAGCAGGATTAAAAAAATATTATGGGAAAGGGGAGGCTCTTGTCAAAGCTCTGGATGGCGTGGACCTGGAGATTGAGAGAGGGAAATTTACCGCTATTATCGGTACATCAGGTTCTGGGAAATCCACTCTTTTAAATATGCTGGGAGGACTGGATACCCCTACAGAGGGAAGCATTCGTATCGGCAATACAGAGCTTGCAAAGCTTACCAGCGAGGAAGCCACCGTTTTCAGAAGAAAGCAAATCGGCTTCATCTTCCAGAACTATAATCTGGTGCCGGTACTAAATGTGTGGGAGAACATCATTCTGCCTATTTCCCTTGATGGGCGGAAACCAGATAAGAAATTTATCATGCAGATCATTAAACTCTTAGGGATTGAGAAGAAGCTTGACAATCTGCCGGGGAATCTGTCAGGTGGCCAACAGCAGAGGGTAGCCATTGCCAGGGCACTTGGCAGTAAGCCTTCGATTATCCTTGCAGATGAACCTACCGGAAATCTGGATACAAGAACCAGTGATGATGTGATTGGTCTTCTTAAGGCTACCAGTCAGAAGTTTCACCAGACTATTGTCATGATTACCCATAACCCGGATATAGCCCGTATGGCGGACCGTGTGATCCATATTGAAGACGGCCGCATCGTGTCACAGTAAAGGGGGTGCTTTGCTGTGAGAGAAGTATTTCATCCAATCAAAACATTGAACAGCCGGATGTTCCGAAAAAACAAAGGTCGGAACATTGTGGCCATATTGGCCATTCTTATGACTACACTGATGTTTACCACCCTTTTTACTCTGGCTCAGAGTATGAGTCAGAATATGGTGGAGATGACCTTCCGACAGACAGGCTATGATGCCCAGGTTTCTTTTAAGAGCATTACCGCTGAGGAAGCAGCTCTGATCGCTGCTCATCCAGATGTGAAGGAGCTGGGAGAGAGTATTGTGCTGGGTGTGGCAGAAAACAGCGATCTTGCAGGGCGTCAGACTGAGATCCGCTGGGCGGATGACTCCTATGCTGCCCATTCTTTTGCCTGGCCTTCAGAAGGGCGGATGCCGGAAAATACGGATGAGCTGGCAGTGGACACTATGGTACTGGACTATTTGGGAGTCCCGCATAAACTGGGACAGAAAGTGACTCTTGAGTGGCGCCCGGATCTTACCAGTCAGGAGATGGTTTCTACCACATTTACTCTCTGTGGGTTCTGGGATGGAAATGAATCCGGCTACGCCAGTATGGCTTGGGTATCCCGAGATTTCGCCGAACAGATGATAGGAGGCGCAGACGGTCCAGTATCGGAAAAACAGATACTTGGCACGCATATGGCTCAGGTGACTCTTTATAGTGATAAAAACATTGATGCGACCATGGACGGCATCTTAGCAGATACAAATCTTAATGGCCTGGAGTATGGAGTAAACCTTGCTTATTCGCCGGAAATGAACGCCTCAGCTTTTTCGGAAAGCCTGCCGATGTATTTGGGTATGATACTTGTCTTTGCAGCCGGATATCTAATCATTTACAATATTTTTCAGATCAGTGTGACTGCAGATGTACAGTTCTACGGCAAGCTGAAGACCTTGGGCATGACAAAAAAACAGCTCAAGAAGCTGATTTATGGACAGGCAAACCGCCTCTGTCTCATCGGTATTCCTGTGGGGCTGATCCTTGGCTGGGGACTTGGATTCCTTCTGGTTCCTGTTCTTCTTGGCATGATGGAGGGAGAGAGTGTGGTATCTGTAAATCCTGTGATTTTTATAGGATCAGCCCTGTTTGCCTGGATTACGGTTATCATTTCCTGCCTGCGTCCGGCACGTCTTGCGGGGAAAGTGTCTCCCATTGAGGCGCTGAGGGCAAGTGATGCGCCAGACAGAATGAAAAAGACGAAAAAAAGACGGGGCAGTGCTTCTATCAGAGAGATGGCATGGGCTAACTTGGGTAGAAATAAAAAGAGGACAGTTCTTGTTATTTGCTCCCTGTCCCTGGGGCTGGTACTGCTGAGCTGTTTTTATGCGAAAAATGCTTCCTTTGACATGGAGAAATACCTCTCTGGCCTGACCATTGCGGACTTTGAACTCTCCGATGCCACCAGCGAGGACTACACGGGGAACTACGATCCCTATGGCACGACGTTGGACCAGGAGCTTATAAGTCAGTTGGAGCAAACAGACGGTGTGGAGGATACGGGCCATTTGTATTCCCATCAGTTTGTCTGGCAGATGGATGATCGTACAGCCGCTAATCTGGCTGCCTATTATAATGAAGAGGTTCTGGCTGACTGGGCAGACTACGATGAGAAAGGAGCAGAGGATGCCAGAAATTCGATTGCAGAAAAGAAAGCCACTGTCTCCCTGTTTGGTCTGGACGGGATCCCTCTTGATGTGATAACTGAGGAGGACAATGTGCTGGCTGGATCATTTGATCCGGAGGCATTTGCTACGGGAGATTATGTGCTAGCTGTTACCTCTGCCATTTCCAGGGAGGAAGCAAAAGAGTTGGATGCCCTGCCGGCATCTCCAGAAGGAGATGTAGTGGAGTTGGATGGAAGAACTTATCAGGTAATGGCAGTGGTACTGCCTGGTACATCTATTGTGGACGGTGCACTAGAGGCGGGAGAAGATGCAGGCCTTGATCTACAGTATGTGATCCCTTCGGATACATTTAGGACACTTTATCCAGAGAACACTATGCGGAAATTCTACGTCAATGTGGAAGAAAACCAGGTGAATGCCGTACAGGAGATGCTGGACACCTACACAACCTCTGTGGACAGAAGCCTTCCGGTGACTTCACGTCAGTCCATGGCACAGCAGTACCAAGAGGAGACAAGATCCTCGGCTGTTATGGGAAATGCTATCAGCGTCATTATCGCCTTGGTAGGGGTGTTGAACTTTGCAAATTCCATGATCACGGCTATTGTATCCAGAAAGAGGGAGTTTGCCATGATCCAGAGTGTGGGAATGACAAAGCTACAGCTCTTAAGGATGCTTGTTTGTGAGGGATTGTACTATGCAGGGCTGACCCTACTCGTCTCATGGGCAGTCAGTGCACTGGCGGTTGGTATTGGCGTGCGGGCCGTGACGGCAATAGATGATTTTGCAACCTTCCGCTTTACCCTGATGCCCCTTGGTGTGTGTACTCCGCTGCTCCTTGTTCTGGCAGTGGTAACCCCGTATCTGTGCTTTCGGAATCTGGAGAAGCACAGTGTGGTAGAAAGACTCAGGATGGAATAGAGAAAAAATTCGGGAAGACCAGGATTTGCGTGTCTTCCCGATTGACTTTTATTTGTCTGAAAACTAAGAGAAAAGAGAGCATTCCCTTCATTTTATGCTGTTTCTTCCGAATAGACAAAAAATACACTCATCAGATATCAGCGTGCGTACTTTATTATTATGATAAAATTGGACTGTTAATCCGATAGAAGAAAGTGAAGCGGAATATCGGATTTGTTATGATAAAGCACGGGAATCATTACAATAGATTTCGTTTTCCGTGAATTTGATATTATACTAAAAAATCAAAGCTGTTATGGACAGTCCGGCAAATAAAATATCTTCTTTTATCATAATACGGGGTATATAGGTTTTGACAAGCTTTTATCGATACTGTATGATACTTATATTATCAGTCTTATTATATATGAAGATCTGCCTAAGCAGATCAAAGAGAATAATTCCTGGGAACAGGTTTGCAAGCATCTGAGGCAGTTTCAGGTGCTTTTATTTTGGGAAAAGGAGGGCAGTAGATTTATAAGACGATAATGGAACCAGCCAGCCGAAGCATGAACGGCTGGCATTTTTTATTTCAGAGAAAAAATTATATGATAACAGGAGGATTGATTTATGTTTATAGTCAATTTATGTGGAACAGACCTCGAATTGCCGCTAAGCGATGAGGAGATGGTTGCTGTTAAGAAGGAAAAGAAGACCGATCTGTTCTTACGCAGGGAAGATGCCGTCTGCATCAAGGCGGAATACCGCGGAGTAGAGTTAAAAGAAAAATTACCGGCTTCTCTGTGGATACAGGAAATCAATATGCTGGCGTATGTTCTGGAATGCATGGATTCAGAGCAGGGACAGGAGTTCCTTCAGAGTATTAAGGAAATCCCTCGAATGTATCCCGGAGAGATGCTGAACCGTGCACTTAGGATTTGTCCGATGGCAGCAGGCATCCCTGAAAAGTCAGGGCTAATCCCGTATTATACAGGGGAAAACCTCTTTCAACTCATGGCATTTAAGCGTATACAGGACTACAAACGGAAATACCCACAGTTTCAGATGGTGAAAGTCTATGCTCCGATTAATGTTTCCTTGCAGAAAAAGAAAGAGGCGCCATATCAGGAACTCAGTAAAAGTGAAACGCTGTCTTTCGCAGAGACAATATCAAGTTACGCGAAATGTATGGATATCTGGTCTGATTGGTCGTTTTATATTGATCTGTTGGAAGAACAGGAGTATCTGGAACATGGTATAATCTATGAACGCCCTGATGTGGAGATCCGCAACAATGAGTTGTGGGCTGTGGTCATATTATTGGCACAGCATACTTTTACGGAGGAAGAAGCTATGTATGTCAGGCTTCATTTGGATTTTGACCTTATTAGTTGCTGGAATGAATGCTTCTATGAGGTAGAATTGCCAGAAGGTCATAAACTCTGTATTGACGTAGGAGGCTGCACAGACATGCTCCAGCAAGGGAAAGGAGAACTTGATTTGGATGAGCTGGAGATGCTTCATCTTCAATATCAGAAATACGAGGATCATATCGTAAAGAAAGAAGAGTTTGAGGCAGACTTCCGCAGTGATTCTGAGTATGGGAAAATATGTCCGGTCTGGATGGAGTTGAAAAATGATTTCGGAAAGGTGCGGATTCCACTGCCGGCACAGCAGTCGGATGTCCAGAAAAGCAAATATTTACTTGGAAACGAGGATGAGGAGCTTCTTAAAATCAGTATCTATACACCTGGGCTTAGCAGAACAGACGGTCTTTGTTTTGAGAGAATAGATTTAAAGTTATTTAACGAGCTGGCTGTAGAAGTCCGGTTTATGGATACCGAGACTGCTGGTCTGCTCAGAAAAATACCAGCATCCGGTATTCAGAGAACGGATCAGGCTGTAGCTGAAGTGATTCATCTATTAAAAGAGATTCGGTCAGGTAAGGCGGGACAGATTTTAGGCAGAAGGAAAGCCAGCGCCGCAGATGAATTGCGGGAGCCGGGTGAAGCTGTATGACTTCTGGCCGCTGTACCGGTATCGGCAGTGACAGTGGAATGCAGGTATTTTGAACAGCAGATATACAGGACAGAAAAAAGGGAATGGCAGAACGTCTACCACGATACTTCCATCGGATGTCCTGCTTTTTTTAACGGGAAGGAATAATAATATGCATAATTTTGTTTTAACAGCGGTAACAGTGCCGAATACAGAAGAGTATGGGAAAGGAAACAGCTTACAAAACAAATTCTCGCAAATTGTTGAAAAAGAGGTAGAACGCAAGATGGAGCCGTATTGGAAGTTGACAGAAAATTCGGAATATCTTATGTTCTATGGCTGTACAGAAAATATTGAAAAGAGTTATGAGAGGAAGATTGATTGTTTCCGTCTTCCACAGGGAACGATTATACCCTCATATATGCCTCCTTATGGAAACCGTTTCCTGATACGTGATGGGAAAGTGTATGAGAGGGAGGCAGGGCCGCTTCATCAGCCACGGCGGACAAAGCGCGCTAAAAGGATCAGGGCTCTTCCCAATTGCCCACTTAGAAAAAAAGGTATCCGGATTTACGTACATTTGCAGATGCTAGGTTTGGATTCGAATACAGTGAGAAGGAACAGGCATATGGATACTACATGAATCCAAATGGAATGTGGTCCCGATTTCGGATCGGCGGGAGATGGGCGTGCCTGCTTCTGGTCAAGGATGATTGTGAAGAGTATTCTGATGGAGAGGAAAGCCGGATTTACCCAAAATATAACGTGCCATCTCCAGAGGGATACTGCTGGGTGAGCGGAGCCAGGATGAGGGGTATCGAGTGGTAGGCCATGAAGGATTGTTATATTGCAGAGATGACAGAAAGGTTCCGTAAACTGGAAGGGTATTTTTATACAGATTTAAACCTGGACAGCATCCATGTAATCCGGACAGACAAGGGAATTTACATCAACGGGAAATATGAATATAGGTGTGGAGACTCCCTGGAAGACTATTTGGAGCGGGAAGCCAGGCAGAAAGACTTCAGATATGTGATGATTCCGCACGACTTTTTGGATATGGAAGGTAATTGGCATTCAGTGGATGATATTCAGGGGTTAACGGAAGATGAAACACAGAAAGTGTGGACGAGCAGGGTAGGAGACTTCCTGGACTCACTTTCAGGC
>ERZ1643247.3245-NODE-3245-length-11716-cov-4.247920_pt1 | contig 11716 bp, 9 predicted proteins | sample MGYA00579264_ERZ1643247 | MGnify/ENA primary metagenome ERZ1643247 (study PRJEB29033, sample SAMEA4952262) | chicken gut metagenome | biome: Broiler Chicken; feature: Gastrointestinal Tract; material: Caecum | place: Ireland | collected 2018 | study: Broiler... | reverse complement strand
ACTCTTTTCGTTGTATTCCCCAGGTGCATGGGGCAACGAAAGATGCCATCCGGTACGTTTCTTCTGTTTTGTTGACTGAGATAAATTCAGTGACGGACAATCCGACCATTTTCCCGGATGAAGATCAGATCATATCCGGCGGCAACTTTCACGGACAACCGCTGGCCCTCTCTTTCGATTTTCTTGCCATCGCAATGGCCGAACTGGGCAACATTTCCGAGCGGCGTGTAGCCCAGTTAATTATGGGGTTGCGTGGTCTTCCGGAATTTTTGGTCGCCAATCCGGGACTTAATTCCGGTTTTATGATTCCTCAGTACGCTGCTGCCTCTATGGTCAGCCAGAATAAGATGTACTGCTATGCGGCCTCGAGTGATTCAATAGTCTCTTCCAACGGTCAGGAAGATCATGTTAGCATGGGAGCCAATGCCGCTACCAAACTTTTCCGGATCATGGATAATCTGGAGCACATCCTTGCCATTGAGTTGATGAATGCTGCGCAGGGAATCGAGTTTCGTCGTCCGGCAAAAACTTCTCCCATCCTTGAGCGCTATCTGGCTGCATATCGCAAAGAGGTTCCGTTTGTAAAGGATGATATTGTGATGTACAAAGAAATTCATAAAACGGTAGCTTTTCTCAATCGGACCAGATCCGAGTATTAGTGGAGTCTTCTTTGTCATTCCTCTCACTTCTTCATTCATCGAAGTATATCCGCTGTTTATCGATTTTTCTCTTCCGATGGGCGGGAATACCTTTATAAGGGTATTTCCTCGCCCTATCTTTGTATCCTCATTCTCTGTTAACACTTGTTTTGATATTTGTTTCGGAAGTTATAATATTTATCAAATATGTGTGCTTAAATCAGGAAACTGAATTAACTCGTCGAGTTTTCTGCTTATCTTTGTTCAGTTTTTCGTTTTTATTGGACGAAAACGCTGATAATCGATAGTCTAACAACAAAAGAACGGGTTAATGATTGAGAATGCGAAAGAGAACTCACAAAGAGTAGAATTGAAAGACAGAATTATTGAGACAGCTTCGGAGGCTTTTACTGCACATGGTATCAAGAGTATAACGATGGACGACATAGCCGCGTCCTTGGGTATATCAAAACGTACACTTTACGAAGTGTTTCAGGATAAAGAGAGCTTGCTGACCCAGTGTATTTTAAAACGTCAGGAAGAGATGAATGCTTTTCTGGCAGAGACCTTGGCTAACTCAAAGAATGTTCTTGAAGTCATTCTTGTGTGTTATCAGCGGAGCATTGAGACATTCCATCGGACTAACAAGCGTTTTTTTGAAGATATAAAGAAGTATCCGAAAGTACACAGTCTGCTGAAGAACTATCGGGAGCGGGACTCGGACAGTACGATCGAATTTTTTAAGATGGGCATTAAACAGGGCATATTCAGGGATGATGTCAATTTTGCCATTGTCAACCTGCTGGTTCACGAACAGCTCGACTTATTGATGAATACGGATATTTGCAACAAATACTCCTTCCTTGAGGTTTACGAAGCGATTATGTTTACCTACATCCGGGGAATCTCGACAGAGAAAGGGGCAAAGGTATTGGAAGATTTTATAACGGAATATAGAAAACAAAGGATACACTAAGACAGGGAATAAAGAGATTCCCAAAGAAGATAAACAACTAAAATTATTGTATGAACAAAATGAAATGTTTCTTAAGCAAAAAGATGCTTTTGGCGGTGGTTGTACTGCTCTCGGTGGGTTATGTACAGGCACAGGAGGCAAAGGACATCGTGCTACTGACGCTTGACAAAGCACTGGAAATTGCATTGAGCGAAAACCCCACAATGAAAGTGGCCGGCCAAGAGATTCAGCTGAAAAAAGAGGCTAAGAAGGAGGCATACGGCGGACTATTTCCGGAGGTTTCATTGACGGGTTCTTACTCGCGGACACTAAAAAAACAGACAATGGTGATGGACTTTGGCGGAGAATCGCAGACCATCCAGGTAGGTTCGGACAACTCGTATAACGGAGGACTCAATGTGAGTCTCCCTGTATTTGCTCCGACGCTTTACAAGAGTATCAATCTGACCAAGACAGATGTGGAACTAGCTGTTGAAAAAGCACGCTCGTCGAAACTCGACTTGGTGAATCAGGTGACCAAGGCATATTATCAGTTGTTGTTGGCCCAGGACAGCTACAAAGTGCTCCTGCAGAGTTATGCGCAGGCAGAAGCCAACTATGAAGTGGTGAAAGCCAAATATGAGCAGGGAACGGTTAGCGAGTATGATAAGATACGCGCCGACGTACAGGTGCGTAGCCTGAAACCCTCGGTAGTATCTGCCGGTAACGGAGTGAATCTTGCCCGCTTGCAGTTGCAGGTACTGATGGGTATGGATACGGAGGTGGAAATTACTGCCGATGGTAATCTGAAGGACTATGAAATGGTGATGTTCCGTCGTCAGATGGAAAGCAACCAGTTGAATCTGAATAACAACAGCGATTTGAAGCAGTTGGACTTAAATGCCGACTTGTTGAAGAAAACACTGGCTGTGCAGCGAACCAATTTCATGCCGACATTGGCTGCATCGTTCAACTATTCGTATACATCGCTGAATAATGACTTCAAGATGTCGCATTACAAGTGGTTCCCATATTCTACTGTCGGTCTGAGTCTGAGTATCCCTTTGTTTAAGGCAAGTAACTTTACGAAGGTAAAGCAAACTAAGATCCAGATGCAGCAACTGGCCGAGAACCGCACCAACGTATATCGCCAACTCACCATGCAAGCCACCAGTTATCTGGATAATATGGCTGCAAGTACCGAGCAGGTAGTCAGCAACAAAGAAGGAATCGTACAGGCGGAAAAAGGACGTTTGATAGCCCAAAAACGTTATGAAGTAGGTAAAGGGACTATCCTTGAATTGAACGATTCGGAAGTGGCGCTGACACAGGCCCAGTTGACTTACAACCAGTCTATCTACGACTATTTGGTTGCTAAGGCTGATCTCGATCAGGTATTGGGAAGAGAAGAAGTAACAGAGTAACTAAACACACAACAATTAAAATTTGAATATGAAAAGATGTTTCCAATTAGTAGCCCTGCTCGCCGTTGTGCTATTGGGCTCGTGCACTGGAGGAAAAGACAAAAGTGCTGCTGAAAAAACAGAGGAAAAGCCAAAAGTGAAATTGGCCGATGTGACAGCACGCCCGGTAGAACAGATACAGGAATACACGGCAACCGTAGAAGCTGAAGTGAAGAATAACATTGCTCCGTCATCACCGGTGCGTATTGATAAAATCTTTGTGGAAGTGGGCGATCATGTGTCCAAAGGCCAGAAACTAGTGCAGATGGATGCTGCCAACTTGAAACAGACTAAGCTGCAACTGGACAATCAGGAAGTGGAATTCAATCGTATCGATGAACTGTATAAGGTAGGTGGTGCTTCAAAATCGGAATGGGATGCTGCAAAGATGGCCTATGACGTGAAGAAAACTGCTTATCAGAACTTGTTGGAAAATACTTCTCTGCTGAGTCCTATCAGTGGGGTGGTAACTGCCCGCAATTACGATAGCGGCGATATGTATAGCGGTGGTAATCCGGTGCTGACCGTTGAAAAGATTACTCCGGTCAAACTTTTGATCAATGTATCCGAGGTTTACTTCACCAAGGTGAAGAAAGGTGCTCCCGTGAATGTGAAGCTCGATGTCTACGGTGATGAGGCTTTCGAAGGCAAGATCAGCTTGATTTATCCGACGATCGATCCGTCTACCCGTACATTCCAGGTGGAGATTCAATTGCCTAACCAGAATCAGAAAGTACGTCCGGGAATGTTTGCCCGTGCCAGCCTGAATTTTGGTACGGAAGAGAACGTCGTTGTTCCCGATTTGGCTATTGTGAAGCAAGCTGGTGCCGGCGACCGTTATGTGTATGTATACAAGGATGGAAAAGTGACATACAACAAAGTGGAACTGGGACGTCGCATGGGGGCTGAATATGAATTGAAATCCGGTGTACCCAATAATTCTCAGGTAGTCATTGCCGGTCAGACCCGATTGATCAACGGCACTGAGGTAGAGGTAGAAAAATAATGAATCAATGTAACCGTATGTTGTGTACAGCTTTATAAGTTGAAAGCTATACAATCCGATGACATACGGCGCATTATCCACATTTTAATAATTAGCAAAAATGAGTTTATACGAAGGAGCGGTAAAAAAACCGATTATGACCTCCCTCTGCTTCCTTGCAGTGGTGATTTTTGGTCTCTTCTCTTTGTCAAAATTACCTATCGACTTGTATCCGGACATCGATACAAATACGATTATGGTAATGACCGCCTATCCCGGAGCTAGTGCTTCGGATATAGAGAACAACGTGACTCGTCCGTTGGAGAATACGCTGAATGCTGTCAGTAACCTGAAGCATATCACCTCCCGTTCGTCTGAAAATATGTCTCTGATTACATTGGAGTTTGAATACGGTAATGATATCGACGTACTGACTAATGATGTGCGTGACAAGCTGGATATGGTCAGCTCGCAGCTTCCGGATGATGTGGAGAATCCCATCATCTTTAAGTTCAGCACCGACATGATTCCGATTGTGTTGCTGTCGGTACAGGCCAATGAAAGTCAGTCGGCACTTTATAAAATCCTGGACGACCGCGTCGTGAACCCCTTAGCACGTATTCCCGGTGTGGGTACGGTATCCATCAGTGGTGCTCCCCAGCGTGAGATCCAGGTTTATTGCGACCCCGGTAAACTGGAAGCCTATAATCTGACCATCGAAACAATCAGTTCGATTATCGGAGCCGAGAATAAGAATATTCCGGGCGGTAACTTCGATATCGGTAACGAGACCTATTCGTTGCGTGTCGAAGGAGAGTTTGACGATTCGCGACAATTGGAAGATGTTGTGGTGGGTAGCTACAATGGAGCGAATGTCTATCTGCGCGATGTGGCCCGCGTGGTCGATACCGTGGAGGAGCGTGCTCAGGAAACATATAATAATGGGGTAAAAGGAGCCATGATTGTGGTGCAGAAACAGTCGGGTGCCAACTCTGTGGATATTTCAAAGAAAGTGGCCGAGGCTTTGCCGAAGTTGCAAAAGAATTTGCCAAGCGACGTGAAGCTCGGAGTGATTGTCGATACATCCGACAACATTCTCAACACCATCGACAGTTTGGCCGAAACCGTACTGTACGCCCTTTTGTTTGTAGTTATCGTGGTGTTCCTCTTCTTGGGACGTTGGCGTGCCACATTGATTATTTGTATTACTATTCCGCTTTCATTGATCGCCTCGTTTATTTACCTGGCAGTCACCGGAAATACAATTAATATTATCTCGCTTTCATCTCTCTCTATTGCCATCGGTATGGTGGTGGACGATGCGATTGTGGTACTCGAAAATGTGACTACCCATATCGAGCGCGGTTCCGATCCGAAACAGGCTGCCGTGCACGGAACGAATGAGGTGGCTATTTCCGTAATTGCCTCTACACTGACCATGATTGCAGTGTTCTTCCCACTGACAATGGTAAGCGGTATGTCGGGGGTGATGTTTAAGCAGTTGGGTTGGATGATGTGTGCCATCATGTTCATCTCTACAGTAGCTGCTTTGTCACTGACACCGATGCTCTGTTCGCAATTGTTACGTTTGCAGAAGAAACAGTCTAAGACTTTCAAACTTCTTTTCGGTCCTATTGAGAAAGGTTTGGATGCTCTGGATACAGGCTATGCCCGCATGTTGAATTGGGCGGTTCGCCATCGTCCGATTGTCATCTTCGGTTGTATCGTGTTCTTTGTGGTCAGCTTGTTCTGTGCCAAGAGTATCGGAACCGAGTTCTTCCCGGCACAGGATAATGCCCGTATCGCGGTTCAGTTGGAGTTGCCTATCGGAACACGCAAGGAGCTGGCACAGGAGGTCTCAGAGAAACTGACTAACCAGTGGCTCAATAAATACAAAGGTGTAATGACCGTATGTAACTATACCGTAGGTCAGGCCGACTCAGACAATACCTGGGCCTCTATGCAGGACAATGGTTCCCACATCATTTCGTTCAATATCAGTCTGGTCGATCCGGGCGATCGTGACATCAGCCTTGAACAAGTCGGCGAGGAGATGCGTGAGGACCGGAAGCAACACGGGTATTTCTGCTCAGGCAAGTGCCGACTTCGAAGTATATGGTTATAGTATGGAAGAAACCGACAGTGTAGCTGCACGTTTGAAACGTGAACTGCTGAATGTGAAAGGTGTATCGGAAGTAAACATCAGCCGTAGTGATTATCAGCCGGAGTATCAGGTAGACTTCGATCGTGAGAAGCTGGCTTTGCACGGACTGAACCTGGCAACTGCAGGTAACTATCTGCGCAACCGTATCAATGGTGCCATTGCCTCCAAGTATCGTGAGGATGGAGACGAATACGATATCAAAGTGCGTTATGCACCGGAGTATCGTACCAGTATTGAAAGTATCGAGAACATTCTTATTTATAACAGTCGTGGCGAAGCCGTACGTGTGAAAGAGTTGGGTAAAGTTGTCGAGCGCTTTGCTCCTCCTACTATCGAACGTAAAGACCGCGAACGTATTGTGACCGTTTCGGCCGTTATCTCGGGCGAAGCGTTGGGTAATGTAGTGAATGCGGGTAATGCTATCATCGATAAGATGGATATTCCGTCGAACGTAACGATTCAGGTAGCCGGTTCGTACGAAGACCAGCAAGATTCGTTCCGCGACCTGGGTACGCTGGCTATTCTTATTGTGGTACTGGTGTTTATTGTGATGGCAGCGCAGTTCGAATCATTGACTTATCCATTCATCATCATGTTCTCACTGCCGTTTGCCTTCAGTGGAGTGTTGATGGCCCTTTTCTTTACAAAGAGTACGCTGAGTGTAATGAGCCTCTTGGGAGCCATCATGTTGATCGGTATCGTTGTAAAGAATGGTATTGTACTTATCGACTACATCACTCTTTGCCGTGAACGTGGACTGGCTGTGCTCAACTCTGTCGTAACAGCAGGTAAGAGCCGTCTTCGTCCGGTATTGATGACCACTGCTACTACAGTTCTCGGTATGATCCCGATGGCAATTGGTGGTGGACAGGGTTCGGAGATGTGGAGTCCGATGGCGATTGCCGTAATCGGTGGTCTGACTGTTTCCACTATTCTGACTTTGGTCCTGATTCCTACTTTGTACTGCGTCTTTGCCGGTACAGGTATCAAGCATCAGCGTAAGGTATTGAGACGGAAACGTGAGCTGGAGGCTTACTTTGAAGAGCATAAAGATGAAATGATTAAGAAATAATAAAGAAGAAATCAAGATATGAAATCAGTATTAATCACATTCGATCAGGCTTATTACGAACGTATCATTGCTTTACTGGACCGTTTGGGTTGTCGGGGCTTCACCTATTTGGAGCGTGTGCAGGGACGTGGTTCGAAGACCGGTGATCCGCATTTCGGCAGCCACGCCTGGCCTAGTATGTGTTCGGCCATCATAACGGTGGTGGATGACAAGAAGGTGGACCCGTTGCTGGATGCGTTGCATCGGATGGACATGCAGACAGAACAGCTCGGTCTGCGGGCTTTTGTCACTAACGTGGAGCGAAGCATTTAATCCTTTGCCTACACAGATAACATCAGAGGAGAATCTGCATGAATTTCATGCAGATTCTCCTCTCTTTTTATGGGTTTTATCTATCTTTGCAACTTCTTATTAAATTAAGAGCGTGCATGAAAAATTATTTGAAATATTCGTTATGGCTGACATTGATCGTCCTGTTCGCATTAATTGGAATGCACTGGCTGCCTGCTATAACGATCGACGGACATACGATGAGGCGTGTCGATTTGCTGAGTGATGTCCGTATGCCTGAACCTGATAAAGATGAAGTAGTGGCAGACAGTCTGCCGCCGGTCCCGGTTGTGAAACCTGCATTTGTAGATACGTGCCGCAGCGGGATGACGTGTATCGAAGATTATAGTGACTCGACGATGCGAGGGATGACTCCTTTTTATCGTGCGCTGGACGAAATTCAGTCCAAGGGTCGCTTGGTTCGTATAGCTGTGTTCGGTGATTCCTTTATTGAGGCGGATATTTTCACAGCCGATCTGCGCGAGATGTTGCAGAAGCGTTTCGGCGGATGTGGTGTAGGCTTTGTCACCATAACTTCGATGACCAGCGGCTATCGTCCGACGGTACGTCATTCTTTTGGCGGATGGTCTAGTCATGCAGTGACCGACAGTGTTTACTTTGATAAAAAGAAACAAGGTATTTCCGGGCACTATTTTGTTCCCCGTGAAAGAGCTTACGTTGAACTTCGCGGACAAAATAAATATGCTTCTTTACTCGATACCTGCCAGATAGCATCCATCTTTTTCTATAATAAGGGCGAGGTCAATCTTTCTGTATGTGTCAACCGTGGGGAAGCTGAAGCGCGGGACTTTTCTACTACTGGTCGTTTGCAGCAGATGAAAGTGAATGGTCGTATCGGTTCGGTACGCTGGGATATCAATCGGGCAGATTCCACTTTGTTCTATGGGGTGGCAATGGACGGCACACAAGGAGTTGTTGTCGACAACTTCTCTTTGCGTGGTAGTTCAGGACTTTCCCTTCGCAGCATACCATCCAAAATGCTGCAAGAGTTTAATGCCCAGCGGCCTTATGATTTGATTATTCTGGAATATGGACTGAACGTTGCAACCGAACGCGGAAGAAACTACGACCCTTATAAGAAAGGACTTCTCACAGCCATTAACCACCTGAAAGAATGCTTTCCGCAGGCCGGTTTTCTTTTGTTGAGTGTGGGCGATCGTGACTATAAGACTGATACCGGTGAACTGCGAACAATGCCCGGAGTGAAGAATCTGATCCGCTACCAGCAGAATATAGCGGCAGAGAGTGGTATTGCTTTTTGGAACATGTTCGAGGCTATGGGAGGAGAGGGTAGTATGGCCGGGCTGGTGCATGCCAAGCCCTCTTTGGCTAATTATGATTATACACACATCAACTTCCGGGGTGGACGTCACTTGGCAGGACTACTATACGAAACATTGATTTATGGAAAAGAACAGTATGAAAGGAGAAAGGCCTATGAGGCTGAATAGATGGCTGGGGGTGTTGATCCTTTTGCTTTCCGGTGTTTGGTCGGTTCGGGCACAGGACCTTTTGCCAGCCTGTCCGCAGGTGGATAAAGGCACGAAGGCTTGTAAGCCGATGCGTGAACCGGGATCATTGGGGGATACTGTTTCGGTAAAAATTGTTTTTCCCGTAGCTTTCAAAGGTGTAGGGAGGAATGAGGTCGTGGATAGTCTTGGGATACTGGCTCCGGCGCTCGAACATTTGCGGCTGGTGCAAAACGGGAGTTCGGAAGATACTGTGCGCATTGTTCATATTGGTGACAGTCACATTCGCGGGCATATTTTTCCTCGTACTACCGGTGCCCGTCTGACCGAAACATTCGGAGCGATCTCCTATACGGATATGGGGGTGAACGGAGCCACTTGCCTGACTTTTACGCATCCCGACCGTATTGCAGCCATTGCAGCCCTGAAACCCGAACTATTAATACTTTCGTTTGGAACGAACGAAAGCCATAACCGAAAATACAATTCGAATGTACATTACCGGCAGATGGAGGAATTGCTTGAACTGTTGCGTGACAGTCTGCCCGATGTTCCTATCCTGATGACTACGCCTCCGGGATCTTATGAAAGTTTCCGTCAACGTCGTCGGCGTCGCACATACGCTATTAATCCCCGAACGGTAACGGCAGTGAACACGATTCATGATTTTGCCCGCCGCCATAAACTGGTGGTGTGGGATATGTATAATGTTGTGGGCGGAAGCCTGCGCGCCTGCAAGAACTGGTCAGACGCCCGATTAATGCGTCCGGATCACGTACATTATCTGCCTGAAGGCTATACGCTTCAGGGAGAATTATTATATGAAGCCATTATTAAAGCCTATAATGAATATGTTTCCCATTGATATTGATTTCAGCCGCCTGTTGGAGGCTTTCAAATATAATCCGGATGCGCCGATGATATTCAGCAGCGGAATTTTTCTTTGGCTGTTCGCTGCGTTTATGGTAATCTATACACTGTTGCAACATCGCAATACGGCACGGATTCTGTTTGTTGCTCTTTTCTCCTATTATTTTTATTACAAGAGTAGTGGAACCTATTTTTTCCTGTTGGCCATCGTTACTGTTACCGATTTTGTGATAGCCTGGCTGATGGATCGAACCGATGTCCGCTGGAAACGTAAGTTTTGTGTGGTACTCAGTGTATCGGTCAATTTGGGATTACTCTGCTACTTTAAATATACCAATTTTCTGGGTGGGGTCATTGCCTCGCTGATGGGAGGGGAGTTTACGGCACTTGACATCTTTTTGCCTGTCGGCATCTCCTTTTTCACATTCCAGTCGTTAAGCTACACCATTGATGTCTATAGGAAAGAGATCAAACCTTTGACCAGTCTGCTGGATTATGCCTTTTATGTCTCTTTCTTTCCACAGTTGGTGGCCGGGCCCATTGTCCGGGCACGTGATTTTATTCCGCAAATTCGTAAACCGCTCTATGTGTCGCAGGAAATGTTCGGCAGGGGTATCTTTCTTATTGTGGCAGGTTTGTTCAAGAAAGCGGTTATCTCCGATTACATAAGTATTAACTTTGTTGAGCGTATTTTTGATAACCCGACACTCTATTCGGGAGTCGAGAACCTGATGGGGCTTTATGGTTATGCTTTGCAGATTTATTGTGATTTTTCAGGATATAGTGATATGGCAATCGGCATTGCTCTTTTACTTGGTTTCCATTTCAATCTGAACTTTAATTCTCCGTATAAATCAGCGTCGATCACTGAGTTCTGGAGACGTTGGCATATTTCTTTGTCGAGTTGGTTACGCGACTATCTTTATATTTCTTTGGGAGGTAACCGTCACGGGAAGTTCCGTCAATACCTCAATCTGATTATTACCATGTTCCTTGGTGGACTATGGCATGGGGCTTCATGGAATTTTGTGCTTTGGGGTACTTTTCACGGAGTGGCACTTGCTTTTCATAAAGCATGGATGTCCATTATTGGGCGTAAAAAGGGGGAGACCAGTCACGGTATTCGCCGGGTATTGGGTGTTATCATTACTTTCCACTTTGTCTGCTTTTGTTGGATTTTCTTCCGTAATGCTGACTTTCACAATTCGATGGACATGCTGAATCAGATTTTTACTGCTTTCCGTCCACAGCTTTTCCCACAACTGATAGAAGGGTATTGGCGGGTATTTGCACTGATGGCAGTTGGTTTCCTGCTCCATTTTGCTCCGGATAGTTGGGAAAATGCCGTTTGCCGTGGAGTGATCAAGCTTCCTTTCTTAGGTAAAGCTATTGTAATGGTGGCTATGATTTATCTGGTCATCCAGATGAAGAGCAGTGAGATTCAGCCGTTCATCTATTTCCAGTTCTAGTAGTTATCGCCTTTACTTCTTGAAAGTATTTTAGCTTATTTTGATCTTGTCAATATGCAGGAAAGTCCTAGTGAGGTTGTTATTTATTTTGAATAGAAGAATGTTATTCCTGAGCAATATTCTGGACGGGAAACCTGTAACAAGATATTCTATGATCTTGTCGTTGTTCAAGATTTCCCTCTTTGCAGTAAAAAAAACTCTGAATATCCGTTGTCGTCACAGGATTTTGAAGCAGAGTAATCAGTACATCAGCCGTAACTGGCGTATGGTGGCTGAAGGT
>ERZ1643247.3243-NODE-3243-length-11732-cov-14.125203_pt1 | contig 11732 bp, 8 predicted proteins | sample MGYA00579264_ERZ1643247 | MGnify/ENA primary metagenome ERZ1643247 (study PRJEB29033, sample SAMEA4952262) | chicken gut metagenome | biome: Broiler Chicken; feature: Gastrointestinal Tract; material: Caecum | place: Ireland | collected 2018 | study: Broiler... | reverse complement strand
CAGTTCTATCCATAACCTTCAAGTCTTTTGAAATCAAATCAAGTTGAGTTAATTCAGTAAACTTAGTAGCTGTTGGATCAGTCTTAGGATCAGCTGAGTAAACACCATCTACACCATTCTTGGCCATCAAAATTACATCAGCGCCAATTTCAGCAGCACGAAGAGCAGCAGTAGTATCAGTTGAGAAGTATGGGTTACCTGTACCACCACCAAAAATAACTACGCGACCCTTTTCAAGATGACGGAGTGCTCTTCTTCTAATATAAGGTTCAGCAATTTGTCTCATTTCAATTGAAGTTTGCATTCTAGTAGGAACACCAACTTTTTCAAGACCATCTTGTAATGCTAATCCATTCATAATGGTAGCAAGCATACCCATGTAATCGGCTTGTGCACGTTCCATGCCTAACTTAGCACCGGTTTCACCGCGCCACATATTACCGCCACCACATACGATGCCGATTTCAACACCTAAATCATGAACAGATTTAATTTCTTTAGCTAAATGACCAATTACAGTTGGATTAATTCCATTTCCCTTATCACCTGCTAAAGCTTCACCTGATATTTTTAAAATGATACGTTTATATTTAACTTGACTCATAGTGACCTCCTCTAATAGCTTTAATTATTCTACCATATCTAACTCAACAATGTCTTGATAGTAAAAACAATCATAATAAAAAATAAAAAGGAGAAGCACTTAATGTACTCCTCCTTTCTATCATAATGTAATTTTTAAATTACTTCATTTGTTCGCGAACTTCAGCAGCAAAGTCTTCTTGCTTCTTTTCGATACCTTCACCAACTTCGAAACGTTGGAAAGCAACTAACTTAGCGCCTTTATCCTTCAAGAATTCGCCAACAGTCTTGCTATCATCCATGATGTAGTCTTGTGATAAGACTGCAAATTGCTTATCTACTTGAGTGTTATCATCGATAAAGCGTTGCATCTTACCAGGGATAATTCTGTCCCAGATCTTTTCTGGCTTGCCTTCTTCTTTAAGTTCAGCCTTAATGTCTTCCTTAGCCTTAGCTAAAACATCATCAGTTAATTGCTTTTCTGAACCATAAACAAGGTGTGGCAATGGCTTCTTGTGTACCAATGCACGACTTTCATTGTCTTGATCAATCTTGTGGTTCATTACAGCTAATTGATCAGTAATAAATTGATCATCTAATTCGTCAGGTGAGATAACCTTTGGCTTCATAGCTGCAATGTGCATTGCCAAGTGCTTAGCAGTAGCTGCATCGGCACCTTCTAAAACGGTAATAACACCGATTTGGCCACCATTGTGTTGGTAAGCACCAAATTCTTGATCATCATTCTTCTTTTCCAAAGCGAAGCGACGTAAAACAATCTTTTCACCAATGGTAGCAGTTGCATTAACGAATGCTTGATCTAAAGTTGAACCATCGTCCATCTTTAATTCCTTAGCTGCTTCCATATCAGCAGGTTGACCTTCAGCAATGGTCTTAGTTGCGTCCTTTACTAAGTTAACAAACTTATCATTTGAAGAAACAAAGTCAGTTTCTGAGTTAACTTCGGTAATAGCCGCTACATTACCATTAACGTAAACACCAGTCAAGCCTTCAGCTGCAACACGGTCAGCCTTCTTAGCAGCCTTAGCCATACCCTTATCACGAAGATATTGGATAGCCTTGTCCATGTCACCTTCAACTTCTACCAATGCCTTCTTAGCGTCCATAACGCCAGCACCAGTACGTTCACGTAATTCTTTAACTAATTTTGCAGTAATTTGTGCCATTAATAGATCCTCCTACGGAACTAACAGTAAAAACTAGTCTTCTGGATTTTCTTCAGCGCTAACGATTTCTTCTGAACCATCAGCATTTTCCTTAAAGTCAACCTCAACAGATTCGTCATCTTGACCTTGCTTACCTTCAACGATAGCGTCAGCCATAGCACCAGCGATTAAGCGGATAGCACGAATAGCGTCATCGTTTGATGGGATAACTACGTCAATTGGATCTGGATCAGTGTTAGTGTCCACCATAGCTACAACTGGGATACCCAAAATGTTTGCTTCGTGAACAGCGATCTTTTCCTTCTTAGGGTCTACTACGAACAATACATCTGGGATTCTTGGCATATCTTCGATACCACCTAAGAATCTTTCAAGTTTGTCCATTTCCTTAGTTAAAAGTGCAACTTCTTTCTTTGGAAGAACATCAAAGGTACCGTCTTGTGACATTTCCTTTAATTGCTTTAATCTCTTAACACGGCTTTGGATAGTAGTCCAGTTAGTCAAAGTACCACCTAACCAACGTTGGTTTACGTAGTATTGACCTGCACGAGTTGCTTCTTCAGCAATTGAGTCTTGAGCTTGCTTCTTAGTACCTACAAATAAGAATACGCCACCGTCTTCGGCAACAGCCTTCATAAAGTTGTAAGCATCATCTAACATCTTGATAGTCTTTTGCAAGTCAATGATGTAGATACCATTTCTTTGAGTGAAAATGTAAGGAGCCATCTTTGGGTTCCATCTTCTAGTTTGGTGACCGAAGTGGACACCAGCTTCAAGCAATTGCTTCATTGTAACAACGTCTGCCATATTTATATTCCTCCTATGGTTTTATATCCTCTCAAGCGTTCATTTCATCATCAAACCACTACCTAGGGCACCACGATGATGATCGCTCTTGATGTGTTTTAAAAATTATATGCTAACACAGCATACTCGCCTATTTTACAAAAAATAATTTTATTTTTCAAGCTAAAAATTAATATTATGCTCTCTTAAAAATTTTTCTTTCCAAGCGCGTGAATGGTGCTTAAACCAATACTCTCTTTTTAAAGCTAATCTTTTATCGTCAAATTGCTCATGGTAAATCATACGAACTGGTCGCCTAGATTTGGTGTATTTAGCGCCTTTGCCAGAATTATGCATTTTCAGGCGATGATCTAAATCATTAGTAAAGCCACCATAAAAACTACCATCATTACAAAGCAAAACGTAAAAATAGTATTTACCTCGGGCGTCATGTTTAGCTTTATCTTCAGGGGTCTCTCGAACTATTCTTTGAATTAATGGCTTAAATTCATCATTTTTGTCATGAACTTCGATTGCATCCCTAAGTTCAGTTCCATCTGTCCCAGTGTGCTTTACGGCTTCAACGATAATTAAATTTGCATCATCTCCGCGGTGAGACACAAATGGTTGCACTAATTTTACACTCAAATCATGCTTCATGCAGTAGTAACAAATCTCGCCTAATCGCTCAGGTCGATGCACCATAAACATCTTCCCCTTCATTTTTAATAAGCCACTGGCAACTTCAATAATTTGCTCTAAATTAATTAACAATTCATGACGAGCAATTGCTTTTTTTCTATCTGGGTTTACCTCATGCCCTTCAGGGGCCTTAAAGTAAGGTGGGTTAACTGTTACTACATCGTAGCTATCCTTACGCAAAAATTTTGCGGCATTCAGTACATTATCCTTATACACTGCTATACGATTTTCCATTTGATTAAGTTCAATAGAACGCTTAGCTTGCGAATATATTTCGTCTTGAATCTCAATTGCATCATAGTGCGCACGATTGAAGTAAGCCATATAAATCGTTGCAGCACAATTTCCCGCACATAAATCTGCTACTTTATCGCGATCACGAATTTGATTCTTAGCCCAATAAGCCAAAAGCAATGTATCCATAGAAAAGCTAAAGGCAGTTTTATCTTGGATAATCCGCAAATCATCACTGTACATATAATCAATTCGTTCATTATCTTTAAGTTCTACCATAAAAATATTTGCCTTTCTTGTCTATCTATTTTTATAATATTACAACAATTGGAGGAACAAAAAGATGTTTTATAAAATAATTCGTCCGATTGCCCGCTTTATCGTATGGGTACTAAATGGACACTTACATATTCATCACAAGAATCGTTTACCTAAAGGTAACTATATCTTAGTAGCACCACACCGTACCTGGTGGGAACCTATCTTGTTTGCCTTAGGTGCTAGTCCAATGGAATTTATGTTCATGGCTAAAATCGAACTATTTAAAAATCCAATTTTGCGCTTTATTCTTAATCATGCTCATGCTTTTCCAGTTGATCGAAAAAATCCTGGACCATCGGCTTTAAAAATTCCAGTTAAAGGTCTTAGAAAAGGAAAACTCTCATTGATTATTTTTCCTTCAGGAACCCGTCATTCAGCTGAATTAAAAGGTGGAGTACTTTTAATTTCTAAAATGTCCAAAAAGCCAATGGTACCCGTCGTTTATCAAGGTCCATTAACCTTTAAAGGACTGCTTAAGCGCAAAACCCTAGAAGTTAGCTTTGGTGATCCAATTACAATTGATCGTAAAACTAAATTAACTCATGAAAATGAACAAATTTTATTCAAGCAACTTGAAGATGCCTGGAATAGCTTGGACAAAGAATTAGACCCTAATTTCCATTATGTTGCCAAATAAAACAGCTATTAGCTGTTTTTTATTTTGCTCTCATCCCATTAGCAAATAAAAAGAAAGAAGTGTTAAAATACTTTTAGGTTTTAAATATTGGAGGAAAAAGCAATTGTTAGAAAAAACATTTTACAAAATGATGCTTAGCAAGTCCTTCCCTTTTCCCGTTAAAGTAACCTACTGGGACGGTAAAAGCGAAGTCTACGGTAATGGTACTCCTGAAATCGAAATTGTCTTTAACGAAAAAATCCCTATGGGCGACATTACTAGAAATGCTTCACTCGCACTTGGTGAAGGATACATGGATAAGAAAATTGAAATCCATGGGGATATTCAAAAATTAATTTTTGGTGCTTACGAAAGTGCCGACAGTTTCATGCGTTCCTCAAAGTTCCGCAAATTTTTACCAAAGCAAAAGCACACTGAAAAGCAAAGTGAAGAAGACGTACAAAGCCACTACGATATCGGTAACGACTTCTACAAGTTATGGCTTGATCCTACTATGACTTACTCTTGTGCTTACTTTGAAGATGGTAATGAAAATGATCTTGAACAAGCTCAAATTGCTAAAGTTCACCACATTTTAAACAAATTAAACCCACAAAAAGGCAAGACTTTACTCGACATCGGTTGTGGCTGGGGTACATTGATGCTCACTGCTGCTAAGGAATATGGTCTTAAGGTTACCGGCGTTACATTGAGTGAAGAACAATACAAATTAGTACAAAAGCGTATCTACGATGAAAACTTGCAAGATGTAGCTGAAGTTAGACTTGAAGACTACCGTGAACTTGGTGATCAAACCTGGGATTACGTAACTTCAGTTGGTATGTTTGAACACGTTGGTTCAGAAAACTTACCTAAATACTTCCAAGATGTTTACAAGTACTTAAACAAAGATGGTATTGCTTTGATCCACGGTATTACTCGTCAACAAGGCGGTGCTACTAACGCTTGGATCAACAAATACATCTTCCCAGGTGGTTACATTCCAGGTTTAGTTGAAATCATTTCTAGAATTGAAGAAGCTCACTTGCAAATTAGCGACGCTGAAATGCTTCGTCGTCATTACCAAAGAACTTTGGAAATTTGGGACAAGAACTTCAACAATGCTCGTCCTGAAATTGAAAAGAAGATGGACGAAAGATTCTGCAGAATGTGGGATATGTACTTACAAGCATGTGCTGCCAGTTTTGAATCAGGCAACATCGATGTCGTTCAATATCTTTTGACTAAGGGACCATCTGGTAAGAACTTACCAATGACTCGCGATTACATGCTTAATAATAAATAAAAGCCAACAAAAAATGGTTACTAGAAAAATCTAGTAACCATTTTTATTTTGCGTCAAATTACCAAATAGTAATTCTTTCATCAGGATCAAGCCACATACCATCACTAGGCTTAACGTCAAATGCAGTATAAAAGTCGTCTTGACATTGAACTGGAATATTTACTCTAGTTGGCTGTGGTGCGTGAACGTCAACTTGAACTTCAGTCTTAATTGCTTCCGGACGTTGCTTTTGCATCCAACTTCTAGCATAATTTTCAAACAAATCTTTCAAGTCAACATGATCATTCTTACCAGCTTGTACGGCACATGCTAAACCAGCTAAATCAGCAATGTTTTCACCAACTACTTGCTTACCGTTAATCTTGGCTGGACCATATTGCAAGCCATCGAAAATATCAACCATTTGACCAACACGCTTATTAAATTCCGCAAAATCTTCGTCAGTCCACCAATTATTCATATTTCCATGTTCATCGAACTTAGCACCACTATTATCAAAGGCATGAGAAACTTCATGACCAATTGTTGCACCAATTCCGCCGTAGTTAGCACCACGTGATTGATGAATATCATAAAATGGTGCTTGCAAAATACCAGCTGGGAAAGTCAAATCATTTCTTTGTGGATCATAACAAGCATTGTTCAAGTTCCCTGGCATCAGCCAAACGGAACGATCTACTGGCTTAGTTAATTTATCAAACATATACTTAGTACGTACAGTTGCCATTTGAGCTTCATTTTCATAAAGGCTCTTTTCTGGATCAACTTGCAAAAGATCATAAATCTTTTCGATTTTTTCTGGATAGCCAATCTTAAGTACCAATGCTCTTAATTTAACAATTGCCTTTTTCTTAGTATCTTCAGACAGCCAATTATTGTCATTGATTCTTTGTTCATATACCTTAAGCATATTATGAATCATATCTTCGACGTCATGCTTTGCTTCTTCGCCAAAGTATTTCTTACCATAAAAAATACCAACAACTTCATCAAAGGCACCATTAGCTAAACGATAAGCTTGCTTAATTTGAGAAGGCAATTCTGGAGTACCTGAAATTGCTTGGTTAAATGGGAAGGCAGCATCACGGAAATCTTGTGATAAATACTTAGCTACACTATTAATATACTTAACCAGCATCCAGCCTTTAATTTCATTAAAGTTGGCTGAATTAATTAATTCTTCAGCGTGATCAAGAAAACGTGGCTCCATCACGATTACTCGTTCAACCTTTTCAGGCAAAATTGTCTTCAAGAAGCTATCCATATTAAATGATTTAAACTTAGCCAAAAAGTCATTCAAAGAAACTGGATTATAGATAGCAGCGTAATCTGACCATTCTTCAGTAGACTTAACCACCTTAGAGAGCTTTTGGTCAAATGCCAATGCATTTTGAACGTAAACACGTGCTTCTTCTTTGCCAATACCTGCCATCTCTAGCAAATTTATACTTTGCTTTTCTAAAATATCAAGCAGCTTTTTAGCTTCAGAAGTCTTATAAGTAGTTGTATCTGGTAAAAATGTACTTGGACCGCCGAAATGTAAAACGTTGACATCTGTATTTTTCATATCAGCATCTACATCAAATACAAATGGCAAAGCATATGGACCCATGAACAAATCAGCTGCATTATCCTTAAAATTATCAAAATCAGTTAAATCAAGGATCTTTTGCAAATCATTTTGAATTGGATTAGCTTTTTCAGCATCCCTTTTATCAAAATTCTTAGCAATTTTGTACAACGCAATTGCCTTATCAAAATCACAAATATCAGGCATCTTTTCCTTACCTGCTGCAATATCCGCAAAATCTTTCATCATTCTTTTTTCAATTTTGATATCTAATTCAGTATTTACACCTGCAGAGGTTTGATCTGCTGGAATTTCTGCTTTAGATAGCCATTCAGAATTAACAGCCAAATATAAATTGTCTTGTGGCTTAGCATTTAGATCTGGTTCAGCAACATCCCCTGCACCGCCACGTACAGCTAAATATCTTCTCATAGTTTCTCCTTATAAAAATATTCATAATTATTTAATCATTTTATTCAATTATAACAAAAAGAACGTCTGACGATCAGTCAAACGTTCTTCAACCTTAATTTTCACCTTCATTTTTTTGCAAGGTATATAAATTATAATAATAGCCCTTCTTTGCGAGCAGTTCTTCATGATTGCCTCGTTCAACTATTCTTCCTTGATCAAGCACAATAATTTGGTCCGCATCTTGAATAGTCGAAAGACGGTGCGCAATTGCCAAAGTCGTCCGACCTTTCCGGAGTCTCTTTAATCCTTCCTGAATTAAAGTTTCCGTTTCCGTATCAACATTTGCGGTTGCTTCATCTAAAACCAAAATTTTCGGATCAGTTACCAAAGTTCTAGCAAATGAAATCAATTGGCGTTGACCTTGACTAAGTTCTGCTCCACCTTCGATTACCTTAGCATGATATTTACCAGGCATCTTTTCAATAAATTGATCTGCTTGAACAGTCTTAGCTGCCTTTTTAATTTGATCATCAGTAATTTTTTGATTATATAAACGAGTATTAGATGCAATATCGCCATAAAACATAAATGGTTCTTGCAAAACCAAACCTAATTTTTTACGTAGTTCTTCTTTTGAATATTTTCTGATATCAACATCATCAATTAGAACTTGGCCTTTGCCAAATTCATAAAAACGCATCATCACGTTAATAATAGAGCTTTTGCCTGAACCCGTGTGTCCCACGATTCCAAGTGTTTCACCAGGATTAACTACAAATGAGACATCATGTAAAATTTCATGCTTGCCATCATAAGAAAAACTAACATGCTTAAATTCAATTTTCCCTTGATTAATCGTTAACCCAGCTTCTGCCTCTTGGCGTGGTTCATACTGCTGATCATCTAAAATCCTAAAAATTCTTTTTCCAGCAATAATCCCATCTTGGAAAAAAGTCATTTGATCCATCATAGTAGATATAGGATTAAATAATTGCGAGATATATTGTGAAAAAGCATAGACTACACCTGCCGGCACAAAGACTTCTCTCAAAGGAAAGCCAAAATACATTAATGAAACAGCTAACGCAAGTGAATAAAGTAAACTTGTCAAAGGTGATAATAATAGTGAATTAACCCGGATCATGTTAAACCTGGTTTGCATCAAACCACCATTTTCGCCTTCAAAATGATTCGTCATTCTCTTCTCTTGATTAAACTGCTGAATGATTGATACGCCCTCAATTGATTCGTTTAAATTAGTATTAATTCTACTCAAACGTTCTCGATAATTACGATAAAGACGAGAACTTTTTTGTGAATAAAGCCAAATTACAAACAACAAAACAGGCACAAAAAGCAATACAAGCCAACCTGCAACCACATTAGTAGTAAACATCGCCACTAAGGCAGTGATAACGGAAAACAAACCTATTACTACCGTAGATAAAACAGTCAAGAAATTGCTAAGCGTCATCGTATCATTGGTTACTCTTGAAACAATTGAGCCAGCTGGTGTTTGATCAAAATAGCGCATCCCTAATTGATGCAATTTACGATATAAAGCCCGTCTTACACTTTCTAATGTTTTTTCTGAGCCCAATGCAAAGAAATATTGATAGGTAAATTGAATTATTGCTTTAAGAATCGATCCAATTGCATACAACAATCCTGCAAATAAAATAATTTGAACTGATGTACTTTGATGAAGCAAAAAATGATCTAGAAAGTATTGCAATCCCCTAGGCAATAGAATGTTGATTACACTAACTAAAAAGGCACCACATAAGGCGATAATCATTTCAGTTTTAAATTGCTTAACAAACTTCATCAGACGTTTAAAAATGGCAACCTGTTCTTTAAATGGAACTGCCTTAGCCCAAATTGATTCTTGGTTTTCATCATTCATCTATATCTTCACCTCCGTTTTCTTGTCTACGCCACATCTCAGCGTACCAACCATTTTCTTTGAGCAATTGTTGATGATTACCTCGTTCAACAATTTGACCATTTTTCAATACCAGAATTAAATCTGCATCCATAACTGAAGTTAAACGATGAGCTGCAATCATGGTTGTCTTATTTGCTCTTTCTTTTTTCAAAGCTGACAAAATTTTGGTTTCAGTTTTTGCATCTACGGCAGACAGGGCATCATCTAAAATCAGAATTTGACTTTCTTTTAATACAGCACGAGCAATCGACATTCTTTGTCGTTGACCACCAGATAATGAAAGTCCATTTTCTCCTACTAAAGTTTGATAACCCTTTGGCATCTTTAAAACATCTTCATGTAAATCACTCTTTTGAGCCGCAGAAGTAATATCATCCTGATCCGCATCAGCTGAAGAGAAAGCAATATTTTTTCCAATACTAGTAGAAAACAAAAAATTATTTTGTGGTACATACGAAATCTGACTGAGTAACAATTTCAATGGAATTGTTCGAATATCTTTGCCATTTAATGTAATTTGACCGTCATATTGATCAAATTCTCTTAATAATAGCTCAATGATCGTAGTCTTTCCTGCACCAACTCGGCCCACTAATCCTAGCGTTTGGCCGGGTTTTAAAGTGAAATCAATATTTTTCAAAACAGGAATGTCTTTTTCATCCGGATAAGCAAAAGACTTTATTTGATAATGCAAGTCTCCTTGCAAATCTTGTGCAGAAAGTGTGGTATCTGCGTGTTCATCAGTGATTAAAGGCTTTTCTTGCAAAAGCTTTTCTACACGGTCGTAACTAGCACTACCACGTTCTAAAATATTGAACAAATAGCCAATTGCAAACATTGGCCAAACCATATTTGAAATATAAGCAATAAATGAAACTAGTTGCCCAATTGATAAAACATGATTGGTAACTAATAAACCACCATAAATGATAGTAATTACATAGGTCGCACCAATGACTGTCGTCCCTAAAGGATCAAATAATGAATCCCAAACAAAAACTTTTTTATTGATTTTAATGGTATCATCGACCATCTCATCAAAAGCAGCTGTATCTTCCTTGCCTTGACCAAAAGTCTTCAAAACTTTAATACCAGTAATTGATTCTTGCGTTTTATTGTTTAACCTTGAAAATGCGGCTTGAGACTTATCAAACGCATCATGCAAATGATCACCCAATTTCCAAGCACCAAGAGCTAAAAATGGTAAAGGCAATAATGCAACGATCGTTAATCGCCAATCTACAAAAATAATCATGGCAATCATAGTTGATAATCCCATTACTAAGGAATCAACTAAAGTTAATACACCATCTCCGGCTACATTTTGAATCGCGGTAACATCATTAGTCGCATGAGCCATTAAATCTCCAGTACGATGACGTTGATAAAAGGTACGATCCATAATCATAAAGTGGTCAAACAGTTTAGAACGCATTTGTCGTTCAAGCTCGGCAGCTCCACCCCAAATTTGCTTACGCCAAAAATAGCGTAAAACATAAAGAGTAATGGCAGCAGCTAAAACGGCAAGAATTAATGCACCATATTCGCTCCACGAAATATGCCCCTTATCCAATTGATCTGCCATCAGTCCTAATACTCTAGGAGGAATCAAATTAGCTAATGAAGTTAATGCAAGAAACGTAATTCCAATAATATAGCGCTTCTTTTCTTGCTTAAAAAACCATCCTAATTTGCTAAAAATACCCACTTTTTCACCTCAATTTCTAAAAAATGTACAAAAAAGAGTAAAGGAAAATCCTTTACTCCACAAAACAAAAACAAATCAAATTATTTTTGTTGATGCTTCATCATGTTCATTACTTGATGAACCTTCTTGTTAGAAGGCTTTTGTCCCATTTGAGACATCATAGCAACAATCATGTCTTCACTAATTGGAGGATTTTCCTTAAAATACTTCTTCATGTATGCTCTTGCACCATAGAAACCTGCAACGGCGCCAACTAAAAGCGCAACAATAATCAAAAAAATTGCTAAACCTAAATTCATATTAATCCTCCATCTAACTAACAATAATATCTTACATAATTTTTCACTTTTTTAAAAGG
>ERZ1643247.3242-NODE-3242-length-11734-cov-17.108057_pt1 | contig 11734 bp, 10 predicted proteins | sample MGYA00579264_ERZ1643247 | MGnify/ENA primary metagenome ERZ1643247 (study PRJEB29033, sample SAMEA4952262) | chicken gut metagenome | biome: Broiler Chicken; feature: Gastrointestinal Tract; material: Caecum | place: Ireland | collected 2018 | study: Broiler... | reverse complement strand
ATATTTTGTTAAACATTAAGCTAGGAGATTCTGAAAGTCTCTTAAGAAATGTGATCGCCTCTTCTACGTTAGTTAAGATATGCTTTTTGAAACAAACGTATAAATAATTAATACAAATAGACGATATTCTTTCTTGAATTTTTACAGATAAATGTTCTTCAGCCGTATAAGCGCGTAAAACACTTTTCATCAAAGTAGGCAAAATATTTCTATCAATAATAATCATTGAATTACTGAAAAGTCTTAGTGAATCCCTTTCTCTAGTCCAATTATCATTGATAAACATATTTTTAGAGATATCTTCCTTAGTCTTTTCATCTAAATCTAAAATTGTCCCACTTAAAATAGCTACTGTAATAGTAGCCCGTAATTTCAATTCATTATTTTCCTTAAATCTGTCTATTTTTTTCTTTAACTTTTTTGCCTCTGATAAATCATTTCTATAGAATGCAAACACCAACTTTTCTGATAATCTTTCTGGTGAATAATCTTTATTCCCCTTTTTCATTGTTTTTGAATAATCTTCTTCTAAATTTAGAAAAAAGTCTTTAACATTTATCCCATCATGAATTGTCAATAATTCTAATAAAGTATCAACCCCTATTTCGTGAATTCCATTTTCCACTTTAGAATACTGCCCTACTGATATGATCTTTCCATCTAAAGTCATTTCTTCTTGAGTCAATCCCAATGTCTTTCGTAATTTCTTAAGCTCTGCACCGATAGATTTATTTTTCATTTTACCTTTTCCTACTATAATCATAAAAATTACTAAATACCTAAATAAAAAAAGTTAAATAGTTTTTACAATGTCTTAACTTAATGATATTGACAAATCAAGCACTTTTTAAGCCAATTTATTTGGATTCGTCTTTCTACAATAAAAATAAAAATGAGCAGATATAGACTATCTGCTCACCTTGCTGTCTTTTACCAGGTATCCATAGAAAGGTTGTATCCCTCATGAGATCCTTTCACTCCAATATTTTAAAACTGATAAATCAGATTATCAATCAAATTGCTGCCAATATTTATAAATTCACTTTTTCAGATCAAGATTTTACTCATTGCCGTAAGTTTAACGCAGTAAATTTGATTAAACTAATTTCTAATATAGGAGCTTTCAGAACGAAAAAAGCATCTCTTACCTATTTCGTAAGGGATGCTTTTTACTATGCTTATTTCTGATTCTGTTTTTGCGCTATTCTTATATGCCATATTAGAGTAACAGTAATAATCAGACAGCTCAAAATAGTAGCTATTAAGCCGATTTTTTGAAAGTTATAAAGAGTAGCTGTATCAACAGTCATATTAGACAAAAAGTCTGTTGCAACAGATACTATTCCACAAAGCGTCCAAAATGTCAGCATAATATTTACGAAACTTCTTTGAACCTTATTTTTAAGTGTTTAGAAACATCTCTAGCAATAACTGAACCTAATTTTCTAAAAATTGCTACCACAATTGTTAAATATAGTGCTGCAATAATACTTGTCATTTTTATATTAATTTCCTTTTTATTTCTAATTTTTACGTCTCAGTACAAAAACAAATGGGTTATAAACTTTGGACACCATATCGTAAAAATATGACAGGAGCTAAAAAGCATAATGATCATCAATTGATGGCTATTCACAGAACAATTGAAAGCAACCTTTTTGACCTATCATAATGCTAAGAACAATCGAGCACGTAGTCTGATAGGCTTTCAAAGTCAATTAGAGACTGCAATACTAACTTATAATTTGGCTTATTGTCTAGAACGATTTAACTAGCACCACACGTATATTTATCTATAATTTGATTGATTTCCCTCCATATTTGTTTTTACTAAGAATACTAAAAAAAGAAAATAAAAGTAGAAAAGCTCTAAAGACGAAGAAACTAAAATCATAGTCTCTGGTTATCATATTTCACTTAGTTCAATAAACAACATAAAAATACAAAAGCGTTAACCTACTGCTTAAGTAAGCTAACGCTTTTTAACTATCCAATATAATTAAATATATTGTAATTTATTTACCATTGAATTATCTTGCATCAACAAAGTTAGTAATTTTCTAGCTGACTTGTTCGGTTCACTACGATTGCTTTCCCAAGCTTCCACTGTTCGTTTGGAAACGCCTACCAAATCTGCTAAACCTGCTTGAGTTGCTCCGATCTTGTGTCTTAGTGATTTAATCGTGTTTGCATTAAATTCAATTTTCACAGGTAATGGAATATCTACAACTTCAACATGACTTTCATCACCATTTACATACTCACGACAAACTTTTAATGATTCTAAAATAGTTGATTTACTCATCATTAACGCTCCTTTTTAAAACTTTTAATAAAAGACTTAATTTCTTTCTTTTCAGTATCCGTCAAAGAAGATTTTTCATTTTTTCCGTAGACTGTCAAAAAGAAAGCACATTGCTGTTTTTCTTCAAAAACAAAGTAAATTGTTCGATAACTACCGCTTTTACCTTTATTAGACTTTTTTGGGGCAAATCGCCATTTTATTGCTCCTCCTGTTCCTTGAATAATATCTCCTGGAAATTTATTTCCGTAGCTATTGGTAGGAGCTTTTAATACATAATCCAAAAAATCATTTTGTAAGTCTTTTCTGTCTGTCAGGCTTAGGCCTTCCTTATTCCATTTTTTCATGAATGGTTCTGGATATATAAATCTCATAATCTACTCTTTCTACTGTATCGCTATAAGTAGTATATCATAGATACGATAGTTAGTATACGAATAAATCGTACTCTATTGTATATATCTTAAAAGATTATAAAAAACTTATTTAACTTTATGAAACATAAAATAATTATATTCTTTTAGATAATCATTCCATTCAATACCATTTGGATGAATGGAGTCATAGATGGCTACAATATTTCCTATACTGTCTAACACAGTGACACTGTCCAAATGTTGAGGATAACCTGGATGACACAAACCATCAGTCACTATACGAGCAGGCTCAGTATCGTACTGGATCTTTCTTACTACACAATAAGACTTTGGTGTAGAATCCAGCACTCTACCATCGTCAAAATATCCTTATTTGCAAGTATAGGATTAAAGTACAATAAGCAAGGTAAAGAGATTAAAAATCAAGAAGTTAATACTCAACACCATTCTTGACAACGATGAATACCTCGTTCAAACAAGTTAAAAAACAAGTAGGACTTTTTGAAATAATGTTAGTTGTGGCTGTCCTTAATGAGGCGTTAAGTTCAATAGGAGCATTAATTCCAATTATGATTACAGGACATAAAGCAACAATGGTAATTTCACGATATAGTTTTTCTATTGCTTTAATGTGAGTGGTAGTAGGTTGTGGAGCTACTTTAGGAAGTATGCTCGGAACGCGAATTTTTAAGAAACTTACTATTTTTTCAATGACGATCTTAGCAACAGTAATTGCATTATTAACCACGTTTTCAATTTTTGCAGCAGTATTTATCTAGTTTTGAGTTTGTATTTCTTATTGACTTTAACGGCTAGTGCTACTTCTATTAAATTGACGCAGTGGCTTGTATCTGCAGTTGAACACAAAATCTTAGCTTCTACAGTCGGTTTATTAAATACAATTTTAATTGCTGACTACGATTTTGACGACTATTTCTGGAATCACTAATATTATGTATGCGCTAGGTACACTAGTGATTTTTGAAATACTTACGTTGTTAACCGAATGTAGAATGAGTCGTAAAGTTAAAGTCACGCAAAATGTGTCTTCAATAAGTGAGTAAACAATATCTATATGATAGCTTTATCAACTTTTTATCATAGAAAGTTGCGATAGATAATAAAAAGTATTTTGATCTAAAGTATATTCAACTGTAATGGAAAAATATGGTGTAGTTTAACTCGATCAAAATGTTTCGCAAGTCATTGTACTCATGTAGTAGTAAAGCACGTAATCATTAAAAAACGTAAGCTTCTTAGAATTTTAAAGATTAAATCTAATTTATAGTATTTTTACTATATAAAACTAGCTGGTATAAAGTTAGTCTTAATATTTCAACTGGGATTTCTGTTAATCCTATTGCCAAGTCAAAAGAGTTTCGTAGTATTACCACTATGAGACTCTTTAGTATTTTTATTTTAAGATTAAGATATAGATGTATTTATTCAAAATCAATTTTATTTTTAATGAAGTATATAGTTAGTTCACTTATAAATATACTTTTCAGGAGACTTAGAAGATAATAATCAATAATTGTATGAATAGCACTCGTCTATTTGTGGTATTACTTATTTACAAATTTATCATAATGTTCAATATAATGAGCTTTTATTTTATCTTCTCCTAAAATATCAAATACTTGAATAGCATTTTTCATTTTTTCTATACCACTGCTTTGATTTAGCTTAAATTCAAAGTATCCAGTCGCATATAAAAAAACAGTTTGTTCATAGTAATTTAATTCATTGTCTAACAATTTCTCTATTTCTTTAATTAAATAAGTACAATTAGAAACATTATTTTTTTCAATACTTAAAATTAAGCAATTAATGGCTAACTGTGTTACTAATCTTTTATTATTTTTATGCAATGATGAATATACATAATTCTCTAACATTTCTTTTGTTAGTAGAAAAAAGGAAGTATATTCTATTGTTCGTGCACAATTTCCAAGTAGCATTATTTCATAATATCCCCAATATTCAACCTTAAAAAGATAGTCTACTAGTTTAACTATTTCATTTTTTTCAGGCTTAATTCTACTATCCAAAGTATGAATAATTGATTTAACCATTGTTTTTTCTAAATTATTTAAAGGATATTTTGATGAATTCGAAAGTAGTTTTATGATGTTGTCTAATCGTTGCTCGGAGTATGCTTTTCGAATATATTGTACTAATTTAGCAAACTTATCTATTCTTGTAGAATCGTCGTTATGTATAATCATGAATTCTTCAATAGAAATATTTAGTTTATCAAGAATATTAATTAATCTGATACACGAAATTTCTGATTCACCACGTTCAAATCTAGATATTTGTGATTTAGAAAGATTTTCATCTGAGATTGAACAAATACTGACTTGTTTGTTTTTACGAATTTTCCTAAGTGTTTTTCCAAAAGTAGATTTCATCACTTTTCCCACTTTCACAACAAAAAATAGTTTTAATCTTGATCATTATATAATAAATCAACGTAATACGAGGAGGATTATTAATGAAAAACAAAACAAAAATTTTATCAGCTCTAATACTTCTGTTAGACATTCTCATTATTGTAGGCGGCTAAAAAGATAGAAATTAATAATTCATAAAAATTCCATCTTAAATTTGAGTATATATTTCACGAAGGGATTTGGAACAATATGGAAAACTTTCTTAATATCGGAAATACAAGTGTTAAAAACATTAATAAATTACATAATGATGTATTTATTAAAATGGAAAATGAAAATCCAACAGGTTCTATAAAGGATCGTAGTGTTTGGTATATGGTTAAAGATATTTTAGATTCAAGTAAAACTGAAAACCAATCTGTTCATTTTGTTATTGCCAGTTCAGGAAATGCTGGGATCAGTTTAGCGTATTTATGTAAGATTTTAAATCATAAATGTACAGTTTTTGTATCTAAGGATATCGAAGATCCTAAATATAGAATCTTGAAGAAACTAGAAGCTCAAGTAATTAAATGTATGGGTGAAACTTCTACTCTTCCGGGAGGATGGGTCTATGAAAGTCTTAAATTTTACAACGAATTAGGTCCAATTAATAAGCACTATATTGATCAATTTGATAACGAACGAAACATTGAGGCTCATTACGCTAGTACAGCGCCAGAAATTTTTTCCTATTTCAAAAAGCAATCTAAACCATTAGATTATATTTTTTTAGGAATAGGAAGTGGAGGAACAGCTGTAGGTATTCAAAAATATATAAACGAACATAATTATCCCACTAAAGTTATTGTTTGCGATCCTATTGGTGGAATAATTTATGATTCATATTATGGCCATAATACTAAGTATGTTGATCACAATATAGAAGCAATTAGTGATTCCTTTATTCCGAATAACGTGGATAATCTTCACCAATTTTATGAAGTAATCAGAATGAGTGATTCTATTGTGTATGATGGAAGGACACAACTTTTAAAAGATGCACAAGTATTAAGCGGTGATGTAGCTTCTTTCGTTTATGCATCTATGATAGAATATATCAAATCTCATAATTTGAAAGATAAAACTATGTTATTGCTCAACACGGAAGAAGGCTTTAGATGAGAAAAGACGAAATAGTAATAGATGTTATTACTTCACAACAATCAATTGCATTAAATCTCTTAAAGGAACAGAAATTAATAAAACAATATGTATTTAAAAGTAAGTATAACCTTTCAAAAATTAGCAATAGGTTGTGTATTGTAGCGATGCTAAGATGGGCTATTTGTGAAAATTTAAATGCTAATTTTAGTATTACAAACTTTTCTCTTATGAACGCTGAAGTTACCTACCTTAAGAATGAGATTGGGTTGCTAATAGATTTGATGAGAGAAAAAATTGGAGATACAGCTAAAGACTATACTCCGATGCTTAACTATTCAAAAAAGAAAAGCATAAATTTAGGAAATTGTAGATTTATTGATAATACAATAGCTTTAGGCTTTTCAAATGGAAAAGATTCAGTTTGTTGTCAACTCTTGCTGAAAAAAAGTGGATATAACATAGAAAATTTCCAGTTTGATTTTGATGATGCAAATTTTTCTCATGATTTCCATACTAAATATAATATAAATGATGCAACTCTTGCTAAAAAATATTCCACTCAATCTATTTTTCTTAACAACGACGTTTCATATTATCAAGAAGAAGACATGCATATTATATATTTAGCTCCTATTTTATTAAGTGCACATAAAGGCTATTACACTAAAATGGCGTGTGGTGTTCAATGGGACATGTTATCACAAAACGGTAAAGGTATTACAATTGCAGAATCATTTGCATCTATGAAAAATTTGATAAATTTAACCAAATTAATGGGATTTCCCAATTTTGGTATTGTATTACCTATATCAGCTATCTCTTCATTCGGTGTATACAGAATATTATCTGATGAATATGGACTTTCAAAATTAGAGGATTTCAATTCATGTTGGATATCAGCAGAAACACCATGTGGCTCATGTACAAAATGTATACGAGTAACATTTACTCAGGACATATTAAAGGCATGTATATCTGGTGATTTTTATACCATGTTAAATATCATTGAACAAAATCAAATTCCCGTTGATTTCTTGTTTGGTTCTCAAAATATTTGTACCCTTCTTAATAATTTGAGCAGGGAAAACATTCGAGATATTTCAAAAGATTTATACATCCAAGATATAAAACCCGAATATGACGCTGGCTTCTCAAAAATAATAGAAAAGGAGTATGGTTTTAAAGAAGCAAAACCATAATAAATTCAATGAATAAATTGCTAAAAAAATATAATGAGGTTGTTCAAGAACGATTTTATAAAACTATGTTAAAAACCCATACAGGAAAAAAATTAACTTATGGAGAATTTGATAAAAAAGTCAATTCTTTAGCAGCTTATTTGAATAAGCAGTTTAGTAATAAAATTATTCCTGTTCTCTCTAATGATAATTTAGATTATCTAATAACGATGATCGCCTGTTGGAAAATAAACAAAGTATACATGCCTATTAATTTTAATACTCCTTCAGAGAGAATTGAAAATACTTTATCACGTATTAATACTAAAACTATTTTAATACGCAATTATTCTGAAAAACTCGAACAGATTAAACAAATTCCATTTGATTTTTCTGAAATACCATGTGAATCCTTTAAACAATCAAGCATATCTGAAATCGCATATATTCTGTCAACATCAGGAACAACAGGTAATCCTAAAATGGTACAAGTTAGTTTCGAAAACCTTTACTGGCTATTGAAGACTATGAATAAAACTATACCATTTCGGGAAGATGATACATTTATTATTTCTACGCCTCCACAGTTTGATGTGTCATTTCACGAGAATCTTTCCTTTATTTTTGGTAAAGGTATATTACAATTTATTACCCCTGGAACAGCTATTCAGCAATTTAAAAGATTGAAAAATATTTTAGTGGATGATGATATAACACATATCGCACTATCTCCTACTTCATTGAAAACCATTCTTTCCATGACAAAAGAGAAAATTAAAGTCTCAAAGTTAAAAAATATTGTATTAGCTGGAGAAGCTTTACCTGTCAACCTTGTAAACCAATTAATGGAATTATTACCTAAAACTAGAATCCTAAATTGTTATGGACCAACTGAGGCTACAATCTATGCGACTTCTTATCTTATTGATACACCAGTAGAAACTGAGACTGTTTCAATTGGTAGGCCCCTAGAAGGATCAAAGATAAAATTTTACAATTCTAATGGTATCAATTCCAATAAAGGAGAAATATTAATTGGGGGTAAAGGAGTAAGTAGAGGATATTTTGATAATCCTAAATTGACTGCCGAAAAGTTCATTACGTATGAAAATACTACCTATTATAAAACTGGAGACTTAGGTTTTATGAAGAATGGTCTTATATATTATCAAGGTCGAAAAGATAGGCAGGTAAAAATTAATGGAATCAGAATTGAATTAGAAGAAATTGAACAAGTTATACATAAATATTTGAACGAGTTTACAAACTTTAATGTATTAAAAGTCAATAATAACCTAGTACTCTTTTCAGATCAAAAAATCAACTTTGAAGCTTTGAAGAAATTTATGAAGCTTCATTTACCAGCATACATGATCCCGAAGCATTACATTAAGGTTCCTGAAATGAGGCTAACGGCAAGTAATAAGTTAGATATTAAATATTTAAAGAGTGAGTTCACGAAAAAATATTCTAATATTACAACAAATGAAAATGCTTCTAATAAAGAAAGTATTATTAACAATGTTATATCTGAAATTTTAGCAGAACCGTTTCTAGATGAAACGACTAATTTGATGCTTCTACCTCAAATGGATTCATTAACTCAAATTGAAATTATTGTAGCACTTGAGGAACAATACCAAGTTGATTTACCAGAAGACTTTATAAAAAAAGCGCAAACAATTAGAGAAATAAGAAAAGTATTGGATTCTTCAATAACAAAAAATATAGCTCCACATTCAACAACTTTAACAATTTCACAAAAGCAAAATCAATATTCTAATTTAAAAAATATTAGAGATTTAAATAATTTTATTCTCAAGCAAGGTAAATCTTTCTATAAAGATTCTTATTATTTACAAAAGTCCTACATAGTTGATAACTTTAAACAAGTACTAGAACTAAAAGTTACTTTACCTAAGAATATAAATAACATTTTAAAAGTTGAACAAGTCCTTTATAAAGTTATTGAAAAAAATGAATTATTAAGAACTATTATTAACAAGGACAATAAATTAAATATTTTTGAACCTTATGAGCATAAAATCCCTGTGGTTTCTTCTTCTTTGTTGCATGATTTAAAAGAAAATATTGTTACCGACTTAAAAAATGTTATTTATAATAAATTGTTATGGGAAGTTTATTTCGATGATGTTCAAAATGAATTGCACTTCTTCATTAATCACTTAATTACAGATTATTCTTCACTTGGGATTATTGAAAAGGATATTATTAGCGTAGCTAATGGAGAAATTCTAGAAAATAGACCCTCGTTTTCTGATTTTGTAAAATTTATTAATGAACATGGTTCGGAAAATACCTTAGAACAAGTATTTATTCAAGGATTTAAAAGCGTAGCAACTGATGACTTCTTTACAAAAGTTTATGATCCAGAAAAAAAATATTTTAAAGTAAAGACCCCATATAAAAAGCAGTTTGACAATATTGTATTTGGGAATTACATTCTTTCAAAATTATTATGTAAATCTCAAAACCACAGGATTGTTTCTGGATCTACAATTATTAACTTACGAGAATTTAATAAAGAAAAATTCACATCTACCTTCGGTGATATTCATACTACAATTCCTTTTATATATAAAGTTGATGAAAACGAATCGATGTTTAAAAAATCGTTTAGCAAGATCTATAGCTATTTTTTAACAGGCGATAATGTAAATAATTCAATTTATAAGAATTATCCTGATATTTCAAAAGATCTTAAGAAATATGAGTTTTATTTAGATGATAATTTAAAATTTAGTAATAATTTTTTAGGAGCGGTGCGTGAAAAAGATCTAGATAAAACTATAACGAAATTAGTAAAGCAACAATATTCACTAGAGAATTTTTCAAAAACTAAATTATATTGTACATTTTTCAGTTGCGGTAATGAATTGATTTTTGTACCAATTACACAAAAGTTATTAAAAATATAATTAGAGGAGGGATCTTTTGAAGAAACATAACTATGCCAAATTAATAATTAGTAGATTATTAGATCAAGTAGGAAATGTAACTTATGATTATGCTAATAGTGTTTGGATTGCCTCAATGGGAATCATAGGACATAAATATTTAGGCATATATCAAATTTCAGAAACCATTATTTCAATAATTTTCAATCCTATAGCAGGTGCGATAGCAGATCGTACAAATAGGAAAAAAATCTTATTGGTGACAGATTTTATCAGTGCCTTAATTTGTATTTTGGTTTCGTTAATCGGAAATAATCAAGTATTGCTCTACTGTATAATCATAGCTAATATTTTATTAGCAATAACATATTCCTTTTCAAGCACTGCATTTAAGTCTATTGTTCCTCAAGCCCTTAAATCTGATAAGGTATTATCATTTAATTCTTCAGTCGAAACCTGTCTACAGATATTGAACGTCTTATCACCAATATTTACGTACTTTATTTATTATACATTCGGAATTAGAGTAGCTCTATTAGCAAATGGTTTTAGCTTTGCTGGATCATTTTTAGCAATTCTAACAATTATGGAAGATGTTGAGAATAAAGATAAAACCGAAAAGGTTACTGTTAAAAAATCCATTTTTAAATTATTTAATGACATAAAAGACGGATTGAAATATATTATTTCTAACCGTGAATTATTTGAATTATTAATTTTATCTGCTGCTGTTAACTTTTTTCTGTCATTTTATAATTTTTTACTTCCATTTTCTAACGTTATTTTTAAGAATCAAGAAGTATATTCAAAACTATTATTTTATAGTGCTATCGGCGCTATTCTAGGCGCTTTTCTATCTAAGTTCACATCAAATACTCGAAAGACTTTATTATTATTACTAGGTTTCAGCGGAACAGGAATAATGTGTATTGCACTTCCTACATTCTTTTCAGTATCTATGTTAATAGCATATATAGGCAACTTAACTTTTATGTTTTTTTTAACTGCATACAATATCCATTTTGTAAGTAGAATTCAGGAAAAAGTAACTGATGAATACCTTGGTCGCGTTTTTTCAACAGTATTTACAATTGCGATTCTATTCATGCCTTTAGGAACTGCTACGATAACTTTAATTCCATCAGCAGTCAATGGTAGTATGTTTATTATAATAGGATTTGCAATTACAATAATGTCTTTATTAATGTTTTGTTTTAACAAACACATATTTAGGCGTAATAGTAAGTCATAATACAAATATCTAAAAATAATTCGCTGTACCAAAAAACTAAAATAGTTTGAAAATTTCAAACTATTTTTTAATATATTTGGCAGCATTGATCTACATGTACAAATATTAAAGTAAGCGTCAAATAAAATAGTGTACTTAAAAACCGTCCTAGTTACTGTTATACTG
>ERZ1643247.3241-NODE-3241-length-11738-cov-6.576479_pt1 | contig 11738 bp, 4 predicted proteins | sample MGYA00579264_ERZ1643247 | MGnify/ENA primary metagenome ERZ1643247 (study PRJEB29033, sample SAMEA4952262) | chicken gut metagenome | biome: Broiler Chicken; feature: Gastrointestinal Tract; material: Caecum | place: Ireland | collected 2018 | study: Broiler... | reverse complement strand
CCGATGATTTCAAATGGTGAATGCGGAGCATTTTCCAATCAGCTGATGCAATGCTTTCAGGAGGCAGCAAAGCAGCAAAAATGGCTAAAAAGGAAAAATTAAAGTAACAAATGAAGGCAAAAGATTAGAGGTCCAGATATGAAGAAAAAAAGAAGGATAGAGAACAGAATTATCGCAGTAATACTATGTATGGCTATCTTATTTTCTCAAGTGAATATTGCGGATGCGGCAGATCTGAATCCATCAGGTACCAACACGAGTCAAGTGGCCCTTTCTGATGAAACCAATATGAGTAATGATGAAGCATCAACCGAATCCTCAGTTTCAGATGAAATAAATGGCACCACGGAGTCCGAATCTTCGATATCGGAGGAAACAAATGAAAACTCGAAGAATAACGAATCGGAATCTTCCAATGGAAATGTTAAAGCAGAATCAACAGATAATATAGATGCTTATTATAAGGATAGTAAAATATGCATTTATAATTACGAGCAATTAAAACAGATAGGTTCGGATGCCTATGTATATACAGGGGATAAGGACGGAAAGATTGGTTCTGGAGAAGTAGTAAAGAGTGAAGGCACAGAGCTGAAATACGGTGCAGATGCCCAGTACATTTTGATGAATGACATCCAGATGAACTTGGAACAGATGTGGTCAGTGCCGGATTCCTTTACCGGAACTATCACAGGTACGGAAATAGAAGAAAATGAAACACCAACTCTATATGATAAGGAAACGGATACAATCTATATATACAATCCATATCAGTTAATGGTACTTGCACAGGAAGAATCTGAGTCGGAACCTGTTATGTCATTAGATTATGATGCACCGCAGTTTGGTATGGGACAGATGATCTATCCGGATGGTGAAGATCAGGCGTATCTGACTTATAGTAAGTCTCATAATTATGTGTTATCGCAGAAATTTAATTCGGATAAACCGGAACTGGTTGCGGATCAGCTGACAGAAAAAGCGGCGACTGGAGTTCAATGGCTGGATGATGAGCATGCGGACGGAAGAACAAAGCCAGGGCAGCTATATGTAGAAGTTTCCGGGAAGAAATATATTCTTATTGGAAATGAGTCACAGCTGCGGGCGATTGGAAGCAATAAGAGCGTAACTCCGAGACTATATGTCTATTACAGCCAAGGGTTGGTAAGTGGATTTTTTGGTGGGAAACCTTTCTACACACCATACTATCCAGGTGATGCGGATTTAGGACTTGATGCCGTAGCCAAAGAAGGCGCAACAACACATGGGACATTAACCGGGCAAGAGCCAGATTCAGTGAAAGATGATAATTCTTATCTATATTATAATGATAATGGTAAGTATAAGCTGGCGGATGTCAATTTGACAAGCGATGATATTGTTACGGGTCTGCTGAAGGGAGTAGGCGGACTGTTAGGGAGTCTTACAGTAGGAACTGGTAGTTTATGTGGCGTTAACGACCAGGGGTTGCCTGACAATAAGACAGCGAGTCTGACGAAGTTAAAGCAAGAATATGGTGGTTTGAAATATTCATCCAATGCAAATTATATTATTTTCCGAGATATTGACTTATCAAAGGATGGTGTGAATTCAAATAAAGAAGAGGATCTGTGGGCACCACTTATGGTATCGGGGGATATCAAAGGTGCAAAGTTAGCAGATGGACAAACAAAGATTACGGATGGAAACACTATTCTGGCAACTGGAAAACCTGTGATTTCTAATGTGAATGTGAACCAGACAGAAGAAATGGATGGCTCTAAGTACATTGGAATTGGTTTTTTTGGAACGATTACGAATGAGGTTAATGTAAACAATATTGGTGTCAGCGCCGGAACGGTTACGGTTTCCAATCTGGAACTTCATAATGTAGACGTAAAAAATAATACAAATAAACACAAAGATACACAAACGCTTATCAGTGGGTTGACAACCTTGCTTGGAGGAATACTTGGAGGAACAGTAGATACCCTTCTAGGAATTCTGACTTTTGGCAAATTAAACTTAAATTTAAAGGACACATTGGAGGCTCTTTTAAATGCCAGAGCAAAGGATCCGACAATCTATGCAACAGGAGCTTTTGCCGGAAGAATGGTAGGCGATGTTGTTGTAGAAAAGTGCGATGTGACAGGAATAGTTTCCGTTACGAATATTAATGATCGAACAGGTGGATTTGTCGGTTACACAGAAGGTGTTACGCAGTATGAGGGACTTTCCCAGGCACTTGGGGTAACAGTTAAAGCATTATCGGCTTTATTAAATGTTATACCGGGACTTGGATTAGGCGACTTGATTACCATTCTTTTAGATAACGCGTTGCCAGTTGGAAGTTTGATACCGACAGGGTATAAGAATGTAAATATCAAAAACTGCCATGTAGAGAATCTGGCAGGAACTATCGGAGCTGCCGGTAAAGATTATGCTGGTGGTTTTGTAGGACAGCAGGTAGGAACAAGAATCTTTGACTGCTCTGTGAAAAACAGTAGTTATTCTGTAACTGCAAAAGAATACGGCGGAGGATTTGCGGGAATCAGCAGAGATGCGGAAATCCGAGGTTCGTTAAGTGATGTAGGTGTTGAACTTATTCGAGTAATGCAGCCACAGAGTATCTTGCTAAATTGCAATCTGACAGGATGTAATGTCTCAGTATCCGGTGAAAATTATCAAGGTGGTATCGTAGGAGCACAGACCAATAGTTATGCGGTCAACTGCGGAGCGGATGGAAGTATTGCAGTTAATGCAAGCGGAAGTTATGCCGGCGGTGTGAGCGGTATTTCAACAGTTGGATGGATTACAAACCTTGGAAATAATGAAGTCAAGAATGTAAGCCTTTTAACAACGGTAAAAGACTTGTTGACGGGTCTTTTGTCCAGTGATCCGGAAAATGCAGGTATGCTCCTGTCACTCGTAGGAATTGCACCATCAGCAATCCTGGGATGTAACATGGATTGTTCATCAGTTTCAGTTGAGGCTGGTAAGAGTTATTCCGGTGGTATTCTTGGTGGCGGTGATGGCGTTTATATTGCGGAATCCAGTACAGAGTATCTAAATAAACTTCCTTATTGGAAACATGGCGGAGGGGATGCGAGCAGTGTAGCCCAAAGAGATAATGTGCTCACAGGATTAAAAACAGTTACGGCAAGTGAAAATCGTGCTGGAGGTATTGCCGGAAGTGTAACAACAGCAAATGTCACAGGACTTTTAAATAATACGCTTGGAATCGGAAACTTCCTTGGATTTACTGTGCATCATGTAACGGTGACGGGAGTAAATGATGGATATACAGTTGAAGCAAAAGAAAATTATGCCGGCGGAGCGATTGGCGAGGCTGTTGGTGGAGATGTGGATACTGTAACATTAAATCAGGTAAAATCTGTTACAGCAAAAAACAGAGCCGGTGGTTTTATCGGTTGTGCAGGTCCGGGAGATCTGGCAGGTGGAAATGGACTGACTTTGAATCTGTTAGGACTGAACAACTTGCTGAAAGTTGAAAATCTGCTTTCTGTGGCAGAAGGTGTCAGAGTTAAAATCAACGAAGCTCATGTAAATGGCATCGCAGGAGGCATGACTGTAGAAGCAACAGGCACAAATTCCAACGGCGAAGTAGTGGATTATACAGCTGGTGGTTTCATCGGAAAGAGTAACAGTTGTGAGATCATTAAGTCCGATGTGAAAAATTTAAAAGAAGTAACAGCAAATGATAAAGACGGTTTTGCCGGAGGATTTGTAGGTTCCTCACAGACCGGTGGTCTTGCAGATGTAGCAAATGATGCAGATATCAAGAAATTGATAAATGTCAACGGACTGCTTAGTGCAGTGAAATACCTGATTCCTTCGTATACGATGTGTACGGTTACTTATGTGGATAAAGGAGGAGTCACTGCAGATACTGCTGGTGGTTTTGCCGGAAACTTCCAGAGTGGAACGGTTAATAACCAGGGCGCAGGAGAAGGTAAATATTATTCTGTATATAATCTGGATCATGTAAACGGACAGTCTTATGCCGGAGGCTTTGGCGGAAATGTTTACTCCGGAGCATTAGCGGATGCCGGAGGCGGAATCAGTATCCTTGGAGGTCTCAAGGGGCTGAATATTAATGTTGGCGATTTACTGAATCTGATCAATGCCTACATTCCATATGTACAGTATGCAGGGATCAAGTCGGACAATGGTTTTACCGTTACTGCGAATAAAATAAAATCAGAGGACAGTTATTCCGGAAGCGCCGGAGGATTTATTGGTTATGGAAGCGGCGTTCAGGTAAGCTATTGTGATGTTACGAATCTGAAACATACAGATGTCACAGAGCCTGAGCAAGGTTTGGAATCTACAGATGGCTCAAACTATTTTGATGATGTAAAGAGCAAGTATGCAGTAACCGGTGCCAGATATGCAGGTGGATATATCGGCTATATGAATATCGGTTCCGCAGCTTCCGTTGGAAAAGGTTTAAGTATTTTAGGTACTTCAATCGGAATCAAAAACGTGCTGGATGCATTGAATGTCGTTGTTTCGACAATTGAACACTCCAATGTTACAGGAGATGTTGGAGGTTTTGCAGTAAAAGCGACCTGGAAAAATAAAGCTTCTGATGCGTCAGCGAATGATGTTCTTGGAGATGCTGGAGGATTTGCCGGAAAGATTTCTGGTGGACACATTCAGGATTCCAACGCAAATAACTTCTCATATATCATTGGACAGATTACAGCCGGTGGCTATGTGGGCGATCTTGAGCCGGGAAATGTGGCAAATGTACTTGGTGATACGGGTATCTTAGATGGTCTTGTTGATGTGTCAGATACATTGGCATCATTAGCGGAGGACTTTGTACCGACGATCAGAAACAGCTCTACGACTTGTATTCCTTGTGGTGGTGCGGTTCGTGCAGATGCAGATTCAACAACACAAGTACAACGAGGTATGGCCGGAGGTTATGCAGGACATAACGAAGGTGGTCATATCTGGGGTAATAATACAAAGAAATGGAAAGGTAATGACTATACTGGACCAAAAAGTACTTGTAAAGCAGTAAGAATTCGTTCTGTATATGGAGAAGAAATCGCAGGTGGCTTCACAGGACTTATGGAGTCAGCTGATACGGCAAGTACCGGAAACCTGTCCTTGTTGTGGGGACTGGTAAAAGCAGATAACATCCTGGGAGCACTCAGCGTTGTCTATCCGACAGAAGAAGACACAGCAGTTTATGGACCACTTGCCCAGATGGATTATGAAACCTGGAACAAATGGGTGGAATTTGTCGGTAAAAAAGGTGGTTACGGAAGTGACCTTGCTGCGAATGGAACAGTAAATAATCAGGCTGAACTGGATGCAATCATTGGAAAGTATGCTTACGGATATAATGTTGTAGCAGGAAGAGTAAATTACCGGGATGAAATAAAATTGGCAAATGGCGGAGCAGCCGGTGGTTATGTTGGATCCATGCAGACCGGAACCATTACAAATGGACAGGCTTATCAGGCGAAGACAATTAAAGGGCTTCGATGTGCTGGCGGTTTTGCAGGAGAAATGATAAACGGCGGAGCAGCAAATCTTGGAGGAGTTGATATACTCGGTCTTAATCTGCAATTAGGACGAATGATAGAAGTTCTTAATGTATTTGTACCAGTAATTAAGCAGTCTTCTGTGGAAGGTTATCAGAGTGGATTAATTGTTCAGTCAGAAGGAATCAATGACAAGGATGCCTGTGGTTATGCCGGAGGTTATGTAGGAAAACTGATTGGTGGACAGATCTGGGGCGAAAATAATGCTCACTGCCAGGTCACAAAGCTGAGACGAGTTGACGGAAGAAGCTATGTCGGAGGATTTGTCGGAAGCTCTAGACCAGGAAGTGTAGCAACACTGAATCCAACTGCAGGAGAAGGATTGCTCAGCCAGCTTCTGAATAAACTGTTAAATTCACCAGCAGATTTGATAAAAGTATTAAATGCTACAGTCGCAACGATCCATTATGCAGATGTGGAAGCCTGGGATGACTGGGGAATCATCGTAAATGGTGCTTATGCAAGTGGAAGTAATAACACTTCTTATGCAAAAGCAGCCGGAGGATTTGCCGGAAATCTGGAAGGAACGGTACTTGGCGAGAAGGATACGAAAGAGGCAGGAGTTTCTGTACAGAATATCCGTTCCGTAATTGCAGGTGAATATGCCGGAGGATGCTTCGGTGTTGCTGATGTAGCCGGAGTTGCCAATATCAGTGCAGGAAATGAAACCTCGCTCCTTGATAAATTATTAAAGCTTGGAAGAACCGATGTGCTGGATGCATTTAGAAGTTATGTATATTACGGAACTGTAAACGGAAGTAAAGATGCTGGCTTAAGTGTCAGCGCAAACACAGCAATAAAATCCGGACAGAACAATCAGGTTACATATAGCGGAACAGCCGGAGGTTTTGGTGGCTCACTGTTAAATGGTTCTGTGAAAAACAGCAAAGTAACAAACTTAAGTAATGTAAGAGGTTTAAATAGTGTCGGAGGATTTGTCGGCTATTCTGGAAAGAGCGGAGTAGTTAAGGCAGACAAGATAGACGTTATTGGAGACAATACAGGACAGTTGCTCGGTGGAGCTCTTGGAGTTATGGACATTTTTGGTTCTCACATTGATGACTGTGCAGTTACAGGAACTGATGACGGTTACACCGTGCAGAGTGCAAATGGAGATGAACAGATTGCCGGAGGATTTATCGGATATGCAAATCTTGCAAGAATGTCGAATTGTACAGCAGGTGATGCGAACAATCAGAAAATTGGATTAAAACAAGTGGCGTCAGGCGGAACAGCCGGCGGATTTGCAGGACGAACAAGTTTCGCTTATCTTGCAGATTTGAAGTTGGATTCTGGAGCAGTGAATGTAATATTCTCACTTGTTAATGAACTTATAAAGGCATTGTATCTGGATAAAATCCAGGACTCCAATCTTCTGAAGATTAATCTTGGAATTATTAAAGTGGATGCACTGTATGATGGCAAACTACTTCACGTAAATCTGCTTGGATTGGATATCTCTGTAGGACTTTCAAAGAAGTCAACGGATAACGGCCAACAGACAGACCTTGCAATTATTACGATCGGAGATTCATCCATCAAACTTCCATGCGACAAAAATGGACTTTTGAATGATAATGATGCCAAATCCAATATCAGTGTGAGTCTGATCAAGGCGAATCGAACGAAAATCACAGACAGTAACGTCTATGGTATCAGCTATGGATATGACGTCTATGCCGGTGGAGCCGGAAATGACAATGACGGTGTTGCTGAGGACGGACGAAGTGGTGGTTTTGTTGGATTCAACGATGAAGGATTATTGAAGAACAACAACATGTATTACTGTGACGTGGTTCGGGGAACAAAAGATCTTGTCGGACCATTTAGCGGAATAAGTAAATTAGATTCACAATATGAGTTCAACACATTGGAAAAAGTGGAAGGTGAGGACAACAATTACCGTATTTATAGAAAACTGGATCAATCTTTAGATCAAATTAAAAAGAATAACAGTATCTTGAACAGCAGTCATGAAAAGGATGATGCAAGCGGATGGGATATTTATACAATAGGACATATGAATCCGGTAAAGACCTTTGAGACTTTAAAAAATGCTGTTCTGGTAAGCAAGGATGACTCAGTGAAAGCAGATCTTAATGCTTATGAATCATCAGCAAAAGCAGTATTGATGTCAGATACCAAGACAACATTGAATACGGGAGAAAGTGATACACCGGAACCGTCCGAGTCACAGGATCCATGTGATGAGAACATCAAACTGACAATCAATAAAGTTTGGAAAGATTTAAACAATTTTGATCATTCAAGACCAAACAGTATTACGGTAACAATATCACGTACCTGGAAAGATAAGACAGGAAATGAAACGACACAACCAGTACCAGGTTACGAGAGTTACAAAATAGAAGGTTCCATCGATAAATCTAAATGGCAGGAGGTGATAAAGGAACTCCCGGCATACAAGACAGATGGAGATGATATTTATTATTACACGTATTCCATCACAGAAGCAAAAGTGGATGGTTATACAACAACGATAGATAAATCGAAAGATGGATTTACCTTCACAATAACTAATAGACATTTCCCAGGTCTTCCGGATACCGGAGGATACGGAAGCTATTTGATTTACCTGATAGCTGTTTTGCTTTTCCTGGTATATTTCGTAATGAGATATAAAAAATGCAAGGAAAATAAAAAAGCAGAAAAACTATAAAAAAAATTCTCAAGAAAAGGAGATAAAGGACATGAAGAGAATGAAAAAAATCATGGCATTAATGCTGGCAGCGATTATGATGATGGCTATGTCTGTCACAGCATTTGCCGCAGGAAGAACACCAGCAGCTGCTGGAGGAAACTCACTTACAGTTAGTGTGAAATCAGGAGCGGGCGTTCCGACACAGACACTCAAAGATCAGACCATTTATCTGTATAAATTATTTGATGTGACAGAGTCTGGTACAGATGGATCAAAGAACTATGCATATACAGTGAATACAGCATCTGGATACAAAGATGCACTGGTATCTGTATTAGGTTCACCGATTACAGCATCATCTACAGATGAGCAGTTTGCAGCAGCTGTTTTAGATCTCGGTATCAACGATTCTACAGAAGTACAGAACTTTGCAAATAAGTTTACAGCATATGCATTGAAGAATAGTTTGGCAGCAACTGCTACTTCTGGAAAAATCACAGAGAGCAAAACATCTCATGAATTTACAGGATTAGCAGCAGGTTACTATTTAGTATATGTAACAGGTGGAAAAGAGATTCAGTCTTCTTTAGTTACTGTAGATGCAGATACAAATACTGTAAACTTAAAAACAGAAGCACCAAGCATTACTAAAACAGCAGATAAAGAAACAGCTGAAATCGGTCAGGTAGTAAAATATACAGTAACAGGTGCAATCCCGGATACAACAGGATATGACCAGTATCAGTACATTATTCACGATGAATTATCAACAGGTCTTGATTTTGTAAATGATGCAAATGGAACAGCTCTTGGAGCAGATGCTAGAACAGTTAATGTAACAGTAGCATTTACAGATGCAGGAGTTACAGATGCAGGAACAGCACCTACAACAGCAGCAATTGACATAAATAACAGCAAAAAAATGAGTCTTGACCTCTCTACATGGGTTAAAGATAATCAAGGAAACAAAGGAAAAGCATTTACTGTTACATATTATGCGAAAGTAAATAAAAACGCAGTTGTAACAGAAAAGAACAAGGCTCAGTTAGAGTACGGAAACAATCCAGGTGATACAACAACTACAACACCAAGTGAAGCAAAAACAAATACTTATCCATTAGATATCAACAAGATTAAAAAAGGATCTGAAGAAAAGTTAGCAGGTGCAAAATTTAGCTTATATAGAACTGCACAGGATGCTAAAGATAAAACAAATGCTATCAAAGTTTCTGGAAGAAACGGAAGTTATGTCGTAGACGCTGATTCGGAAAATACTGAATTTGAATCAGTAGCAACAGAGGTAGGAAATGGATATAACCTCCGCCTTAACGGTCTTGCAGCGGGCGATTACTGGTTAGTAGAGACACAGGCTCCAGAAGGATTTAACAAATTGACAGCTCCGATCAAAGTTACTATTACAAGAACTGGAGATGCAGAATGGACTGTTTCAAAAGATGGTACAGTAGAAGATGACAAGATTATTGATGTAGAAAACAGCACAGGTTCCCTTCTTCCATCCACAGGTGGACGTGGAGCAATTGCATTTGCTGTAATCGCAGCTCTTCTTGTATTCGGTGTAGCAGTAAGCTTCATCCGTGACAAAAGAAAAGAAGCATAATAATTTTACTAGAGATATAAGATAATATTTAAGGAATTGGCGGTTATCTTCCACGGAAGGTAACCGCAATTCCAAGTATAACAACAGGGAGAATGGAATGAAGAGTAAGAAGAAAAAAAAGAAGGTAACAATAAAAGATATTATTCGTCTGATTGTGCTTTTGGTTGCATTCTCCGTATTGTTATATCCAACGTTTAGTAGTTATCTGAACGAAAAGAATGGTTCCAAAGTTGTATCCTATTATGATGAGGAAAGCGTAAAGTTAAGTAAGGCAGAAAAAGAGCAGATGTTGGAAGATGCGAGAGCATACAATAAGGAAATGCTGGGAAATATTGATTTGATTGATCCATTTTCGCAGGAAGATGTGGAAATAGATGCTCGTTATGAGAGCCTGTTAAACGTAGATGGTTCTGGAATGATGGGATACATTCGCATTCCTAAGATTAATGTAGAACTTCCAATCTATCATGGAACAAGTGAAGCTGTGTTACAGGCAGGTGTCGGACATTTTTGGGGTACATCTCTTCCAGTTGGTGGAGAAAGTACACATACAGTTCTGACTGGACATAGAGGTCTTCCGACAAAAACACTATTTACCAATATGGATAAACTGGAAGTAGGGGATATTTTTTACATTAAAGTCTTAGATGAAACACTGGCATATCAGATTGATCAGATATTGACGGTTTTGCCACAAGAGACAGATAGCTTGTCCATTGAACCAGGTAAGGATTATGCAACACTTGTTACTTGTACACCATTTGCAATCAACACACATAGACTTTTAGTTCGTGGAGAGAGAATACCTTATGAAGAGGCAACAAAGCAAGAGCCTGATACAAATATAAAACCAGAGTTATCTTTTACTGCTAAAGTGCTGATTGTAACAATTATAGTAATTTTTATAGGGCTGATGATAGCTATAATTTATAGTATACGAGATAGGAGGAAAGTAAGGTGAGAAAGAAGATAAGAAGTATTCACATTATTTTATTCGTTATGCTTTTTCTTGTCGGTAATTTTATAGATATTTCAACAATCCATGCTGAAGCAGGAAGCAGAACAGGAAGCATTCAAATTATTTACAAGGGGAGAAATAGTTCGGATAAAGAAGTGACTCTTTCCGGAGCAAAGTTCTCGATATTTCCAATTCAATATATGAAAAATGATGAGCTGGTCTGGGAAGATGGTTTTAAAGATTCAGGTATATCGTTACAAGATACCAGTGCAGAAGCAAGAGAAAAACAAGCAAAACAATTGTTTGCATTTGCGAAGGAAAATAATATTTCCGGCTTAATGCAAGAAACAGATACTTCGGGACGCACGAGTTTTGGTGAACTGAATGAAGGAATTTACCTGCTTGCACAGATCGGAAATATAGAAAGTGGTACAGATAAATTTGAATCTGCACCATTCCTTGTTAATATTCCATCTGAAATCAATGGGAATGTAGAATATAATGTAACGATAGAGCCAAAAGCTGAATGGGTTTCACCAGAAACACCACCGAGCAATCCAGATAAGCCAAAGGATCCGACACCTTCAAAACCAGATAAGCCAAATACTATTCAGAAAATAATAAATACGGTAAAAACCGGAGATACAACAAATATAGTTGCATGGTTTTTAATAGAGATTGTTAGTCTTGGTTTGATTGTAGGCTTATATAAAAAAAGAAAAATGAAGTAGCTATTATTTAAAGAAAACTGATCCATTGCGGTGGAATCAGTTTTCTTGTGTTATACGGTTTAAAACGTTTCGGACATTAATGTTGAAGTGTTGATGCAACAGAGGTCTATTATCCAGTAAAAAAGATATTAAAAAAATAAAACAGAAAAAAAGTGTTTACAAATAGGTTAAAGGAAAGGAGATATCATGGATCAGAAAAGGATTAGAG
>ERZ1643247.3239-NODE-3239-length-11744-cov-4.835829_pt1 | contig 11744 bp, 9 predicted proteins | sample MGYA00579264_ERZ1643247 | MGnify/ENA primary metagenome ERZ1643247 (study PRJEB29033, sample SAMEA4952262) | chicken gut metagenome | biome: Broiler Chicken; feature: Gastrointestinal Tract; material: Caecum | place: Ireland | collected 2018 | study: Broiler... | reverse complement strand
AAAAAGACCGTCAGGCCGTTTTTGCGGGCAATATCCTCCACGCCGCGTGTCAGCTTGGGGAACATCATGTTCTCAATGGAAGGGATCATCAGGCAGATGGTATTGCTGCGGCCCATTTTCAGGCTTTGCGCCAGTGCGTTGGGCTGGTAATTGGTCTGCCGGATCGCTTTCATCACGATTTCACGTGTTTCGGCGTTCACATAGGACTTCCCGTTCAATACACGGGAAACGGTGCTGACCGATACGCCGGCCAGCGCGGCTACCTGCTTGAGATTCATGACGACCCCCTGCTGTACTTGATATTCCATAGCATACCGGCAGGCAGCGGGTTGCCTGTTCCATGGGCCGGTTTGCTGTTACTCCTGATCCCAGTATACGGTCGCGCCGCGGTGCGCCGAGGTGCACTGCCGGCGGTAGAGCTGCAGCCAGCCGGTGGCGGGTTTGATCACCGGCTTCCAGGCGGCTTTGCGGGCGGCAAGATCTTCGTCGCTGACATCGACCGTCAAGGTTCGATTTTCAATATCAATATACACCATGTCGCCGTTGCGAATCAATGCCAAATTGCCGCCCTCATAAGCTTCAGGAGCCACATGGCCGATGGCCAGGCCGCCGGTGGCGCCGCTGAATCGGCCGTCCGACACCAGAGCGATCTGAGTGCCCAGGCCCTTGCCCAGCACAGCAGCCATAAAGGTTTCCATGTGGGGCATTCCGGGGCTGCCCTTGGGGCCCTCGTAGCGGATGATGACCACGTCACCGGCCACGATCTCGTCTTTCAGGATGGCATGCCAGGCGTCATCCTGGGAATCGTAGCACTTGGCCGGGCCGCTGAATTTCCAGGCGGCGGGGTCCACGGCGCTGAACTTGACGATGGCGCTGTCGGTGCCGATGTTGCCGTGCAGCACGGCCAGACCGCCCTGCTCATGGATGGGATCGCTGACCGGATGGATCACGTCGGGGTTCTTGTTGCAGGCGCGGGCGGCTTTCTCGCCCAGGGTGCCGAACATGCCCTTGGCCTCGGTGTCCACCTTGCCGGCTGCGGCCAGCTCCTTGATGACGGCGCCCAGGCCGCCGGCGGCCTCAAAGTCCTCCATGGTGTAGGTGGGGTGGTTGGGGTAGATGGTGCTCAGCACCGGTACTTCGCGGCTGATGGCATCAAACGTTTCGGGCGTGATGTCGAAATGTGCCTGACGGGCCAGTGCCGGGATGTGCAGCATGCTGTTGGTGCTGCCGCCGGTGGCCATCATGTAGCGCACCACGTTCTCAAAGCTGGACTGGCTCAGGATGTCCCGGGGACGGATCTCCTCCCGCCAGGCGTGCATTACCTGACGGGCTGCCTGGCGGGCCAGCTCATGCCACTTGGGCGTCTGGCTGCGGCAGCTGGCGTTGTCGTGGGGGGTAAAGCCCAGCACCTCGGCCATGGCGCACATGGTGTTGGCGGTGCCCATAAAGGGGCAGGCGCCGGGGGTGGGGCAGGCGTTGCGCACCACGTCCTTGTATTCTTCCCGGGTGATGCTGCCCTCCACATAGGCGGCATAGGCCTGCTTGGTGTGGGTCAGGGTGATCATCCGCCCGTCGGAACGGTGACCGGCTGCCATATAGCCGCCGGTGAACATGACGGTGGGAATGTTTACCCGCACCGCGCCCATCAGCATACCGGGCACCACCTTGTCGCAGGTGGCCATGATGATCATGCCTTCCAGCATGTTCAGTTCCGCCACGGTCTCCACCTCGCTGGAAACCAGGTCACGGGTGGGCAGGGTGTAGCGGTCGCCGGGGGTGTTGCTGCAGATGCCGTCACAGATGCCGGTGATGGGCAGTTCCAGCGCCAGACCGCCTTCTTTATAGATTTCCTCCTTCATCTCGGCGATGAGCGCCTTGTCAAAGGGAAAATGGCCGGGGTTCATCTCGTTCCAGGTGTTGACCAGGCCGATGATGGGGCGCTGGGCGTCCTCTTCCGAAATGCCCATGGCGTAGAGCAGTGTGTTGCGGTGGTCCAGGGATTCTTCGTTCCACTCACGAATCATAGAGTTCCTCACTTTCTGTGGTATGTGCGATGCCGCGTTTATTTCTGCATCAGATGGATGGCGAAACCGCCGATCTCCTGCCGGGCGTAGATCACCAGGATGCGGCCGTCCGGCATCCGTTTGATGGAGTCCTCGTCAAACAGAAATCCCTTTTCTTCCAGGTAAGCCCGGGCGGCGGGCAGGTCGGCCGTGGCCAGGGCAATGTGCCCGCAGCGGCCGCGGCCGGGTGCTTTCATCCACTCGACCTGTGTGCCGGTAAAGCGGGCGTCGGCGCTTTCCTTGGCGGGGTTCACCGGCAGGCAGAACAGGGTTTCAAATTGGTCGGCACAGGCTTCGGCTTCCGCCGCGTCCCGGCAGTTGACGCCGATGTGCACGATCTCAAAATCCGGTGTGTAGGCCATGGCGTCAGCCTCCCAGGTAAGCCTGGCGTACCGCGTCGGAGCGCAGCAGCTCGTCGCCGGTGCCGGACAGATTGATCTTGCCGTTTTCCAGTACATAGGCGTAATCACAGATGCCCAGTGCCTTGCGGGCGTTCTGTTCCACCAGCAGCACCGTGATGCCGGAATCCCGGATCTCACGGATGAGATCGTAGATCTGGTTGACGATGATGGGGGCCAGACCCATGGACGGTTCGTCCAGCAGCAGGATCTTGGGGCGGGACATCAGGCCGCGGGCCACGGCCAGCATCTGCTGTTCGCCGCCGGACAAAGTGCCCGCAAACTGATCTTTTCGCTTTTCCAGAATGGGGAAGCGTTTGTACTGCTCCTGCAGGTCTTTTTCCAGGTCGGCGCCTTTGAACAGGTAGCCGCCCACCAGCAGGTTGTCCCGGATGGTCAGGCCGGAAAAGCATTTGCGGCCTTCCGGAACATGGACCACACCGGCGCCTACGATCTTGCTGGGTTTGCGGGGCAGGGGCGTGCCCTCAAAGGCGATGCTGCCCGCCTTGGGCTTGACCAGGCCGGAGATGGTGCGCAGCAGCGTGGTTTTGCCGGCGCCGTTGGCACCGATGATGGACACGATCTGCCCTTTTTGCACTTCGATGCTGATGCCGCGCAGTGCCTCCACATGGCCGTAGCTTACGGCCAGATCGGTTACTTTCAGCATAGGTTCCATCGTCATTCCTCCTTGCCCAGGTAAGCCTCAATGACCTGGGGATTGTGCTGCACTTCCTCGGGCGTGCCGACGGCGATGGTCTCGCCGAAGTTCTGAACGTGAATCATGTGCGAAATGCTCATGACCAGTTCCAGCCGGTGCTCGATGAGCAGGATGCCGAAACCGATCTGCTGGGAGATGCGCTGGATCAATTCGGTCAGTTCGGCGACTTCGGTGGGGTTCAGACCTGCGGCGGGTTCGTCCAGCAGCAGGATCTTGGGCTCGCACATCAGGGCGCGGGCGATCTCGATGCGGCGCTGCATGCCGTAGGAAAGGTTCTCCGGCCGTTCCTGCAGGTAATCCTGCATCCCCACGATCTCCAGGTATTTTTCGCACAGTTCCCGGCCGCGCTTTTCTTCGGCACGGCGCTTGGGGGTGGGCAGCAGTCCGCCCAGAATGTTGTACTGGCTTTGGGGGTCAAAGGCACACATGACGTTTTCCTGTACGGTCAGCCCTTTGAACAGGCGGATGTTCTGGAAGGTGCGGCCCATGCCCAGCCGGGTGATTTTGTATTGTTCCAGTTTGGTGATATCCTGGCCGTCCAGCAGCACCGTGCCCTGGTCGGCGGTGTATACACCGGAAATGGTGTTGAAAATGGTGGTTTTGCCGGCGCCGTTGGGACCGATGATGCCGTGGATCTCGCCGGCGTTGGCTTCAATGGAAAAGTTCTGGATAGCCTTGACGCCGCCGAAACTTTTGTAAATGTTTTTGACTTCCAGCAATGCCATGGCTCATCCCTCCTTTTTGGTGTTGATCTTGCTGCGCAGGCGGCGGTAGGTATCCCGGATATGACGGGGCGTCAGTTCCCACTCGCCCAGCAGGCCGGACGGCTTGAAGTTGAGGATCAGCAGCACCAGCACGGCGTAGATGACGTAGCGGTAGTTCTGCAGATCACGGAGCATCTGGGGCAGTGCGCTGAGGATGAAGGCACCCAGGGTGGAGCCGGTCAGACTGTTGACGCCGCCGAAGAATACCATGATGACCCAGTCGGCGCTCTTCTTCCAGCCGAACCCGGAGGGGTCGACGTAGGACATATAGAAGGCATACAGAACGCCGGAGTAGCTGGTCAGCGCCACGCTGAGCAGGAAGGCGATCATCTTGATGCGGGTCACGTGGATGCCCATGGCCTTGGCGGCCAGCTCATCCCCCTTGAGGGCGATGCACTGACGGCCGTATTTGCTGGATTTGAAGAAAGCGGCCAGGGCGATGGCCACAATGGCAGATACCAGCGCAATGCTCAGGGTGACCTTGCGGGGGATACCGGTCAGGCCCGAAGCGCCGCCGGTGAGGGTGGTCATCCGGTTCAGCAGGGCGGCGATGGCTTCGCCAAAGCCCAGGGTGACCAGAGAGATATAGTCCCGGCGCAGGCGAACCACGGGATAGCCGATCAGATAACCGATGCCGGTGGCCATGACTACGGCCAGCAGTGCCGCCAGGGCAAAAGGAACATCAAGGCGAATGACCAGCAGGCCGGAAGCATAGGCGCCGATGGCCATAAAGGCCGCCTGCCCCAGGCTGAACATACCGGTCAGACCGGTGAGAACGTAAACGCCGGCCACCGCGATCAGCGTAATGCAGACCTGGGTGAGGACGTTGGTGACAAGTGCAGACATAGAAACTGGACCCTCCTTATGCCTTTTCCTGGACGTTGCTGCCGGCGATGCCCTGCGGACGGATCAGCAGGAAGACCAGCATGATGGCAAAGACTGCGATGGTGGAATATCCGGAACCCAGCACGGCCAGCAGCAGGGTCTCCATAATGCCCAGCAGCAGCGCGCCGATCACGGCGCCGGTCAGGCTGCCCAGGCCGCCGATGACCGAGGCGATGAAGCCCTTGACCACCAGGCTGCCCAGGGTGGGGTACAGGGTGTACTTGATGCCCAGGAACACGCCGGCAATACCGGCCAGGATGCCCGATACCACAAAGGCGCACTGGATGATGCGGGTGGAGTCGATGCCCATGAGCTGGGCAGTGTCGCGGTCAAAAGAGACGGCGCGCAGGGCGCGGCCCAGGCGGGTTTTCTGGATGACGAAGGCCAGCACCAGCAGCGCCACGGCGCTGATGATGAACATGACCAGGTCACTGGTAGAGATGACCAGCGAACCGACACCCAGGGTGGGCGGGGTGAAAAAGGACGGGAAGTTGAAGAAGTTGGAACCCGCCTTTATGGTGACAAGGCCCTCGTACAGGGTGCCCAGCGTGATGGAGGACACAAAGAAATAGGTGGGGGCCGAGTGATTTTTCAAAATACGGCGGAAACCGACAAACTCACCGAACAGCGAGATCAGCGCACCGGCCAGCCCGGCGACGATCAGCGTGGGGACCAGGCCGAGACCTTTGTCGGAAACCAGAAAATAAGCAACAAACGCGGCAGCCGTCATGGTGGCACCGTGCGAGAAGTTGGAGAATTTGAGAATATTGAAGATCAGCGCAAAGCCGGTGGCGATCAACGCATAGATCGAACCGGTCGCGATGCCGTTGATGATGACTTGCAGCGACATAAGATGTTTGCCTCCTAAAAAAAGAGCAGGCGGCTCCCGCCGCAGCGCGGGAAAACGGTGCGGGAGCCGCCTGTTGCATTGCGTTCTTGGTGCGGGAATCAGCCTGCGAACTGTTCCAGCATGACGGGGGTCTGGTTATCGTAGGTGTACATGAACATGCTCATACCGGTGGGCATGTGGGTCGCGGGGTCAATGGTGATGGTGCCGGTGATGCCCTCGTAGCTCAGGTTCTCAAAGGCACTGTGCAGGGCTTCGTAGTCGGTACCGTTCTTGCTGATGGCATCGGCGGCGGCCATGACGATGTCGTAGCCCAGGAAGTACTTGTTGGGAGCGCTGACGGTATCTTCGATCTCAGCGATCTTGGCGGCGATTTCGGGGTCCTCGGTGTTGATGTTGTTGATGTAGTACACGTTGGAGCAGTCACCGCCGTAGGTGGTGTTGAAAGCGGGGGCAGCGTCCAGACCGGCAATGATCTTGCCCTCGTAGCCCAACTCGGTGGCGGCGGTCACAATAGCGACCAGCTGCTGGGTGTAGTTGGGGCAGTAGATGGCGTCCACATTGGCGGAAACCAGCGGCTGGAGCAGGGTCTTGTAGTCGGTGTCGGCGGCGCCGAAGGCAACGATCATGCTATCGTCCACGGTGACGCCATCCTCGGCCAGACGATCCAGGAACGGGTCCAGCAGAGAAACGGAGTAGGAGTTCTCCTGGTTGTACAGCACGCCGAAGGTCTTGTAGCCGTTCTTCAGTGCAAAGGAGGCCATGATCTCGCCCTGGGAGTCGGCGCTGGGCTGCAGGCAGAACATATTCTTATAGGGGGTGCCGTCCTCTTTCAGCTGGCAGGAGGGGTCCATGGCCAGGCCGACGACGGGCACGTCATATCCTTCGGAAGTTTCTTTGATGGCGTTGGCGATGTTGGCGACCGGCGGGCCGACGATCAGCGAAACTTCGTCCACGGTGACGGCGGTGATGTAGGCGTTCACGGCCTCGGTCACATCGCCTTTGGTGTCATAGGTATTCATCACAAGGGTCTTGCCGTTAATACCGCCGTTGGCATTGATCTCATCCACAGCGGCCTGTGCACCGGCCTGTACCGAGATGCCCAGGCTGGAGGTGCTGCCCGTGATATCCTGCAGGCAGCCGATGAGGATCTCACCGCCGGAGCTCTCTTCGGTGGCGGAGGTGGCGGAAGATGCAGTGGAGGAACTTTCCTGTGCGGTGGAGCTGCCGGAGCTGCTGCACGCTGCCATGCTCAGTGCCATGCCGGCGGCGAGCACAAAAGATACGATGCGTTTCATGTGAATTTCTCCTTGTATTGGGTCAATTTTTGGAATGCGGTCGACCTTGCGGGTTCTGAGTTACTATGCCCTCCTTTCGCGGCGGATTCGCGGTTCCCCCTGCCGATTCAATGCCGTGGTCATGGGAGCCGCGGAGCCTGCTCTGTTTCTGCAAACGTTTGCAAAAACAAGAAAAAATAAAATTCTGACGTTTTAATCAATTTTTTTGTAAAACGACAGAAATAATCTGGCTATAAGATAAAACAAAACACAGATTTTGTCAATAAAGCACGCATAAATTCGACTTTTCCAACAAATTTGTATATGCAAATGTTTGCAATATGCCGAAGAAGGGGGCGAAAGAAATACTTTTTAAACACATAAGAATAAAGTGTTCTAAAATTGAGGCGGGAAGAAATGATTTGCCGTGACCAAGAAAAAACGCAAAAAACAGTCGCGAGGAAAAAAGCGATACAAAAAAGCCCCACGCCGAAGCATGGGGCTGTTGTTTGATTTTTCCGGGGAGAATGCAACAAAAGTTACATAAAAACAGCGCAGGGCAAATAGTCTTTTTTGGAAAAAATCATCCGTTTTCCAGCATCAGGCGCAGGATCTCCAAGTCGGCTTCCTTCATGCCTTCCCGGGCAATGTAGCCCACATCCTCAATGGTTTTTTCCACGCTGGCGGTAACGATGCCTTCGCTCTGTTCAAAACGGTGGCCGTTCATGCTCATGCGTACGCTGAGCAGGCCGGTGTACACCGCCGCCGCGATCTTGGAGGCGCAGCTGGACTTGGCGCCGTCACACCACATGCCGCCCAGGGTGGCCAGCGTGTTGGTGATGACGCCGCAGATCTGTTCATAACTGCCGCCCTGCAGCCAGCACACACCCACCGCTGCGGCGCAGGCGGCGCTGGTGGCGCCGCAATAGGCGGACAAGCTGCCGATGAACCGCTTCTGGTGGATGCTCATCAGGTTGGCGATGGCCAGGGCGCGCAGCAGCCGCTCATGAGAAACACCGTTTTCCTCGGCATACAGCAGCACCGGTATGGTGATGGTCAGGCCCTGGTTGCCGCTGCCCGAGTTGATAACGACCGGCAGGGGGCAGCCGTTCATCCGGGCGTCGCTGCCGGCAGCCGCTGCTGCGGCGGCCCGCATCTCAAAGGGGCCTTCCTGGAACATGCCCCGCAGGGTGGCGCCGACCTCGGCACCGTAGTGCCCGGCCAGCCCCGCCTGGGAGATGGCCCGGTTGCACTGGATCTGATTTTCCAGCACATCCCGGATGGTGTCCAGCTCCACGGTCTCGCCGTAGGTCAGGATGTCCCGCACGTTCAGTCGTTTTTTGTCGGGGGCCGGGGCGCACACTTCCTGAGCGCCGCCGTCCCGCAGCAGGTCCTCGCCGTTGTGCTCCATCCGGGTCACGTTGGTGTGGGTGCCCCGGATCTCCACAAAGGCCTCGTCCACACCAGCCCGGGCGGTTACCTGGACCACCAGATTGTCGGTGCCTTCAATCAGGCTGGTGGTGCAGATGCCCGCTTCCAGCAATGTCACCGCCCGGGCGCGGGTGTCGTCGGTGACGCTTTCCAGCACGGCCAGACGGCGGTGGGCATCGCCGCCGCACACCCCCAGCAGGGCGGCAATTTCAATACCGCGGCGCCCGCCGGAGTTGGGGACGGTGACGCCTTTTACATTCTTTACAATGTTGCCGCTGCAGGCCAGCAGCAGTTTGTCGGGTTCCCTGCCCAGCACTTTGCGGGCCAGTGCCCCCGCGTAGGCGATGGCAATGGGTTCGGTACAACCCATGGCGGTAATCAGCTCACTGCGCAGCAGTTCGCCGTAGGTTTTGTATCCTTCTTCATTCAGCATAAGGCAAGACTCCGTTTGGCTGGGTTTCCTGGGCCGGAATGTACCGGCGTTACTATTATAAAAAAGATAAATCATCCGGAAGAATTTGTCCAGCAGAGGGAAAAACGGTCGTACTGCCCGGCGGCAGGCACTTTGCCAAACTGCCCAAACTCATGCCCGGAATTTGAGCACTCTGCCGAAAACGCGCCCCGGCGGCAGAAAAGCGGTTGACTTCCCTGCGGACACGTGTTATTATTTTCACAGATAAGCAAGCGGCCCAAAAAGGGGCCTGTTGGATTGTTACCGGTAATGCGGGCTAGACCAACTCCGTTAAGACCTTCTTTCTGCAGGAATGGTATTTGATGGGGCTGGTTATTTTTTTGCCCGGATACAATGGGGAAAGGGGGAACGGAATGCGCATCAAAAAGGTCATCAACAACAATATTTTGTGTGTGATCGACGAAAAAGGCAACGAGATGATCGTGACCGGCCGCGGGCTGGGTTTTGGCCGCAAGGTGGCGCAGTTCGTGGACCCCGCCCAGGTGGAAAAGGTCTACCGCATGGAGGATAAATCCGGACAGCGGCGGCTGCGGGAACTGGTGGAACAGATCCCCCTGGAACACCTGGACCTGACCGAAGCCATGATCGAAGAGATCAAGGCGGCCATCCCCCAGCCGCTGAACGAAAGTCTGCTCATCACCCTTGCGGACCACATCAGCTTTGCCATCCAGCGCAAAGCCCAGGGCATCGAGTTCAAAAATCCCCTGGCGGGCAGTATTCTTTGTTACTATCCCACCGAGTACCAGCTGGGCCAGCGGTGTCTGGCCATGGTGCGGGAACAGTGCGGTGTGGAGCTGAACCCCGACGAAGCAGCCTTCATTGCGCTGCATATCGTCAACGCCGAGCTCAACACCGATATGAGCGAGATGTACGACATCACCCGCCTGATCGAAGGGGTCATCCAGGTGGTAGAATACTATTACCGGGACCTGGGCGCTTTTGACCGGGAATCCCTGACCTTCCACCGGTTTGTGGTGCATCTGCGCTACTTTGCCCAGCGGTTGTTCCAGGGCAAGATGATGACCGACTCCGACAACGAGAGCGACGCGGCGTTCCGCGCGCTGATCGCCCGCAACTGCAAGCAGCATTACAAATGCGCCCAGTGCGTGGCCGAATATATTGAAAAAACCTGGCATCAGACCCTCTCCCAGGAGGAGCTGATCTACCTGACCATCCATCTGAAACGAGTGGCGGGCGACCTGCAGGAAGTTTCCACCTGACGGCAGGCAACAATCAAATAAAATGGATAGTTACTGCACCTTTGGCTGTGTAGGCTAGACCTGTATGACTCTGCCGTTGGATCCCGGCGGGGTCGTATGGGTCTGTTTTTATATATAGAGTAGGGTTGTTTTTATATTTGGAATCTGGATTTGTCAAGGAGGATATTGTATGAAAGATAAGATCTTTGGGGTGCTGCAGCGTGTGGGCCGTTCCTTTATGCTGCCCATCGCCCTGCTGCCGGTAGCCGGTCTGCTGCTGGGCATTGGCAGTTCCTTCACCAACGAAACCATGCTGGAGGCCTACGGCCTGACCGGCGTCATCCACCCCGGCACCATGGTTTACACGGTGCTGGATATCATGAACCAGTGCGGCAGCGCCGTGTTCAACAACCTGGCCCTGTTGTTTGCCATGGGCGTGGCCATCGGTATGGCCAAAAAGGAAAAGGAAGTGGCGGCGCTGTCCGGTGCCATTGCCTACCTGGTTATGAACACCGCCATCAGCGCCATGATCAACGCCGCCGGCGGTGTGGAGGCCATGGCCCCCAACACCACCACCTCCATGCTGGGCATCACCACCCTGCAGATGGGTGTTTTCGGCGGTATCATCGTCGGTCTGGGCGTGGCGGCACTGCACAACCGCTTCTATAAAACCCAGCTGCCCCAGGTGCTTTCCTTCTTTGGTGGCACCCGCTTCGTGCCCATCGTCTGCACGGCTGTCTATCTGGTGGTAGGTATCCTGATGTTCTACATCTGGCCTGTGGTACAGACCGGTATCTCCATGCTGGGCAATCTGGTGCTGGTTTCCGGTTACGCGGGCACCTGGCTCTACGGCCTGATCGAGCGTGCCCTGATTCCCTTCGGCCTGCATCATGTGTTCTACATCCCCTTCTGGCAGACCAGCGTGGGCGGTACGGCCATCATCGATGGTGTGACCGTACAGGGCGCCCAGAACATCTTCTTTGCCGAGCTGGCTTCCAAGAATACGGTGGAATTCTCGGTTGCCGCTACCCGGTTTATGGCCGGTAAGTTCCCGCTCATGATCTTCGGCCTGCCCGGCGCGGCGCTGGCCATGTACCGTACCGCCCGCCCCGAAAAGCGCAAGGTGGTAGCCGGTCTGCTGCTTTCTGCGGCGCTGACCTCCATGCTCACCGGTATTACCGAACCGCTGGAATTCACCTTCCTGTTTGTGGCTCCTGCCATGTACGCCGTCCACTGCGTCTATGCCGGTCTGGCCTACATGCTCATGCATATCTTTAACGTGGGCGTGGGAATGACCTTCTCCGGCGGCCTTATCGACCTGACCCTCTTCGGTATCCTGCAGGGCAACGAAAAGACCCACTGGATCTGGGTGGTCATTGTGGGCGTGTTCTACTTTGTGCTGTACTACTTCACCTTCTACTTCATGATCACCAAGATGAACCTCAAGACGCCCGGCCGTGAGGACGAAGGCGAAGAAACCAAACTCTATACCCGTGCCGACTTCAAAGAAAAGACCGGCGTAGGCCCCGATGCAGCCGGTGCCAAGAGCAGCGATGCGGTTTCGGCGCTGATTTTGCAGGGCCTGGGCGGCAAGGCCAATGTCTCCGACGTGGACTGCTGCGCCACCCGTCTGCGGGTGACGGTGGTGGATTCCGCCAAGGTCAACGATGCCATGCTGCGCCAGAGCGGT
>ERZ1643247.3237-NODE-3237-length-11744-cov-16.232441_pt1 | contig 11744 bp, 8 predicted proteins | sample MGYA00579264_ERZ1643247 | MGnify/ENA primary metagenome ERZ1643247 (study PRJEB29033, sample SAMEA4952262) | chicken gut metagenome | biome: Broiler Chicken; feature: Gastrointestinal Tract; material: Caecum | place: Ireland | collected 2018 | study: Broiler... | reverse complement strand
TGTAAGTGTCAGAGGACGGGACGTAGGCTTCCGGCTGGTAGTAATCATAGTAGGAGACGAAATACTCCACGGCGTTGTTCGGGAAGAACTCTTTGAGTTCACCATACAACTGCGCTGCGAGTGTCTTATTATGGGCAATGACCAATGTAGGCTTGTTCAACTGCTCTATCACATTTGCCATCGTAAATGTCTTTCCAGATCCCGTAACCCCTAGTAACGTCTGGCATTGATTGCCTTCACGGAATCCTTTCACAAGCGCTTCAATCGCCTGTGGCTGATCGCCCATCGGTTCATATCCTGATACTAATTGAAATTTATCCACTGAAAATTCCTCCTACTATTTACACTATCAGCCACAAAATTCGTGTAAATCAGGGCAAAAAAAATATTTAATTTGCCTCAAAATCCATAAAAATGACCTCAAAAGCTATAATTACACGAATTTGGTCACCCAGCGCAGATTTTCCTACACTATAGCATCAATCATCACAGTCCGCACAATTTCGTATTTTTTGCTATATTTTAACATACCTTGAAAAACTCTCTTTCATAAGTATAGCCCCAAAAAGAATGATAAATATACGCACTTTTTCAGACTCTAATATACTACACTTATTATCCCTGCGCAACATTTTTCGAATACACGTTCTGTTATTTTATCAGACATTTTATGGTATACGATTTTGTATTGATATTCTCGTACAATTGTTTAGCTGCCAGATGCTTCTTTTAGCTGAATTAAACTCATCCCATCCTCCTCCGATTTTCTGATTCAAAACAGAAATGATTTATGGATCTATCCCAGTTCCTTTCCTATTGCACCAAAGGAGGCATTCATCTCTCTTTTCAGTGCAGTAAGCTGATTAATTGTCGCAGGATAATCTGTCCTCTTCCTATTTTTTCGATATCTTTTCTATTGGTAACCCTCAGATGCTGAATTTAGTCTTACTCTCTTCTTCTATATCCTTTATCATTCTTAGTACCTTCTATCAGCAGTAGAAAAGAGGTACTTATGTGTAAATCAATCCCCGGAACCCAAAAACATATGACAATGGATCAACGTATCATGATTGAAAAGGGCTTAGATCAGAGTAGTTCCCTTCGCAGTATTGCTCTACAGTTACCAAACATATTTTTCCAGCATTATAAGGTCCATATCTTCCTACTGTCTTCAAAATATGATATTTGTCTTCTGTATAAATATCAGATGCAAATTTCTTGTTTCTCATATTTGCATTCATAGATAGTGCGACTTGCCCTTCAAATATAGAAAAATATTTTGCTCCTATTTCTATAATCATCCTCCAATCTGATTATTATTACAAAAATTTTTACACAAAATATTATCCTTACATAAAAATGAACCGATTCCGATAAGAAAAATTATCGAAACCGGCTCTATTCTACTTACATATTACCAGTTAATTGAAATCTGCCCTACGCCCGATGCTGGTACAGTATACGTTCGATTTCCCCCATCCTGCCAGGTCACATTTCCACTTTCGTCCTTCTTGATTGCTTTAAATTCAATGTTACTGCCCGCCGGCAAATACGCTGTCAGCGTCCAAGTCGGGTAATCTGGACACTCAGCCGGACCAACCGCCTTTTCGGGATCCCAATTTCCAAGTTCATCACAATTCCCTGTAATATACACATTTTCACCCCAGTTTGTTGTCGCATTATTTACAGTAAAAGTAACCGGAACCAACGGATCTGCGTCTTCATCAACCGCATAAATCTTCGAGCTGTTCCCTGTTAAAGAAATTGTGATCTTATTATCAGAAGATACTGTAATTTTGTCATTTGGATTAAATACATTCACCAGCGTGGTCCCCGGCGTAATGGAGCTCTCCGCACGTATCGACATCGTTGTAGTTTCAGTTCCTTCAGCATTATGGAATGCACAGATCAGTTCCTGTCCTTCATTTTCTCCAGAATCTACTCTCCTTGAAAAAGCGTAAGTATGCATGGAGGTCCACATTTCCCTCTGTGTTCCATTTGCCAAAGCCTCATATTGGCTACGAAGCCCATTCAGATCAGCAATGAGCTGATAGGTATCTGTAGAGGTATCAAAATAGTCTTTCGTCACATTACCATTTGCATCTTTCGTCTGCATAGACCAACGATTCCATGTATCCGCAATCCCACTTATTGTTTGTCCATTTGCATTTCCCCTATTCTGCTCAGTCCCCTGGAATACTACTGGGATTCCTCTTGCCGTGTAGATAAAGGTCAGAGCATTATGCAGTTTATCCACATCACCGCCTGCTTCGGTCAGGAATCTGTTGCGGTCGTGATTATCTATAAAAGTCACCATATCATTTAAATGATCCCCATACATCCAGTCCTGATCAAAAACTGCCTGAATCGAAAGCTCGGAAGTGTTATTAAAATTCTGACCATATGCAAAGTCATTTACGATTGCCTGAAACAGCGGGAAATCTAACATCCCAGTTTCAGCATTATCTCCCACCCAATCTTTGACAAAGCTTACATCCATATCAAAGTTCTCGCCAAATGTTGCAACTCCTAAATACTCCTGCAATTCATGAATATCAGACGGTTTCATACATTTCGCTGCATCAACCCTTGCTGCATCAGCTCCTGTGTATGTAAACCAGTCTTTAATTGAGTCATAAATTGCATTTTTAGCAGCCTCATTATCCAGATCAATATCATCCAGTCCGCCTAGATCATGATCTTCCAACATCTGCGTACTCTCTGCCGTGTGTGGATGCTCTAAATCCCAATTAATATCTCCCAGATTATGATACCACTGCACGTTATTAAATGGAGCAACCGGCTGAAGCTGAGTGCCGTCTTTTAACCCAGAGGAATCTGTAAGGTAATGTGCATCACTCCCTGTTCCCTGAAGATAGTCTCCCACATGATTCGGAACAACATCTATAATCACTTTTATTCCGTTCTCATGGCAAGTATCTACTAACTCCTTTAAAATCTCCTTGCTTTCCTGGGGATCCTCTGCTCCAAAATAGCGATTAGCGCGATTCGGATCATAGACATTATACCCATGATAAGCCGTGGGCCATTGTGTACCGTTCGCATCTGGGATTCCCCACAACTGAGGATCGGATACTGGGGAAATCCAGATTGCCGTATATCCCATTCCTTTAATATAGGGAATCTTATCTATTATCCCCTGCCAGTCACCGCCATGCATATATCGGAAATCGTCCTGCGTATTCTCTGTATAACGAAAGGCCTCTCCTGTTGCATTGTTTGTGGGATCTCCATCATAAAACCGGTCTACCATTATCTGATAAATAGATTCCCCCCGCAGGCTAGTCGCTGCCGAAGCAGGAATTGCCGGCAAAATCGTAAAAATCAGCACCATACAAAGAAACATGCTCATTAGTTTAGCAATCCTTTTTTTCGTCCTTTTCATACATTCACCCCTTTTTAGCGAAAATATTTCTTTTCTTCCTTGTTGCAAAGAAAATACCGGTATTTTTGATGCAATTATACCAATTTATCCTCGAAAAATATATATTTTTCATTCAATATGCTTGAATAAATTAGGTAAACGTTATACTATTGATCCATAAAGGAAGGAGTGCGAATCATGTCATTAACGATTAAGGACGTAGCTAAAGAAGCTGGCGTTTCAATCGCCACAGTTTCTAAAGTAATCAATGGGAAACCTTCTATCTCTGAGCCCACACGTCTCCGTGTACTAGACGTAATCAAAAAGCTTAATTACCATCCTAATGCGCAAGCCAGCAACTTTGCCAGGGAACGTTCAGATAACATTATCTTTTTAGCTGTCACGGAACCTCTCACTGCATTCCACAATCCCCACATGTTCGAGATTATGTGCGGAGCGCAAAATGTTGTTCATGAAAAGAATTTCAATTTTGGTTTTCTCGGCGTACAGGATAAGGACACGGCCTGTCAGGAGGCTTCCAATATCATAGGAAGGCGGGCTGCCGACGGAATATTGATCCACGGCTCTTCTACTTCCCGTTCACTTGTGGAACTCCTTGTAAAAAAGGGATTCCCTCATGTGATCATAGGAAGACCGCCTTTTCCGAACACTGCCTGTTGGATCGATATCAATAACCATGTTTCCGGACATCTGGCAACCGAATACCTGACCAAATGCGGATATACCCGTATCGCATTTATCGGTGGACCTCAATCGGATGAAATTTCAAGACACCGATTACAGGGATTCGTCTCTTCCATGCGAATCTTCGGACTGAATGTCCCTGAATCCTCCATAAAATATGGCACATACAGTAAACAAAGTGGTTTTGAAATGATGGAAGAACTGCTCAGGGGAAGTTTTCTACCGGATGCTGTAATATGCGAAGATAATAAAATCGCAATGGGTGCGGCGTCCGCAATCCGTAAACGCGGCATGAATATCCCAGATGATATTGGTCTGATTACCTTTGATGATTATCCACTGTCGCAGTTGATCGACCCACCGCTAACAGTTGTGGATATCAACGTCAATAAGATGGGACAGCAGGCGGCTGAATTTTTAATGAAAAAAATCCGTAATCCAAGTTTAAATATGCAATCCTTTACCACTGTACCAGAGCTGATTATCCGATCATCTACACGCAATATCAAAAATAATACTATACCATAACACTAAATAGGAATAGGCGCAGAGGTGATTCTCTGCGCCCACTTTCAAAAGTAAACTAATTCGAATGCTATACTATTAATTCTCTAGAGTAATCCGATACCCCTTTCCTTCAATATCTTTCTCTTCCCCGTCAATTCTGGAAGCCATCAATATTTTTTCCCCTTGTGATATCGGATAACATATAGGCTTTATTCCTGCATTGATAATTATTCTTAAGGTTGAATTAATTCCCGTTCTTGCGAACGCAAACACGCCTCCCTGAATTCCCTCCCACAGTGGACAATAGCTTGTTTTTCCATCTATATACTCATTCCGTATTGCAGTAAGTTGAGAAATAAAATCGTAAAATGCGCCCTTCCGTTCCCATGGCATGGGCTGTCGATACTCTTCTTCCAAAACGCCTTCCATTCCACACTCATCCCCATAAAACAGGCTAGGCACTCCTGGCATCAACACCAAAAGAATACATCCTAGTTTCCACAATGAACGATCGCCGTGACACATTGAGAGAAATCTTGGAACATCATGGCTGTCCAAAAGATTGAGCTGTCCTTGTACCATATTATCAGGATATCTCAGTCGCATCTTTTCAAACTCATACGCCGCCATCATCCCATCCGGCTTTTCTGCAGTCAGATAATCTACACATATCCTACGGAACTCATAATTCATTGTGGAATCGAAAGTATCCCCCTTAAGCCATGACTGGGCGTTCTCCCACACCTCTCCGATAAGCACTGCATCAGAATTTGCAGTTTTGACTGCTTTTCGGAATATCCTCCAAAATTCGCGGCTGATTTCATTCGCTACGTCCAACCGCCATCCATCTACGTGATATTTCTCTATCCAATAAGTTCCAACATCTGCAAAATAAAGTTGTACCTCCCGGTTCGATGTATCGAGTTTTGGCATCTTCCGTTCGTATGCAAAACAGGTATATCCCGGCGTCTCTTCCGGATCATCTGGCCGCTTCACCGGAAACGACAAATCGTAGAACCAACTCTTATATCGAGATTTTGCACCGTTTTCCACTACATCTTCAAAGGCAAAGAATCTCCAGCTGCAATGGTTAAACACCCCATCTATTACAATCCGCATTTCTCTTTCATGCGCGTACTCCACCAGTCGTTGAAAATCTGCTTCCGTTCCAAAGCATGGATCAATATGGTAATAATCCACAACATCGTATTTATGGTATTCTCCAGCAACAAATATTGGATTCAAGTAAAGGCAATTAAATCCCATTCCTTTTATATAATCCAGATTCTCCGTAATTCCATTCAGAGTTCCACCTAACCTTGCTCTGACAGTAATACCGTTTTCCAGCGGCTGTTCTTTCTGACAAACCTGTAACGCACGCTTTCCGTTCGCAAAGCTGTCTGGAAATATGTTATAGACCACTGCACTCTTGAACCATTCCGGCACATCCGGTATCTCATCCCGCAGGATAAATGGATACTGGTAATATTCACTCCTTCCATCTGTCAATTTTCCCTCTGCAACCCTGTCTGGTAGTTCCTTTGTAAAGCGATCCGCATAATAATACGTCCACTCTTCCCCTTTTTCCAGTTTAAAATAGTAACAGATCCGGTTGTATGGAAGCTGCAGATTTGTTTCATAATACTCAAAGCATTCATCCAGAGCGCATATCTGCATTACTACTCCTGTAAAACAAACAGGGGTTGTCCTACACACCCGGTCTGCCGTATAAAGCACGCATCTGGTCAAATCCCCTTTTTTGGCCCGTAGACGAATTGTTATGCCATATTCCGACGTTGCAAAGGCGTACTGGGACAGAGGAATATGCAGGATTGCCGCCCGATCCATTTTCTGCGTCTGAGTCATCCTTTCACACCTCCTGCTGTAAGCCCTGATATCATGTATTTCTGTATACAGAAGAATACAATCAATATCGGAATGGATACAAGAATGGAAGCTGCCGAAAAAAGCGGCCAACTCCTGCTATAGTCATTTGACTGGAGCTGATACAGCCCTCCCGCCAACGTATAACTGCTTTCATCCATCATAAATGTAGTTGAAAACAAATATTCATTCCACACATAAATCAACACCATTACTGCCGTAACGATAATCGCAGGTCTTGCCAAAGGTAGGACAATCCGTATCAAAATCTGCTTTCCACTGGCACCGTCAATCTGTGCTGCTTCCTCTATCTCCACCGGAATCGTATCAAAATACCCTTTCATATTCCAGATACTGAAGATACACATACTTCCGGAATAGACTATAATCAATCCAATATACGAGTTCAACAGATGAAATGTCCGGAAAAGCCGGAAAATCGCAAACATGGATAAAATCTGCGGAAAAGCATTTAGAATGAGCAGCATCTGTAAAACAGCTTTTCTTCCTCGAAACCGGTATCTTGAAAATGCATATGCCGCTGTCACCGCCGTTCCCATTGCAACGACCATTGTTCCGACACTGAGTATCACTGAATTTTTCAGCCAAAGCAAAAACGGTTCCTCTACGATGATTGCGCGGTAGTTGTCTAAAGTTGGTGACTCTGGGATAAATGATAATCCGGAGCTCAATGCCCCGCCGGAGCCGCTGAGTGAAAGGGTAACTGCATAGAGAATCGGCACCAGCGTTACAATGCAGATTACAATGAAAATAAGATTTAACAAGGTAAGTCCAGCCAGATACCTTGCTTTTTTCCGCTTCCTCATGCTTCTTCCACCCCCTTGTTCGTAAAGATCGAAAATACAATAATAAATAAAAAGATAATAATCGATACCGCAGAAGACAGCCCGTAATTATTGGACACAAACGCATTCTGGTGTGCATAGGTTATCACCGTCTGGAGAGTGGCGCCTGAGTATGACCCTTTCTGCATAGTTAGAAGGTATACGATATCAAACTGTTTAAATGTCGTAAATGTGGTCATAATCACTGCCGGTGCCAGAACTGGCTTAATTGATGGTATTGTAATGTACCAGTTCTGTGTCCAAAATCCTGCTCCGTCCAATTTTGCACTCTCATAATAACTTCTGTCCACACTCTGTAATGCGCTATCCATCATCATAATCATAAACGGGAGCGCCATCCAGAGATTCAGCACCATACAAGAAATAAATGCCGGCACATTTTCCGACAAAAAATTCATCTGATTCAGTCCCATTGCAGCCAGGAGTTTGTTCAAAAAACCAAACTCTGTATTAAACATACCGACACGCCACAAAAGAATCGAAACATAGGCCGGCATTGCCCACGGGAACATCAAGAGCGTTTTATATACCCTTGCCAGTTTCAGCCCTTTCATGTTCAGTCCCAGTGCAAGAAAAAAAGCTAACACAATCTGGATCACCATGTTTAAAACTGTCCATATAATTGTAGTTACCAACGCAGAAAGAAACCCGGAATCCACTTTTGTCAGAGCTCTTTTGAAGTTTTCAAATCCGATGATATGATAATCGTCCCAGTGGTACATATTCATATTCGTAAGCGAAATATACCCTGTATAAAGAATAGGGAATACTACAATAACTCCTACCAGAATCAGTGCTGGCGTCCCATATTTCCATGGTAAAAATCTGTTTTTCTTTTTCATCGTTTATCGCCTCATCTCATCCTGCAAAAAGGAAGGCTTAAAGGCAGCCGTTCCCGCCTCACAGCCTTCCCTGAAATAATTTCACTATTGCATATCAGTAATTGCTGTTTCCGCTTCCTGCTGATACTGTTCTGCCGCACTGTCAATATCTTCTCCTGATTTATTGACTGCTGCCAGAAGTGATTCTGCCGGTCCCCACATTACGCTCATTTCCGGTATATTCGGCATTGGAACCGCCACTTCAGCAGTGGACTTCATCGCCGCAATCATTTCGTTACCTGCAACTGCCTCATCCTCATAAGATACCTGATTTGCCGGGGCGCAATTAGCCTCTTCCGCAAGCGCAACACCAACTGTCGGATTTGCCAGCGCTGTAAATACCTTTTCCACTGCATCTTTCTTTTCCTCCGCTGCGTGTTTCATCACGCCGATTCCCTGTACACCAGAATATGGAACCAGTGTATTTCCGTTCGGAAGTTCAAACTCTGCAAGGGACTTAATTCCCAAATCGATTCCAGCATCCCTAATACCAGATACCAGCCACGGACCTCCTATAATTGCAGCCGCTTTCCCTTCATTAAAGAGTGTGGTAATTGTATTGTAATCTCCATCAGCCTCCAACTTGGCAAATTTCTTGTTATACTCGATTGCTTCTTTCGTCTTTTCATCATTCAAACCTGGCTTCGCATTTTCGTCAATGATATATCCACCGAATCCGTTGATTACCGGAGCCACATTATAGGCAGTTGAGTGCTGGTTGACCAAAGCATATGTATCTGCATCTGTATGTGTTGTCATATACTCATAAAGTTCATCTGTCGTTGTTGGAACTTCACCTTCCCACAGTTCTTTGTTATACATAAAGAGAAGTGTTTCATAATAGATCGGCAAAAGATACTGTTCCCCTTTATACTGCCCTGCTTCCAGTGTCATCGGGAGCATATCTTGATAAACCTCCTCATTGACTACATCAGTAATCGGGGACAGCACTCCCATTTCCACAAAAGTTCCCAGGGAATCATGGGCATACATATACATATCCGGTCCATTTTCCGCATCGCTGCCATACAATTTAATCTGATCTGTTAGACCTGTCTTTTTTTCAAAACTTACTGTAATATTATCGCCACTAAGTTCCTCGTTAACTTTGTCCTGTATCACTTGCATGATCGCTTCATCTCCATCATGCCAGATATTGATTTCCGTACTTTCAGCAGTTTCTCCGCCCTCTGAAGAACCTGCATTATTACTTTCTTCACTGTTCTGCCCGCCACATCCTGCTAACAGTCCTACTGTCATTGAAGCGCATAATAATATTGCCAGTTTCTTTTTCATATTCTTCCTCCTGACTATGTAAAATATTTTCTTTTTCTTTTATTTATCAGATATATATCAGATATTTTATGTATTATTTAACATATTTTCAAATAATAGGCAATAAATATTAGGCATTTTATCTATTTTCTCCAAGTAAACGTTTTCTTAAATCGTATCGTTTATACTCTAAAACACATAAAATAATAGATCTTCAAAGCGCAGTTGTTTGGATTACTCATTTTGCTCTTCCAAACAGAAAAGATGTATAAAGCATAGACTTAGTCCTTTCTTCATACATCTTTAAAATTTACTTCTTGTCGGAACAATGTCTGGTTCCCTACACGAATAGGAGCAAACTTTCCGCAACAAGTCCTCTCTGTCCCCTCTTTTAATCTGAAACAATTATCGATTTTTCATGACGCCATATACCGAGAATAGCTTTTCTCCAGAGCATCTTCCCTAGCTTTAATTGCTTCTGCTTTCGCTGATCCAGCCTTTGCATTCTCGTTATATTGCTCCATAATACTTGCTTCTTTCGTAGGCTTAAAAAATTCTTCAATCCAATCTGCCTGTTTTTTGGCGAGCAATTTTCCCCATTTTCATCGTTATGATTCCCTAAAATCAGCGTTGTATATTCATGCAGTTTCAAAGAATATCAATACATTTCCGAAAAATCAAGGACGCATTCGCGCCGCTATCGCGGTTGAAATCCTTGATTTTACGGTAATGTATCGATAATGGTAATCAAGGCATGAATGAGTAATTATAATTGTCTGACAATGATGATTTTAAGGAAGTGCCGCGCCAATTACGAGGAATTGACCTCGCTCATAAACAAATCTGCCACTTTTTCTGCCTCAGCAGATTCTTCAATGCTCTTACGGATAATCGGCATTAAAGAAAGCATATGCGTCTTTTTAAAAATTTTCCAGCATACTCTGGCGCTCTCCTTCGTCTCCTTCTTCTTGATCAGTTCATACTCCTTCAGCATCCGGTCGTACCGGCAGGTTATTCAGTGTCCCCTTCCCGTCCTTACCGGTTACAATAGTTCCAACAAGGGCATCCTTTTCATAACGGATCACCGGATTTCCCTCTTCATCTGTCTGACCGTCCGGTGAGTAGATGACATCTCTTGCATAGATGGAAAATTCTGCTCCGGCAATCCCCTGTTCCTCGTAAGTAAAGGAATAACCTTCTGCAACTTCCATGGCATCCTCTCCGGTAACCAGATTAGACACACTGTTTACAATCCCGGCCAGTACATTCTGGGCTTTTGCAAGGATTGGCTCCCCTGCTGCCTCTGCATCCACCAATACTTCGCCGGTCTTTTCAATCGTCAGACTTCCTACAGCCTCATCATTGTAGACTTCCACCACGATGATGTATTTTCCGGTATCCTCCTCCACCTCATGAGCAGTCTCACTGTCTACTTTGATGGTAATAGAATCCCTCGGAGCTTCCTCATAGGTGCCTGCTGCATTTGTGACCTCATTGAGCGGGATCGATGTCTCCCCGTCCATCAGGGCATTTTCATACCCCGGCTGTACAAACAGGTTGGGGCTTTCCACCTCTTCGATCCGGTAGGTGCCGCTTTTCAGCTGCTCCGGTGTCTGCAGGTATCCTTCCTCATTCGTCTCGAAGGGAATACCTGATATCCGTTTTTCTCTGCGGAATGGATCGCACGTACCTTTCCTTCTGAGAGCCGGATCAGAGCCTTCCCTTTCGCTACTTTCAGGCACTGGTTCAAAATTTCAGCGAACACCGGCCGGGACACCTTTCCAAGTGCATTCCCGCTGATCCTCGCCCTGCTCTCCAAAGTGCTGATCGCAGTTTCCCCAATCTGGTATGCTTCTCCCCGGTCTGTTTTCAACATTAGGCCTGCCGATTTTTGCATGTCACGGAAGATTCTGGCACAACGTTCATCCTCCTTTGACTCTGGAGCCCCAACCAGACGGCCTGTAGCATATACACGCATTTTTCTGCTTGGCACTGTAATCCATTGTGCCCCCTTTTCCGTCTCTGCAAGGTACTGATGCAGTTCTACTTCTTTCTTAAATCCTGTCGAAAAACCGTCCTCATAATAATTTCCGGAAGGCGTATTGTCTAATGGCAGGCAGATCCGGAAACCGTCTGCCTGTTCTACGAAATGGTATCCTTCTTCCTTCATCTGATTGATCTCATCCTCTTCCTTCATAATTGCCTTTGGAACTTTCAGTATCCGGAAGCTGTTCTCTGTTT
>ERZ1643247.3233-NODE-3233-length-11776-cov-26.488525_pt1 | contig 11776 bp, 12 predicted proteins | sample MGYA00579264_ERZ1643247 | MGnify/ENA primary metagenome ERZ1643247 (study PRJEB29033, sample SAMEA4952262) | chicken gut metagenome | biome: Broiler Chicken; feature: Gastrointestinal Tract; material: Caecum | place: Ireland | collected 2018 | study: Broiler... | reverse complement strand
AATTATCCAAATTGACAGGTTTAAGTTCCTCTGTTTTATGCAACTATGAAAAAGGGAAGAACGATGTGACAGGCGACAACTTAATAATTCTTGCCAAGTATTTTAATGTTTCAACTGATTATTTGTTAGGGCTTAAAGATTAATCTTCGTTAAAGGAGATTGTGGAAAAAATAAATTCAAAAACAAAATTGACAAGCTTTTTTGAGTCTGTCGGCTCGGCTATATTTAATTTTTTTAAAGTTTCTTCGTAAAGCTCTTTTTGCTCATCAGATAAAGTGGCAAGAAGATTGTTTTCTGTTCTAAAACCGCGGTATTGTTTGAATGGATGTTTTTTCTTAAAATCTTCACAAATTTTATCAACTAATTTATCATCAAAATTCATTCTCATATTGTTTAATCCTTATATTTTTTAATTATATCATCCATTATACTGAATGTCAAGCAAATTATACATGAAAGTGGATATAATTTTAGTATGAGGAAATTTGCGGAGCGTTTAAAAGAATTAAGGCAAGAGGAAAATTTGTCGTTTGAAAAATTATCCAAACTAACAGGTTTAAGTTCCTCTGTTTTATGCAACTATGAAAAAGGCAAGAATGATGTGACGGGCGACAACTTGATAAAACTTGCAAAACTTTTCAATGTTTCCAGCGATTATTTATTAGGTCTTGAAGATTAATATTAAAAAAATCCGACACTTCGGATTTTTTTATAGGTCCTCATATTTTGTTAGTTTAACTCCTGCCTCAGCGCATATTTGGCGAGAAAATTCGTCTGGATAGCCTTCTTTATAGATAACCTCTTTGATGCCTGCATTGATTATCATTTTTGCACAAACAACGCAAGGCTGGTGGGTGCAATATAGAACACAACCATTCAAACTGACACCTTCTTTTGCTGCTTGAATTATGGCATTTTGTTCGGCATGGGCGGCGTAGCAAATTTCAGCATGAGTGCCAGACGGAATTTGCTTAACATTTCGCATACATTCTCCGCGCTCCACACAGGTTTTCACTCCTGCGGGCGCGCCATTATAACCAGTTGTCATGATGCGCTTATCTTTCACAATCACGGCGCCAACTTTTCGCCTTAAACAACTTGACCATGTGGCAATATGTTCGGTAAGTTCCATAAATCTCTTGTTCCACTTATCCATTTTTTTCCTCCTAAACTAAGTATATTAACGAAGTATAAATCTTTTCACGAAATTTGTCAAATTTCTTTGACAAAAATGTGTGGTTATGGTAAGATTTTCTGGTTAAAAGGAGAAAGTATGGATAAGATTTTGAAAGTTAAAGGTTTTGGCGAGGTGGCAGTGCGACCTGAAAAAATTTGTGTTTTTCTTACGCTAATTAGCACAAACAAGAATTTTAAAATAGCGCTAAGTGAAGTGGAGGTGCAAAAGCATTTGTTGTTTGAAAGTCTAATAAAAGCTGGGCTCAAGGAAGAAAGCGCCACTGTTTCGCATTACGATGTTAGGCAGGAATATGAATATCCACAAAATGTTAAAAGGTTTAAGGGGTATAGAGTTTCAGAAGGCGTGGAGGTTAAGTTTGATTTTAACACTCAAAAACTTAGCGACCTTATTGAGCAAATTTCTCTAAGGTTCACTCCAAGCATAAGTGTCTATTTCACAGCGGATAGGGAAAACTATGAAGCCACTCTTCTTGAAAAGGCGGTTGGGGATGCTGAAAATAGGGCAAAAATTTTGGCAAAGGCAAGCAAAACAAAACTTAAAGGAATCAGACACATTTTCTATGGCATAAACGACGAAGCCACAGTTCCTTATGAACAACCGGAAGGCGCACTTATGAAAAGCGCATCGTTTAATGATGTGAGTGTGGACGACATCAAATTTTATGACACAGTTGTTGTTGAATGGGAAATTGAATAATTTTTGTTGTTTTATATAAAAAATTTAATTTTTTTTCATATTTATTAGTTTTTTTTGCATAAAAATGATATTATATAGATAAGGAGGGCGGACTTATGGCTAAATATGGAAAAGATTATTTTGGCTGGAACAGAGTTCTCAGCATCATCTTGGCAATCATTCCTGTCACTGCTTTCATTTTGGGCTTTGTGACAAGAATTGCAGAAGGCAAGATTGTTGCAGCAATTGTGAGAATTATTCTTGGCTGGAATATCATTTGGCTTGTTGACCTTGTGCTTATGATTGTCAATGGTCAAATCTGGCGCTTGATTGATTGCTAATTAATTTAAAAAAAGAAGTGTAATTTAATTTACACTTCTTTTTTCATTATTTTTTCTTCTTTTCAGAAGTTTTTGTTTCCTCGCTTGCGTCGGTCTTTTTCTTTTCCTTTTTCGCTTTGCTGAGTTGTTTTTGTTTTGCGTCATGTTCAAGGTATTTCTTTCTTTCAAGTGAAAGGAGATATTCAGGCGAGTTAACATTTTCAAGTTGATGTTTCAAGATGTCAATCTTTTCGGTGATCACTGCGCGTTTTTGTGCGAAAAGTTTGAATTCTTTTTCTGTTGATTTGGAAACTTCTTTATTTTCCTCTTTTCTTAAAGCCACAACTTTTTCTTTATGCTCTTTCTCTAAGGAGGCGAGTTCGTTTTCAAATTTTTGGATGTTGTTTTCAAGTTCGCTTGCTTGTTTTGCTCTCTCATCCTCTGCTTCCTTGCGGATAGTGTCGTGATGGATGGAGCCTTTTCTGTCGTAAGTTTCTTGACGCTTGGTTTCAACTTTTTGAATTTTAATCTTTCTTGTGAAGTAGCCAACAACTGCAATCACAATGGCAAGGGCGGTGATGAGGGTGGAGATTAAGATAAGCCAAGTGAAATCGTCGTTATTTGTTGTTGTGTCGCCAGTGTCGTCTGATGTTGAATCGTCAGTTGTGCCGTCGCCTTCTTCGTCTGCTGGGGTTTCAGTTGCAAAAACATGGTCGGTGTTAACATCATATTCACTTCCTTCCATAAGTTCAACTGCCGAGTCATAGTCGCGGGAGGCGTTATCTTCGTCAGACGCAATTTCAGTGAAGTTGAAATCGTAAACAACCATTGTTCCTGTGGTGGAAGCACTGTCGCTTACAAGTGCGATGTGCAAGGTTGAGGATGCGTCTTCAGTTGCATGGATGTGCATGGTGTATTCAGTGTATTCCTCATTTGAAACAAGCCCTGTCATATAGTCGAAATCAGAAAGCCCAACTGTTGCACCATAGGTATGTTCATCTGCTTTGAATTCGTTATTTTCGTCGGTGGAAACATAGTCGAAATTGGTTTTAAGTTTGAAAGTTATTGTGTAGTAGTTTCCGCTTGTTAAGTCGAAGGTGAACAAACTGTTAATTGTGTAGTTTGCGTTTGGTGTTCTGTTGCTTAAAAGGAAAACATTTTGTTCTTCCTCTTCTTCGCTGAGTCTAAATTTGGTGTAGTCAGTTTCAAAGAAGGAGGAGTTCACAATTCCGCCAACACCATCTTCGCTGTAGCCCGCTGTTTCATAGGCGCTTGACGAGAAATCTTTAAGATTGTTGGAAATGTTGTTGGTTGGAAGGTTCAAATAGTAGTCGGTCATGTCAACGCGATGTGTTAAGTTTGTTTCGGTTACATTGGAGTATTTATCTGTGTCGCTGGAAACAAGGCTGAAGTTGTCGAAGTATGCAAAGCCAACTTGAGTGTCCTCATCGTTTCCAAATTCAATTTCGATATAAACATTTTCAGCACCAGCAAAGGTTTCAAAATAGATTTCATATTCTTCCCAAACTGAGCTGGAAACGTCTTTACCTTCAAACAATAAAACATCATCTTCGTTGTAAATTCTTACATTGAATTTTGCATATTGTGTTGGTTCAATCGACATGGTTTTGAAATTGAAGGAAAGTTTGTAGAAGGAATTTGCCTCCATGGTGAAAGTGGAGGAGGTGAGTGTTTGTGCACTGGAATTATAGTTCGCCAGCATCAAGATGTTGTTGGAATATTCGCTTGAATTTGAAGAACTTAAAGGATTTGCAAAACTTGCCCAAAGATATGGATTTTCTTCGCCTTTTTCAAGATTGTTTTGATATTCTTGCTTATAGAAATCGTATTCGCTTGCCTTTGTGTTGATAACTCCGCCAAAGTTTAAGCCACCATCGCTTTCGATTGTCCATCCAGAAGGAGCAAGTGGATAGGAGTTAGTTGTGTTTTCTGTTGAGTTGAAGTAGCCATTAGTGATTGTGGCAGAGGACTCAGTTTCATGAAGAGTCACTTGATTGTCGGCATTTGAGAACTCTTCATAAGTCACATTTTCCACTTTAATGTCGTCGAACACCACACAGCCAGTTGCGCTTTCGCTTTCAGAACCAAGGCCAAGAGCGATGTTGACATAGGAGTTGTAGAAGTCGGAGCCTTTAACATATATTTCCAATATGTTATAGTTATTTTCAAAATTGTTTTCTGCATTTTCGGTTGCTGTTGCACTTCCGCTTGCAAGGGTATAGCCATAAGTTTCATTTTCGTCGCTTGAGGTCAAGTTGTTTTCTTCAATAACTCTGCTGTTTTCACGGATGTTTAAGTAAACATTGCCTTCGTCTAAGGAGGAAATTTTGTAGTAAACTGAAATCTTATAATAGCCATGCATCTTGATTTCAACATCTTTGGAAGTGGCTTCAACATAGTCGTTATCAGCCCAAAGCACAAGTGCTTGATTGTTTTCTTTAATGGTCAGTTCGCCGTCATCATCTATTTTTGCGTCAACATGAAGGTTGGAGCCTGTGAAGTCGTGACCAGTCACTCTTTCAAAGCCTTCTTCGGAGTTGAGAGAGATGATTCTTGCATTGCCGTTTCCAGATTTCGTCCAGCCGTTGAGGGCGGTGACATCAAGTGTGTTTTCAAAGTCGAAATTATTTTCGCTTGGCATTGTGATGGAATTATCTTCGTTGAAACTTATGAATTTCACAGCACTTTGAGATTCTTCATTTTGTGTGTAGAACATACTGTCTTTATAGTCAAGATAGGTGGAGAAGAAATGGTTTTCACTGTATTTTTGCACTTGAACATCGTCGAAGAACACAACTCCAGTGCTGTCCATTCCATAGTGGTCGCCACCAAGCCAAAGTTCCAAGTTCACGGTTTGTTCGCTGTTTCCTGTTTCAATAAAGAAGAAGAATGTTGTCCAGTTTTTAGTTAAAACTTTTTCAAAGGAAAGGTCAACTTCTTCGCCGTCGCTGTTTGTTAAACCTTTAACATAAATGGAAGCGGTGCCGAATTGGTCTAGGTCGGTGTATTCTTCAGTGAGGTTATACCACGCTTCGCCAGACCTTAGATAATAGCTTCCAGAAGAGCCTGATTCGCTTGGTCTATACTCGATGTTTGAGGTGAAGTAGTCTGAATTAGCGCTAAATGTGAAGCGAACTTGACTTGGCTCAGCATAGTAGGTGGTGCCGTTTTCAGCTCTAATTAAAATGTAGTCTTCATACTCTTCATATTCGGTCACGGTTATATCTTCGCTTATTGTTTCACTGTCTTCAGTTTCAGGGTTGGTGATAACGCTTAAACCTGATCTTAAAGTTAATGAGGTAATATTTTGAGTGCTAACATAAATTGGAGTGTTCACAGCATTGATTTCACGCATAAAACCAACATAATCGCCGTCGAAATAAAAAACATTTTCTGCTGTTACTTCGCTGTCGAAGTTGCCTTCGCGTGTAAGTTCCTTGTGAGCATAGCGTGTGCGACTGTTATAAGTCATTTGCAAATAGTCGCCAAAACTTGTGCTGTTGAAGTTTGCTCTTGTGATGGAAACATCGCTGGAAACATTTCCTCTTTGTGTGTAGGTCTCTTTTGTTTCATAGTTTGTGTCACTTTTAACTGAAACTTGGAATGTGTAGTAGGAATTTGCTTCCAAGGTAACAGAGTTCGATGCAAAACCTTCTCTTGTTGTTCTTGTGCTGACATTTGCAGTTTTAGAGTTGATCATTAAAATTTGATTATCGCCAGTTTCTGAGTTAGGAAGGCTGGTGCCTGGGTTCACAGAAAGATAGAAAGAGTTTTTCTTATAGTTTTCAAACCTAGAACCAACATTGATAATTCCAGCAGTTGAACTGTTGTCGTCAACCTGTTTCGACCAGCCCGATGGATTTGTGCTTATGGAAGTGATGTTACTACTATTAAAGTTGTTATTAGTTAAAGAAACAGGCTCCATATATTTATTATAATAATAGGTTGTTGAAGCCTCAGCCGAAGCAAGACTTTCAATGTAGGCACCTAAAACACCAGTGACAACAATAGGCATCAAAAGTGCCAAAACGATAAGACAAATTTTTGTGTTAAGTAATCTTAATTTTTTCATAAACCACCCGTAGTTAGAATTTAACTGTAACATTATAATACATATAAACAAAAAAATCAAATATTTTCTTAAAATTTATCAATAATATTACTATGATGTCGAAAAATTTGGAAAAAAGAGAGCAATTTTTAATGGCAAAAGAGGATAAATTGACGGGTAAAGAGCAATTTATTTTAATCTTGTGTGGCGTCATCATCGGCTTTATCAATGGCTTTTTCGGCGGTGGCGGAGGAATGATTTGCGTTCCTTTACTTGAAAATGTGCTTCATTTAAATAACAAATATTCTCATGCGACAGCAATCGCGGTTATTTTTCCAATTTCTTTCGTTAGCGCCATAATCTACATTTTTTCTGGCACATTGCAAACAATTCCTTTTGTGACAGTTGGCTCTGGCGTTGTGCTTGGCGGGATAATCGGCTCGTATTTCCTTAAAATTCTTCCATCAAAGGTCGTTCGCATAATCTTTGCCATCATCATGCTTTTAGGCGGAATTAGGCTTCTTTTTTAGGAGGAAAAATGATTTATGTTATCTATGTGCTTGTTGGCATAATTTCTGGCATATTTGGCGGACTTGGCATGGGAGGTGGAACTCTTTTAATTCCAATTCTCACAATTTTTCTAGGCTTTGACCAAAAGTTAAGCCAAGGCATCAATCTTTTAAGTTTTCTTGTTATGGCAATTTTTTCGCTTATCATTCACTATAAAAACGGCTACATCGCCACAAAGCACCTTTTTTGGATAATTATTCCAGCAGTGATTTCTTCCGTGCTTGGCGCTTTTGCCATGACACTTATTCCTTCCAAAATTTTAAAGATGATTTTTGGAGCGTTTCTTTGCGTGCTTGCGGTTATTGAATTTATCAAGGTGTTTAAGAAGGATAAAAGCAAGAAGAATGAGAAAATCGCCAAAAAATAGTTTACAAAATTTGTTTTTTATGCTATATTTATCATAAGTTTTTGCATAGGAGGCAGATATGGTTGATAAACAAAAGTGTATTGGATGCGGAACTTGCGTGGCTATTTGCCCAGTTGGCGCAATTTCTTTCGACACCGACGGCAAAGCACAAATTGACAAGGCTAAGTGTATTCATTGCGGGGCTTGCCAATCAAGTTGTCCAGTAAGTGCCATCGATTTAAACAAGTAATCACGAGGAGATTTATGGAAAATATAGCATTCATTCAACTAACTGAAAGAAAAATTGAACTTAAAATCATTCAAACAAGGGCGGGACGCTATCGCATTTTAGAGGAAGTTATCAATCAATACGATTTGACGGACGACTTAACAAAGGAATGTTTGTTTACGCCAAAATCAAGACAGGATATTTTGAAAATATTGAATATTTATAGATATACCATTGAAACATATAATGTCAGCAAAATGGTGGCATTTGCTTCAAACATCATTGTGAAGGCAAGGAACTATCGCGGACTTTTGGATGAAATTTACACGCACACTGGCATGAATTTCATTTTAACCAATGATGAAGAAGAAGTTAAAGATGTCTATCAAGCACTCATTTCAAAAATCGACGTTTCAAAGGGTGCGGGTGTTTATATTGCTGGCTATCGCACTTATGTTTTCAAGTTCAACAGGCGCAGTGTTAACGATTTTTGTGTTGTGCCATATGGATATATAAACTTAACAGAAAACTTCTCTTCAAAAGCGGAAAGGATTTCTGCCGTTAAAAAGGAACTTAGAGATTGCCAGATTATCAAAACTTTCGACGAGGAAATTTTGGTTGGTGCGGGCGTGCCATATATTGACATTTCTCGCGTTGCCAAGAAACTACAAAGAAACGCAGTGGAAATCGACAATAACTATGAACTAAATAAAGATAGTTTTGAAAAAGTTGTTGCTTTTGTTAAAGACCTTGATGTTGAAAAAATCAAAAAAATTAAAGGGCTAAGTTTTGAAGGAAGCGACAGTTTGCAAGGAGGGCTGGCAATCATCGAGGCTATGTTCGACCTATTTAAAAATGACTATATTGTTGTGACCGATGCCAATAAAATGGAAGGAAAGATTATTGAAAATCTTGTTGGCGCACCAGTGGAGAGATATTCCGACCTTCTTTTAAACAGTTTAGACAGTTATTATGAATTTAAAAAAGAAGGCTTGTCGATTAACGCTAATGTCTATAACATGGCAATTCTTCTTTTCAAGCAACTTAAAGTTGTTCACAAACTTTCAAGAGTTTATGCAAAACCTCTTAAAATCGCTTCATATATGTTCGACAGCGGTAAATTTATTGACTTTAAAAACTATGAAAAACATGGTTTTTATGCCATTTTAAATTCCAACATCGTGGGTGCGTCGCAAAAGGATATTTTGATTGCAAGTTTTGCTTGTTCCTGCCAAAACATAGACAACTTTAATTTGCAAGAAATCTTAAAATTCAAGGATGTTTTAAACGACGAAGATGTCGATGCCATAAGGAAATTAGGCATTTTGGTTAAACTTGCAGTCACTTTAAATGCCTCTCGCAAAAATGTTATCTCCGACATTATTTGCGACATCTTAGGCGACTCTATCATCATGAAAACGGTGGTTAAAAGTGACCCTTCTTTCGAGATTATGCAAAGCATGAAATTGCAAGATGATTTTAAGAAAATTTTTAAGAAAAGTTTGCAAATTATTTAACTTATAAATATCATAAAATTAAACATAATAAATAGTATTAACAATTTGTTGATTTTTGATGTAAATAATAGAAAAACTTTTTAGGGAATTGTATGGAGAAGAAGGGCGGAGTTTGGAGAATTTTACTTATCATTGGCATAGTAATAGTTGCAGTGTTACTATGCTATTTTTCCGTTGTACTTTACTTTTATTGCACAAAAACAAATGATATTTCCTCTAAACTTTCGCTTTTCAACCTCTTTTCCGACGAGCAAGTGGGCGAAATGTATCAAGATGTTTCGTATGAAATTAAAAATGGCGAGGATGACACATATTACGGTGTTAACGTGAACGAAAATGGCTACCTTTTAACTGTTGCGCATAATGTGGATGAAAACGAGGAATTTCTTGCATTCAGCAAAAATGGCACAGTGTTCAACGGCGAACTTGTGTTTTGCGATGATAACTATAACCTTGCAGTTATAAAACTTTATGATTTGCAAGACAGCGAAAAAGTGCTCAGTTTGCCATATGTGAGACTGAGCGGAGTTTCTTTCTTTAATTCTTCATATATCTCAATTGGCAAAACCAGTGATGAAGAAATTTCCACTGCAACAAATGTTGACTACACCTATCAAGCAATAAGTTTAACCACTCAGCACGACGGCATTGATGTTGTTGACAGCATCTACACAAATGCCATTATGTTTGAAAGCGAAAATGATTCTTACGGACTTTTTGATAAGCGAGGAAATTTAGTTGGGCTCACTTATGCCTATGCCGACACCTCAGAAGGAAGGGAATATTTTGCAATTCCTGTTGATTTATTTGACAACACATTAAATAAAATTATATCATTAAATGGAGAAAGGCTTCAAAACGCACTTGTCAACAGTTTGCACGGCTATGATATGTTTGAATTTGAACAATATCTTTCCTATCCAATATCCGAGAGTTCTGGCGTTGACCAAATTTTCTTTGATGGCGCTTGGCAGATTGTGGATGAAAATGTGCATTCCTATTATGCTTCTGGCTTAGACGGCTTCTATCTCACAGAAAATTTAACATATAACGAAACTGTGATTCCAAAAGGCTCAATGATTCAAAGTGTGACTTACAACAATTTTTCCTATCAAATCACTGTAAGGCTTGATTTAGTTGATTTGTTGTATCAATCAAACGCTGGCGAAACTTTAACAATAACCTACACTAATATGCAAACAGGAGAGCAGACAGAGACACAAATTTTAGTTTAAAAGAGGTGTGTATGAGAAAATATAAATACGCCATTGAAATGGGTGGAGGCTTCACCAACATATATGTGAAAGGGCAAGGTTTGGCACTTAAAGAGCCAACGCTTGTTGCTGCTGAGCCAACAGAAGAAGGGTATAAGGTGATTGCACTTGGTTTGGATGCCAAACGCTTGGTTGGCAAAACCAAGGAAAACATTGAAATTTTCACACCTTGTGTTTATGGCGAACACAGCAATTATGAATATAGCGTGGTGCTTTTAAAACATCTTCTTTCAAAAGTTGGATTTAAACCAAATGAAGATAATGTGCTTTTCTTAACACCTTGCGGAATCACTGCACATGAAAAGGATAACATTTTAAGAGTGTGCGAGTCTGTTAACATGGGTTATGTCGATTTAATTCCAGCGGTTATCTGCTCCTGTGTTGGCGAGGGAAGAAAGATTGACGGCTCAAATGTTCACATGGTTGTTAACATCGGCGGAACTTACACCGACATCGCCGTTATCAATATGTCAAACATCATGAAGGGTGCAACTCTCTCCATCGGCGGAAAATCTATCGACGCTTCCATTGTAAATTACCTTGCATATAAAGATGAACTTGTTATTGGGCTTCCAACTGCGGAAATTCTTAAAAATGATGTGGGAAGTTTGTATGAAAACGACACTCTTAACATGGAAGTGACGGGTGTTGACCTTAAAACGAAATCGCCAAAAACAGTGGTTATAAGTTCCTATGACCTATTGAACGCCATCGAGCCATTTTTCGCGGAAATTGTTAGAGCCATCGACACCACAATCAACACTTTGCCACCAGAGGTTGTGACTGACATCATTAACAATAAGATTTTGGTGTGCGGAGGCGTGGCAAAACTTCAAGGCTTGGAGCATTTCTTTAAAAAACATCTTAAATATCCAGTGCAAATTTCCGAGGACACTGACTATATCACAAGTTTGGGCGCGGGAAAACTCCTTTCCGACCAACCACTTCTTGAAAGCGTGTTAAAAAGATTGTAATTCATAATTTTAACAAATACTTATCAAAATCTTTAAAAATAAGCATGATTTCGACATTAAAATTTCAATTTTTCTTTGAAAATAGAATTTCAAATCGAGCGCGATGAAACAAAAAAATCCACTAACTTAGCGGTTGAAATTGCCAAATTAGTGGATTTTAATTTTATTATTGTTCTTTTATATTATCGGAAGTTGAGCCAAGCGCGACGAAGTCACATTTGAGCGAAACTGATGTTCATACAAACAGTGATGGTGGGCGAAGCACACAAATTCGAAAGAATTTATTAAAAATTTATGCTAATAAATTTTTAACATCACATAGTTTTATATTATCGGAAGTTGAGCCAAGCGTGACGAAAGTCGCATTTGAGTGAGACCGATGTTAATACATAGTATGTGATGAACACAATTTATTGTGCGTTTTGCGTTTAGCAAAATCAAAACTTAACTTGTTTAAGGTTTAGAATCACATAGTTTATATTATTCTTTAATTTTATCTTCAAGTTTTTCTTCCTTTTCTTCTTGCTTACTTGCGGAAATAAAACCTGTTTGAGCGTTAAGAAAATGGTCTTGCGCTGAACTTACCGCTCTCAAAATTGAT
>ERZ1643247.3230-NODE-3230-length-11780-cov-4.906439_pt1 | contig 11780 bp, 9 predicted proteins | sample MGYA00579264_ERZ1643247 | MGnify/ENA primary metagenome ERZ1643247 (study PRJEB29033, sample SAMEA4952262) | chicken gut metagenome | biome: Broiler Chicken; feature: Gastrointestinal Tract; material: Caecum | place: Ireland | collected 2018 | study: Broiler... | reverse complement strand
AGCGCTTGCTGAACTGCGGAGCGCGACGGGCAGCCTTGAGGCCGTACTTCTTACGTTCCTTCATACGAGGATCGCGGGTCAGGAAGCCAGCCTTCTTGAGGGTGGTGCGCAGCTCGGGGTTGAACTGCAGCAGGGCGCGGGACAGACCATGGCGGATAGCACCAGCCTGGCCGGAGCAGCCGCCGCCAACAACGTTGACGACAACATCGAACTTGCCTTCGGTCTCGGTGAGAACCAGCGGGCTGTTGACCAGGAGCTTCAGGGTCTCCAGGCCGAAGTAATCGTCGATGTCACGGCCGTTGATGGTCATTTTGCCGGTGCCGTTGTAGACACGCACGCGGGCAACGGAATGCTTACGACGGCCGGTGCCGTAGAAATAAGGTTTCGTCTCGTACATCTTCTATTGCCTCCTTAACTCAAAACTCAACGGCTTCGGGCTTCTGGGCAGCATGAGCGTGCTCAGCAGTCTTGTAGCAGTGCAGACGGGTCATAGCCTTGGTGCCCAGGGTGTTGCTGGGAACCATGCCCTTCACGGCATAGGTCATGGCCTTATCGCTGGCCTCAGCCATCAGGGTCTTGTACTGGGTTTCCTTCAGACCGCCGATCCAGCCGGAGTGGGTGCGATGGAACTTCTTCTCCAGCTTCTTGCCGGTCAGGACAGCTTCGTCGCAGTTGATGATGATGACATGGTCACCACAGTCAACGTTGGGGGTGAAGGTGGGCTTGTTCTTGCCACGCAGGATAACAGCAGCCTTGGCAGCAACGCGGCCCAGGGGCTTGCCGGCGGCGTCAATCACATACCACTTGCGATCAGCCATTTCAGCGGGCTTAGCGAGAGTCGTGCTCATAGTAGGGACCTCCATTGAAAAATTAACACGTCCGTTCTCAAAAAACGGTATCATACAGCGCCGGGCCGGAACACCGGGCACCGCGGCGCTTTTTCGCGCAAGTGTGATTATAGCAGAAAGGGTACCGGAAGTCAACGATTTTTAGAAACAATTTTAATATATTCTGGTGTAGCTCTCGCATTCTCTCTTATTCTCTTGTTTTCTCTTGTTTTCTCATTTCCTATTTTTCGTATTTTCTGCGTTGGGCCGCAAAACAAAAAGCCCGGCACACCGGGCAGAAGATCTGCACAGTGGGCCGGGCCCATTGGGTTTGGTTTCCGATTACTGTTTGATTGCGTTGATGACGCGGCTCAGATCGCCCTCGTCCTCGCAGACAATCTTCACGGGGTGGCTGTAGTCCAGGCTCATCATGCCCAGGATGCTTTTGGCATCGGCAATGCTGCCCTTCATGTCGTGCACGCCGACCGCATTATAACATTTGGCGGCAGCAGACACGATTCCCTTGACCTCAGTGAAGTTGGAAACCTTGACTTGTTTCACCATTGTAATGACCTCCAGACAATTTCCCTCTGCGGATCGTTTTCCCGGCAGCGGTGTTTCTTTAACGCCTGCTGCACGATCCGCTCCCAGGGCGGTTCGGACCACCATGTCCTGTTTTCCCGTCCCTGTATTGGGCATTATAGCACAATTATTCCCGCGTGGTTTGTGTAGCATGCACAAAGCTCCGTTTTTCCATTTCCTGCACAAAAGGGCCAAATCTTCATTTTTGGGATTTGGTCAGTTTGCTCAGTTTTTTGAGCCAAAAAGGTCATTTATTCACAACGTTTTAGTTTATACAAAGTTTATTTTATGTTTTCCGCGCAATTTCTGTCTTTTTTCAAGTTTTTTTTGCCTGGAAAACTTCCAGACTTTTGCACCCGTTGCAACAAAAGCACATATTTTACCGGTTTTTCCGGTACTTTTTTCTCATTGCAGGCCCTTCATGGTCAACGCAATCCGCTTTTTGGCAACATCCACAGACAAAACTTTCACCTTAACAATATCGCCCACCTTCAGGACTTCCCGTGGATGCTTGATGAAGCGGTCACTGATCTGCGATATATGCACTAGTCCGTCCTGATGAACACCCAGGTCCACAAAGGCGCCGAAGTCGATGACATTGCGCACGGTACCCGTAAGCTCCATCCCCGGCTTCAGATCTTCCAGGCTCATCACGTCACTGCGCAGCAACGGTTTGGGCAGGCTGTCGCGCACGTCACGTCCCGGCTTGCACAGTTCCGAGATAATATCGTGCAAAGTAGGTGCGCCGATGCCGAGCGAATCGCAGAGGTTCTTCTCCCCCTTAACCTTGACGGCGGCAGGCAGATCTGCCAGCTTATCGGTGCCGATCTGAGCGGTGGTATAGCCGCAGGCTTCCAGCAGAGCTTTGGCCGCCGCATAACTTTCGGGGTGAACAGCCGTGGCATCCAAACGGTTCTTTGCCTCGGGCAAGCGCAGGAAGCCCGCACACTGTTCATAGGCTTTGGGTCCAAGACCCTTTACCTTTTTCAGCTGCGCGCGGGAGGTGAAGGCGCCTTCCTCCTCACGCCAGGCCACGATATTCTTGGCCGTAGCGGCGGTGACACCTGCCACCCGGCGCAGCAGCGGCGCGCTGGCCGTATTCAGGTCTACGCCCACACTGTTGACACAGTCCTCCACAACACCGTCCAGCGTTTCGTTCAGGCGCTTCTGGGGCATATCGTGCTGATACTGACCTACACCCACAGCCTTGGGGTCGATCTTGACCAGTTCCGCCAGGGGGTCCTGCAGACGGCGGGCAATGGAAACCGCACTGCGCAGGTTTACATCGAATTGCGGGAACTCCTCGGCGGCCAGCTTGCTGGCGGAATATACCGAAGCGCCTGCCTCACTGACTACCATATACTGCAGATGCAGCCCCTGTTCCTCGGCCAGCTCCCGAATCACAGCAGCGGCAAACTCCTCGGTTTCGTGCCCGGCAGTACCGTTGCCGATGGCCATTACTTCCACGCCGTTTTTGCGCACCATTTCCTTTATAATACGCTTGGCCTGATCTACCCGTTTGAACTCCGGCACCGGATAAACCACGTTGGTATCCAGCACTTTGCCGGTGGGGTCCACCACCGCCACTTTGCAGCCCATGCGGTAGCCGGGGTCCAGACCCATGACCGTTTTGCCCCGGATAGGCGGCTGAAGCAGCAGCTGACGCAGATTGTCGCCAAAGACTTTGATGGCACCTTCCGCAGCCGCAGCAGACAATTCCCCGCGCAGTTCGTTTTCCAGGCTGGGATGAATCAACCGGCTGTAAGCATCCAAAGCAGCGGCTTCCACCAGCAGTGCACTGGCACCACCGGTCTTTTTGCGGGCAAACATCCAGGCCGCAATGGCTCCGGCCCGCTCACTGTCCACCTGAATGGAAACTTTCAGATAGCCTTCCCGCTCGCCGCGGTCCAGCGCCAGCACACGATGCCCCGGAATTTTGGAAAGCGGCTCGGCATAGTCGTAATACTGGGCATAGACACTGTCCTCATCCTTGGCCTTGGTGCTGGCGATCCGCCCAAAGGCCCGGTAATACCGGCGCAGTTCGGCACGGCAAGCCGCATCGTCGGACACTGCCTCGGCCAGAATATCCTGGGCGCCGGCCAATGCCGCGGCCACATCGGGCACTTCTTCATTCAGATACTCCGCAGCGGCAGCCTGGGGATCAAAGGCCGCATCCTGTTTCAGGATGGCGTCGGCCAAAGGCTGCAGACCACGGGCTTTGGCAATGCTGGCCCGGGTCTTGCGCTTGGGTTTATAGGGGCGGTAGATATCCTCCACCTCAGCCAGAGTCTTGGCTTTTTCCAAGGCGGCGGTCAGTTCCGAAGTCATGGCTCCCTGCTCGGTAATGGAGGAAGTCACTTCCTCCTTGCGCTTATCCAACCCGCGCAGGTATTCCAGCCGGTCGCCCAGGTCACGGAGCACCTGGTCATCCATGGAACCGGTGGCTTCCTTACGGTAGCGGGCAATGAACGGGATGGTGTTTCCCTGGTCGATCAGATCAATGGCTCCCTGCACATTTTTGACACTCAGGTTCAGTTCGGCAGCCAGTTGTTCAGCATGATTTTGCATTCAGTTTCCTCTTTCTCTTACGATACAATAACAACAGATACACCGCATAGACAGCCACCCCGGCCAGGCTGATTCCGGCCGAAAGTGCCAATCCAGGCGTGTGGTAAGTAAATTCAATGGTCGCTTCCCCTGCCGGGACAAGCACCGCCATCAGGCCGTTGTCCACTTTCTCGATCGTGGCAGGTTCTCCGTTGATGGTAGCAGTAAACCCTTCATCATAGGGGACGCTGAAGAACACCAGTTCTTCCTCTTGATAGTCCGTTTTTGCCGTAAACCCGGTACGCGTGGCGGTAAAATCCGCGACGGCCACCGCCCGCCGGGCAGCACAGTCTTCGGCATAGGTTTCGGCGGTACGGTCCTCCAGTTCCTCCTGGGGCAGCGGGTCCAACAAACCGGCATAGGTTTCCAGCTGGTCTTCATCCAGCAAAAGAGCCCGCATCAAAATCTGGGCGCGTTCTTCCTCGGGGACGGTTTCCAGCTGTTCCTGGGTCACATAATAGTCATAGGTAAAACCCATCGGCACCCAATTGTCGTTTTGGTAAATCAAATAGGCCGAGGTTTCCCCGCATTGGGTCCAGCCGGACAGATTTTCCTGGGTCCAGTCCTCGGCACTGTCCCGGGCAACCAGCGTATACCGTACGCTGAGCAATCCCCGCAGAGCATAGTTCTGGGCATCCGGTTTGGAGTTCACGTCCCGGGTAACGCCTACTTCGGGGTAAAATTCCATAATGCTGGGCGCCACGGTAGAATTGAAGAACTGCAGGCAGCTCTTGTCAAACCAAAGGCCCAAATTGTTATGCGCCCCGTAGGCATCAATCCGGTAAAAAGCATCATCCGGCAAGGCGGTTTCAATTTCCGACACCGAATCGTAGGTTTCGGCGATCAGGTTGCTGTCGGTCTGCCACTGGGGGTATTTGGTCAGCGAAAGGTGTACGCTGCCGTACAAAAAGCTGAACGCCAGAATACCGGCCAGCAGCGTCTGGCCCCAGTTGCGGTGATTACGGCAAAGCCGCCACAGCGCCCAGAACAGCAGCACGCCCAATACGCTGACCGCAAAGATACCCCAGAAACGGGGCTGCAAATCCACCACGCCCAGCTGGAAATTGCTTTCCTCATCGGTATTGGGGACCAATGCAAAAGCAGTGGCACTGAGGGTCACCAACGCCACCAGACGCCAGGCACGGGGAATCTGGCGTTCGGCCAGATGGGGCCGTTCCAGCGTATAAGCGGTAGCACCGCACAAGACCAGCACCGGCATATAATACCACCGGGCATAGTAGCTGGAATTGAGGGCATAGAACGCACTGTTGAGTACCGGCACGAAGGCGCACACAATGCACGTTTTAAGAATATAGGTAAAGGGATGGGCGCGGCGGCCGCGGCAGAAGGCGATGCCGCCCACAATTCCCACCAGCGGCAGATAGGCGGTCATGCTGGTATGTTTGAGGATGCCCTCCTGGAACATATCCCGGAAGTATGGTGCATCGGGCATCAGGAAAGCACTGTACAGGATGGCCCCGTATTGCTGGGAATTGCCGTAGAGCAGATACCCGTAACCGTTATACGGGTCGATGGTACGGGGATTGTGGATCAGGGACAGGCCCGCCGGAATCAGCAGCACACAGCCCATAGCACAACCGAGCATGGTTTCCCATACCAGGGATGCAAAGGTGCGGGGGCCGACTTTATAGACACGACCTGCCAGCATACACAGAAAGTAAATTACCAGAAAAACGGCCTGCCCGGCAAAGAAGAAGTAGTTGTTGATCAGGTTCAGGGCAACCCAAAACGGGAAGGGCCCCCGCTTGCCGTCCAGTGCGGCGTCGTCCAGGGCAGCCAGCATATACGGGAAAAGGGCCACCACATCCAGAAAATGGTTGAAAAAGATGTTGTACACCGTAAAACCAGAGAAGGCATACAGGCAACCGGCCACCATGGTCCACTCCTCGGACCGGATCCAGCGGCGCGCCCAACGGTACGCACCGCCGCCCGCCAGCGCCATTTTCAGGCAGAGCAGCGGCACCATCATCCAGGGCATAAGCCGGGAAGGCACCCACAGCGACAGCCAGAAAAAGGGGCTGCCCAACAGATAAAAGGAATAGGAATTTACAAACCCGCTGCCCAGGTCGGTAGCCCAACTGAAGGAACCGCCCTGTTTGACAAAGGCGTTGGCATACTGATAAAAGTTGATCTGCTGGTCGTTGAAGTCTCCGGCATAGTGGAAATATCCGCCGCCCTGCAGCGCGTCCGCAATACAATGCGGCAGGAACAGTGCCGCAGCCAGCAAAAAGCAAAGCCAGAACACCCGCCAGTAGCGTGATTTTTCTCTTGGAAGTGTAAGGTACATACCCAAAACCCCGGTTCTGTCCCGATTAACGTACTGTGTTTCTGTTAAAATCGTGCTATACTGATTATAACACACAGGAAAGGTTGCGTGAAGATGAAAACATATCCGCTGAGCGCCCTGCTGGGCCGCATGAAATACATCACCCGCTGGAGCCTGATGCGCAACGGCCGTCCCGAAAGCCTGAGCGAACACACCGCGGATACCGCGCTGCTGGCCCATATGCTTTGCCTCATTGCCAAAAAATGCACCGGCACCGGCGCAGGGCTGCGCCCCGAGGTGGTGGCCACGGCGGCGCTGTACCACGACGCACCGGAAATTTTGACCGGGGATATGCCCACCCCGGTCAAATACAAAAACGACGCCCTGCGCTCCGCCTACAAAGCCGTGGAGCGGGAAAGCGCCCGGGTGATGGCCAGCCTGCTGCCCGAAGAACTGCGGAGCGAAACCGAAGCCTACCTGACAGGTACGGTGCTGAACGATGCCGAGCGCAAGGTCCTGAAAGCCGCCGACCGGCTTTCCGCCATCATCAAATGCATTGAGGAGAGCCAGGGCGGCAACCATGAATTTGAGGCTGCCCGGGAACAGCAGATGGCGGCACTGCACGCCCTGGACTGCCCCGAAGCGGAGTATTTCATCCAGCACATGCTGCCCTGCTACGCCCAGAATCTGGACGAGCTGACCCGGGGACGGTTTTAATCCTGCAGCCGGTAGACCGCGTCGATCAGTTTATCCACGTCGGTAAAATGTTCCAGCATGGAACAGTACCGCCGCAGAGAAGCCGCCCCCCGCAGACCTTTCATATAGTGCATGGCCTGGCTGCGTGCCTGCGGCATGGCCAGCCATTCCCCTTTTTCTTCACACATTTCATAGATCTGGCGGCGCAGTGCGGCCATCCGCTGGTTGAGGGTCGGTTCTGCCGGCATTTCCTCGCCCAGCAGCGCCGCCCGCACCCGGTCAAACAGCCAGGGGTCGCCCAGGGCACCCCGGCCGATCATGACACCATCACAGCCGGTTTTTTCCAGAAGGTCCAGTGCCCCTTCGGCGGTGGTCACATCGCCGTTGGCCAGCACCGGAATGGTCACCGCCTGCTTGATGGCAGCGATAGCCCCGGCATCAATGGGCGGGATGTACATCTGTTCCCGGGTCCGGCCATGCACCGCCAAAAGGTCGGCGCCGTTGGCCTCGCACTGTTTGGCCACCTCCACACCGGTAAGATGGTCGGCGTCCCAGCCGATGCGCATTTTCACCGTCAGAGGGGTATCGTCCCCCAGGGCTTTGCGGGCTGCGGCCACCATGGCCCCGCACAAAGGCGGATCCAGCAGCAGATGACTGCCCGCCCCGCTGGATGTGATCTTGGGGGCCGGGCAGCCCATGTTGATGTCCAATATATCAAAGGCAATGCCTTTTTCCCGTACCAGCAAAATGGCTTTGGCCAGGGTTTCCGGCTCGGCGCCAAACAGTTGGATGGCATAAATGCCGTGGGGGTCCGGGTCCTTTAACAGCGCAAAAGACTTCCGGTCTCCAAAATTCAATGCCTTGGCACTGGCCATTTCGCTGACGGTCCAGGCTGCACCATGGTCCGCCATCATGCGGCGGCAGGCAGCGTCGGTCAACCCGGCCATGGGCGCAAAAACCGCCCCTGCCGGGATTTGCAGATGTTTCAGTTGCATGGGATACCTCGTTTTTCAATTTCGCATTCCATTCTACCACATTTGCGCTGTTTGTGGTATACTTATTCTATATGCAAATTGCGCCAAAGGAGCTTTTCTATGAAATTGATGGTACTGGACGGCAACAGTCTGGTCAACCGGGCCTTTTTCGGCATCAAACTGCTGACGACGAAAGACGGCCGTTATACCAACGCGATTTTCGGGTTCCAGAACATTCTGCTGAACCTGCTCACCGCCCACCAGCCGGACGCGGTGGCCATTGCCTGGGACGAACGCGCTCCCACCTTCCGCCACGAAGCCTATGACGGCTACAAAGCCACACGCCACGGCATGCCGGAAGAACTGGCCCAGCAGATGCCGGTTCTGAAAGAACTGTTGAACGACCTGGGGTTTGTACAGGTAAGCAAAGCCGGTTGGGAAGCCGACGACATTCTGGGAACACTGGCCGCCGCCTGTGAGGCCCAGGGCGGCACCACCCTGCTGGCTACCGGTGACCGGGACAGCCTGCAGCTGGTGGACGATGCCACCACCGTCCTGCTGGCCACCAACAAAGAAACCATTCCCATGGACCCTGCTGCCATCCGGGAAAAATACGGCGTGGACCCGGCACAGCTCATCGACGTAAAAAGTCTGATGGGCGATTCGTCGGACAACATCCCCGGTGTGCCGGGCATTGGCGAAAAAACCGCCCTGGCTCTGGTGCAGAAGTTCGGCAGCCTGCAGGCCATCTACGACCATCTGGACGATCCCGCCATCAAACCCGGGCAGCGTACCAAACTGGGTGCCAACCGGGACAAAGCGGAGCTTTCCTATATGCTGGGAACCATCCGCAAAGATGCCCCCATCACCACCGACCCCACCGCCTACACCCGCCAGCCCGGCGATGCGGCGGCCGCAGCCCATCTGCTGGCCAGCCTGGAGATGCACAAACTCATCGACCGCTGGCAGCTGGAAAACGGCAACACCCCCGCGGCCGTCCAGACCACTCCGGTGGAAACGTTGGAACCTTCTCCCCTGCCGCTGGTGGTGGACGGCCGGTTGTACCTGGCCCAGAACGCCGACGGCAGATGGTACGCCGTACAGGATGGCCAGGTCTTTTTGCCCGACACCGACCGGTTGGCCGCCCTGCTGGACGGAGACGCCGAACTGTGGGTGTTTGACGCAAAACCCCTCTACCACCTGGCGCTGGACCGGGGCGGCATCGGCAAAGCCATCCGTTTTGACGGCAAGCTGGCCGCGTACCTGCTGAATCCTTCGGCCAGCGGCTACGCCGTAAAGAACCTGGCCGGGGAATACGATGTCCCCGCCGCGTTTGCCTGTGAGGCCGCCCCGGATGCCGGGGTTCTGGCCGCCCTGCTGGACAAACTGGCCGCTGCCCTGGACGAAAGCGAGCAGCGCAAACTCCACGATGAGATGGAACTGCCCCTGGCCCGGGTGCTGGCAGATATGGAACGCATTGGTTTTGCGGTGAATGCCGAGGGAATCCGCGCTTTTGGCGACAGCCTGCGCAGCGAACTGGACGGCATCCTGCAGAGCATTTATACGGAAGTAGGCTACGAGTTCAACGTGAACAGCCCCAAACAGCTGGGCGAAGCACTTTTTGATAAGCTGGGTCTGCCGCCCCGGAAGAAAACCTCCCGGGGGTATTCCACCGACGCCGAAACGCTGGAAAGTCTGCGTCCCTACAGCCCGGTGATCGATCAGATTCTGAAATACCGCACCTACGCCAAGCTGCTTTCCACCTATGTGGACGGACTGCTGACCGCCCAGGCCTCCGACGGCCGGGTGCATTCCACCTTTATCCAGACCGAAGCCCGTACCGGGCGTATCTCTTCCACCGAACCCAACTTGCAGAACATTCCCATCCGCACCGAGCTGGGCAGCCGCTTGCGGGACTTTTTTGTAGCCGGCGAAGGACAGCTGCTGGTAGATGCCGACTATTCCCAGATTGAACTGCGCATCCTTGCCCACATTACCGGCGACGAAGCCATGCAGCAGGCCTTCCTGCACGGGGCGGACATTCACCGCTCCACCGCCGCCAAAATCTACCACATTCCCGAAAGTGAAGTCACACCCCAGCTGCGTTCCGCCAGCAAGGCCATCAACTTCGGCATCATGTACGGCAAGGGCGCCTACTCCCTGAGCAAGGACCTGGATGTGCCGGTGAAGGAAGCCGATGCCTTCCTGAAAACCTACCTGGCCGCCTTCCCCAAAGTGGACGGCTATATGCAGGACTGCATTGCCCACGCCAAAGAAAAAGGCTACGTGGAAACACTGTTCGGACGCCGCCGTGCTTTGCCGGAACTGGCCAGTTCCAACTTCCAGGTGCGGGCCAGCGGCGAACGAATGGCCCGCAACACTCCCATCCAGGGCACCGCTGCCGACATTATCAAGCTGGCCATGGTCCATGTATGGCAGCGCCTGCGGGACGAAAAGCTGGAAGCCCGGCTGCTTTTGCAGGTACACGACGAACTGATCGTGGAAGCCCCCGAAAGCGAAGTGGAAGAAGTCAAGCGCGTATTGCGTGAGGAAATGGAACAGGTTGTGCAGTACAGCGTGCCGCTGACCACCGATGTAGGCACCGGCAAAACCTGGCTGGAAGCACATTGAGAGGACTGTATTACCCATGTATGTTTTAGGAATTGAATCCACCTGCGACGAAACCGCCGCCGCCATTGTGGAGGACGGCCGCAAGGTGATTTCCAACGTGATTGCCACCAGCGTCAAGGAGCAGGCGCTTTACGGCGGTGTCGTCCCGGAAATTGCCAGCCGCCGCCATGCCGAATATATCAGCGCAACGGTGGACAAAGCCCTGGCCGATGCCGGTCTGACCATTGCCGACGTGGGCGCTGTGGCGGTCACCTTTGCGCCGGGACTGATCGGCGCCGTACTGGTAGGGGTCAACTTTGCCAAAGGGTTGGCCTACGCCGCAGGCAAACCGCTGGTACCGGTACACCATCTGCGGGGGCATATCGCCGCCAACTATCTGACCCATCCGGCACTGCATCCGCCCTTTTTGTGCCTGGTGGCCAGTGGCGGCCACAGCCACATTGTGCTGGTGGAAGACTGGTGCCGTTACAAGGTGCTGGGCCGCACGGTGGACGATGCCGCCGGAGAAGCCTACGACAAGGTAGCCCGCACACTGGGTCTGCCCTACCCCGGCGGTCCCAGCGTGGCAGCCGCTGCCAAGGGCGGCAACGCCCACGCCTATAAGCTGCCGGTCCCCCACGTAGAGGGCAAATACAACGTCAGCTTCAGCGGTCTGAAAACCGCCGTCATCAACGAGGTGCACAACGCCCAGCAGAAGGGTCAGCCGGTCAATGTGGCCGATATGGCCGCCAGCTTCCAGGAGCGAATCGACCAGATCCTGGCCAAAAAGCTGCTTTCAGCTGCTGCCGATACCGGCGCCCAGACCATCTGCCTGGCAGGCGGTGTCGCAGCCAACGGGCGGCTGCGACAGCTTGTGAATGACGGCGCCCAGAAACTGGGTGCCAAAATCTACCTGCCGGAACTGAAATACTGCGGTGACAACGGCGCCATGATTGCTGCCCAGGGCTACTATGAATACCAGGACGGCAACCTGGCCGGATGGGATTTGAACGGATTGCCCACACTGCCTATCGATTACCGGTAACCACAAGAAAAAGGCTTGCAAACCCAAAGGTTTGCAAGCCTTTTGTTTTACAGCTGCAACAGCTGTGCAAGATCATGCTCAAACTCTTCCATCGTGCGGGGAATGCAGAACCGACGGGGATCACGGTAAGTATCCCGCACAGCATGCATCAG
>ERZ1643247.3229-NODE-3229-length-11780-cov-6.936119_pt1 | contig 11780 bp, 11 predicted proteins | sample MGYA00579264_ERZ1643247 | MGnify/ENA primary metagenome ERZ1643247 (study PRJEB29033, sample SAMEA4952262) | chicken gut metagenome | biome: Broiler Chicken; feature: Gastrointestinal Tract; material: Caecum | place: Ireland | collected 2018 | study: Broiler... | reverse complement strand
ACAGTATTGAGTATGCTTATTAACTTTGATATGCTAAGTGAGGTTTCGATCAAAGGGTCAACCAACGCATTCAGCTACGCTGGTTGGCCATTTTTTCTTGCAATTATTTTCGTTAGGGAGTTTTTCAAGTGAAGAGATATTGGAAATTGCTAGTTTTAGTATTAATAATTATTGTTGCGATTGTTGGCGTATTTCTATACCGTCGTGATAGTCATGGGAAGCCATTCAAGGCTAGGCTAGCTAGTGAAAAAGTAATGATGACACCAGACTGGTACGCCAAAGTAAGGCTTACTGCTAACGATGGCGCTACATATGAAGTCAAAAATAGCAAAGGGAAGGTTATTCAGGGTAAGACCAGCACTAAGGACGGTAAAGCTGATGTTAAGCTGAATCATACAGGAAATTACACAGTAGTTGCTAAGAGTGACAACGGTCACGTAAACAAAAAATTACCCGTGAAGGTAAGTAATTACAGGGCAAATATTAATAAATGGACCAATGCGGTGGGCCCACTAAAATTCAAAATCACAAATGTTGAATATCAAAAGCTTACCAAGAGCGCCAAGAACAAACCCGATAATAGCATTATAGATGAAGCATACGACCAGTTAAATAATCAATATTATCAAGTTAAGATTAATTACTTGGTCAAGAATGACGGAAAAAAAGCAGTAAATCCTCAATATACATTCTGGTTACCAGAAAGTGACGATGGACAAGAATTTTCCGTGCAAGAACCAACGCCAGATGGTGGCGCGGTTGATACAATTATAGGTACTAGCGCTATTAACCCTAGAAGTAGCCGAAGTGGTAGTGTAACGATGATTTCAAATAATAAATTTAGTGTAAAGCACCTAAAATTTAGCATTGATGAAGTATTAGGAAATGATGGAGATCATATTGCAGATGGCGGAACTGCAATATTGAAATAATATATTTTAGCCCTATTTTCGTGGGGCTTTTTATTTTAAATATTTATGGTTCAAAAACTGTACAGTACTTGACCTAGGGTATAAGTCGTGATTTAATAATAGTCGAAGTTAGCTCATAAACTTAGGTCAGAAAATAATTGACCAATTAGGAGGAAATATCATGAAATTCGGTTATGCACGGGTAAGCGGTACGGGTCAAGATTTAGAACAGCAAAGGGAAGCACTAATTAAGCAAGGCGTACCAACAGACAACATTTATGCGGAAAAATTCACGGGAACTAAAGAGAAACGTCCACAATGGCAAGTACTTAGTAAGCAACTACGCAAGGGTGATGAGGTTGTCTTTACCAAGGTTGACCGTATAGGGAGAACTGTAAAAGTTGCAATTGATATAGTTGATAAGCTATTAGACGAGGGCGTAAAGGTATATGTCATACAACTAAACGGATATGTAAACCGCAAGGACGCAATGGGAAAAATGCTTTTTAACTTCTTATCTGTGATGGCTGAATTTGAACACGACATGATTGTGAACCGCCTTGCTGAAGGTAAAGCGTACGCTAAAGAGCATAATTCAAATTATCGTGAGGGTCGTCCTAAGCGTCGGATAACGCCGAAATATCAACATGTTTACGAGGTATCACAGGAGCACTCAATCGCTGAAACAGCAAAGCTTACAGGAGTTTCTGAAAGCACTGTAAAGAGAATTAAGAAGCAAGTAAGAGAAGCACAAGAAAATAATTAATCAATGGGGGGGGCGTGAAAACGTCTCTTTTTTGATTGTCTAATATTGTTTTTATAGTTTCGGCTTTTGTTGTTGATGGTCAACCTTATATCTTATGTCCTATATAGATCTCACAGAATAGATTTTCAGACATTTTAAGATAAATTATGCGTAATTATACCAAAACAGACTAAAGTGGCTGAAAACGGATTACAGTGGCGATAATGACTATATGTAAATTTGGGTGGCAATTAGTTTGCGGTGTGACTTTCTATCTTGACCAGAACAATTTAGATTGCCATACGACCTCACAGGATCGTCTCAGAGACGTTTTAAGACGATGAACGATTAACTCATGGTTTGATACTAGAACGGCTTAGGGATGATTTTAGAGGGGTCTAATGAGGTCATATAAAACCGTTTCAAAATATGATATAGTTTGGACGTATTCACTAGGTCCGCAAGGGAAGAGGTGCTTGAAATGACAGAAACAGTTAACGGGAATCGAACCCTTTACACCATGTTAGAGATGGCTAAGATCGCTGGTACGTCTAAGAGTACAGTGTATAGGACGATCAAGGAAAAACATATTAAGCCGACTAAGCATAAAGGGCAATCTAATTTATATGATGAAGCGGTGTTAAAGCTAGTTATATCAAAGATTGAAGAAGATAGTGTATCACATGACCCAGTTCAAAGAATCAGCATTGAGACGCTTCAGAAACAGTTGGAAGCTAAGGATAAACAGATAGATCAGCTAAACGAACAATTGCGAATGGCTCAAATCAATCTTAGTCAATCTCAACAATTGCAACTAAAACAAGCTGAGCAGATCAAACGTTTAGAAGCACCACAGGAGCCCACAGGAGCCCACAGGAGCCATTGTAAGCGCTTCTAATGGCAAAGACACAGAAGAGAGCACACAGGACGGGAAAACGTCTCACAGGACGAATGAGGACGACCAGGGAAAGGACCCAAAACGGTCGCTATGGGCTAGGATTTTCGGGAAAAAGAAAAAAATCAAATTTTAATAAAAAAGCGCTCAAGCCTATACATTGACGTGTACTCAAAAGTTACACTTTAAGGTAAATAAAAAAGCCTACAAAACTGTAAGCCTTATTCCAACTCTAAACTCTTTATTCCTTGCAATCTGCCGTATAATAAAAATTAGATTAATTACAAAAGGAAGTATCCAATATGACTAAAGAACATAAAAAACTGTATAAAGCTGGGAAAAATTGGTGTGTTATGGGAATTACCACGCTGGCGGTGGCCATTGGTGCTCTCACCGTTACCGGGATTAATAATGCAGAAGCGGCGGTTGGGTCACAACCCACCACTCAACTGGCTCAGGCGCAGACGACTGTTACTAATTTACAACGACAATATGATAATCAATCAAGACAGCTTAATCTGGCTAGTCAAGCGGTAACCTTAGCCCAAAATAACCTTAAATCAGCTCAAGGCAAGGCGCAGAGTGCTGATGGTACGTTAGCAGCGGCAAACCGCGATGTAAGTCAAGCACAGCAAGCCAAGCAGACAGCTGAAAAGGAACAAGCAGATGCAGCCAGTCGAGTTCAGACTGAACAAGACGTGATTAGTCGTGAGAATACCAATATACGGAATGGTAAGCAAGCATTGAGCGATGCACAGAACGAGCAATTAGCTGCTCAAAGTGACGTTGATAATAAAGCTAACGCTGCAAAACAGGCTGAACAGGTTGCTAAGCAGCAACAAGATATTAATGATCAAAAACAAGCAGCGGTTAATGCTACAGATAGTAAGATCTCACAGGTCAAGGATCAGATTAATAGTGTTAACAAGATTAGTGTATCGGCTAATTACATTAATGCGGTTAAAGATAATACAAGCTTTACCGGTAATGATCTCCAGGTGCTCAATAAGAATTCTTACCATCATTCGCAACAGGATGCTCAGCGATCTTTTGACGACCTGAATAACCTAAGTCAAAATGATTGGGCTGAGTTAGGGACCTTTGCAGTAGGGTTACTCAATGGTATTCGGCAGGTTGCAGGGCAGGCACCTCTAATGGTTACCGATGGTTCGGTAAAATTTGGTCAGGATATTGCAAATATTTACCTTAAGCATCAATACATTGATCAAGGTAACCGCGAGGCATCTAAGGTTAATGCTGCCGATCAAAACGGGCTTTATAATTTTTACAAGTATTATACGTTGACTGGAACGTTGAATCGTCAGGTACTAAATTATTCGCAGTCATCTATTTCATTGGGTAACTATACGAGAACAGTAACGTCATATGCGTTTACGCCAGTAACAATGGACAGCCTGAAACAGGATACCTACAATATGATTTTGGACGGCTTGCGTGATATCCAGAAGGCTCGTGAACTATTGATGAGCGGTAAGTACGCTGCAGTTACCGGTATGGACCAGCAACTAGATTTACTAATGATTGATGATGGTGATTTAGATACTAATGGTGGAACAGTATTTGGTAAGAAGTCATATGCCATCCCAACGGTAGATACTGCTAAATTACAGGGACAATTGACAGAATTGCAAAAATTAAAGAGTAAGCAATCGGCGGCATTAACTGTGGCTGCCCAGGCTTTGAAAACGGCACAGGATAAATTTGCCCAGGCAAACAATGTGTTAAAGAAAGCTAAGGAGCAGTTGGCAACCTCTAAGCAGGAAGTGGCGACAAAGCAACAGGACTTAACGGCAGCCAAGAATAGACTTAAGGTTGCGCAAAATGCGCTCGTGGCGGCTCAAAAGATTGCTAATGGGCAGGCAGTAAAGAATGCAGAGAGTCGGTTAGCCCAGGTAAAGGAAAAGCAGCAAGTAGCCCAAGAAAACCAGCAGGTAGCACATGAGCAGGTTAATAAGCTTAAGGCGGAGCTTAAGACTGCTAATGACAAGTATACTAAGCTTAAGGAAGACCGTTCGCTAACCCATCAGAAGCTTTTAAATGCCCAAGAACAACTGAAGCGGTTGCAAACAGGAACTATCAACTATATCGATCCAGATGGCAAGGTAGTAAAAACTGACCAAGTTTCAGGAAAAGTTGGCGATAAAGTTGATGTTAAGCTCTCGTTACCGGATGGTTATGAATTAGCTAATAAGGATGAACAGGTCCCAAGTGTAATTACCGTAACTGAAAATGGTATTGGTACTATTAATGTTAATGTTAAAAAAATCAATACTACTTTAGCTAACAATGAAGTTCCTTCCGATTCAACCACCATATCGAATAATGTAAATGCTAATTATGGCTACTTAGACAGCTACAAATTGACTGAAAACAATCAAGGACAGGCCCAACTCATTGCTAGTGGTTGGCATGCTACAGGTGCAAGCAACTCTGATCGTTACCGTTATATGATTGTGTTTGATAATACACTAGGGCACGAGATTGCTCGTCAAAAGCTTGTACCGCAAGTTCGTTCGGACGTTCAAAAAGCATATTCAAATGTTGATAATAGCCTTTATTCTGGATTTAACGTCACGATCGATATTCCCAATAGTTGTATTAATCATTCGTTAAGATTAGTCTCCCGTTATAGCAATGATCCAAATCATGGGGAAGGAGCTCGGGTTGATTACTGGTTTAACTCACTAGCTCTAAATGAAGATAATCAGGCTTACTTGGATAAGCTAAGTGCTAATGGCGATACCTTAACTGTAACTGGTTGGCATGCTACCAACCAAGCTGCTGGTCGTCCTTACCATTACATCATTGCTTGGGATCAAAATCTTGGTCACGAAATTGCACGACAAAAGGTAAACCCAGTTAGTCGTCCTGATGTTGCTAATGTTTATAATACTGTTGCTAATGCTGTAAACTCTGGATTCAGTGTTGAATTTAACCTAACTCCACAGTTCTTCAATGACAATATTCAATTCATTTCTCGCTGGACAGACGATGTCGCCGGAAATGGGAATGCTGTAGATTATTGGTTTAAACCAATAAACCGGACAAATCGAGCTAACCTCGATTCTGTTACATTAAGCAATGGGCAATTACAAGTTGCAGGCTGGCATGCTACAGATCTTTCACAGCTTGAACCTAATCATTATTTGATCGTGTTTGATAATACTACTGGACAACAGGTTACTTCTGAAAAGGTTGGTTTACAATCATCGCAAGATGTTAAGAATGCCTTTGGCGATATTCAAACTGCAAATCATTCACGGTTTAACTATGCCTTTGGTGGACTACATTTAGTTTCAGGACACAATTACTCATTAGTTAGTCGATATTCAGCAGATGCTAATGGTAATGGTAACGATGGTGCACACACCGATTCATGGTTAAATATGGGTACTTTCCAACAGTCGGCTTACTCTATTGATCATGTGTCACTCAACCGTCGTCATATGACTGTCCAGGGGTGGGTAGCTAATGACAATGCAATGACCAGACCATATGCTTATGCGATCTTATTACAAAAAGGTCATGAAATTGGCCGCCAGCGTTTAAATCTTAGTGAGCGTGCTGATGTTGCTAAGGTTTACCCGCAGATTTATCGTAGTCAATACAGTGGATTTAACACCAGTTTTGATTTGCCAACTGCTTCTACTAACGGATTGCAATTGGTCTTGAGATTTACTGATGATCCAGCAGGCAATGGTAATAGCTCTGATAAGTGGATAAATATGTAAAGCTAAGGTGCTAAAGTTGTATTAAGAAAAAATACACTTTTGAAATATGTTCAAGGCGTATTTAATAACTATCACCTTTTATTCAAGGTACCCCACGCCCGGGTCAATAGGACGAAAAGTAATAGTTAACTAAAGTACTCATATTCACCCTAGGTTATATGGTTACTTTGCTAAAAAATGGTGTAATAAGTACAGAAGCTCTTTAGCCAAAACAAGCTAAAGGGCTTTTTAGTTTGATGATTTTAAAATAAAAAAGAGCATCTTTTCAGATGCCCCGCCGGCTCGGATAAGTAATCAGCTGATCCAATTTGCACACCAGCATTCTTGTGTTTGTAAATTCATTATACCTGAAATGAGCATATGATACAATAATAAGGCACATCAGAGTGTCTTAATCACACACTCAATTGTGCGGGAAGGAGGTTCTTCCCAATGCATTATTGCATTCTTGTGTTTGTATTGTTGCCGCTCTCAAAGAAGCAACTGAAAAAACTGATTAAGCTTCTTGTTAAGCTGTTGAAGCACCTGCTTTAGCACTTCAGCAGAATAAACCAGCGTCTGTCGCGTGCGGCAGGCGTTTTTTAATTTAATAAGTTAATCTGTGTAGAAATGTGTATTATTTTTTTACTTTACTTTGGACTGTATAAAAGTCTTTCATTTCTAGTGCTTGTATTATCTTTTGTAATCGATTTTGGTCTTCTTTGTTTAGTTGATTAATACGAGATTGTACCATGTCGCTTATTAATTGCTTGGTATTCTCTGCTATACCCAGATCAATTAATGCAGCAACTTGATTGGTAATATGATTATCAACTCGTAAATTACGTATGAATGTTACTGATTGAGTCTGGGGCACGACTTCATCACGAGTAACTTGATTCTTTGCTTGTATACTAACTTTGTCTGATAACTTTTTATTATGTTGAAGTAGTGACATTATGCTTTTACTCCTAGTCGTTCGAGAATTTCTTTAGCAACGTTTATGTACGCTTGATGAGTCCTCTTATCCCAAATATCGTTTTTACCATCGGTGATTCCAGTTATATCCATTCTTTTAACGCGTTCCATAGTCATAATATGGTTACTAAAAATATTTTCTTGTCCAAATTCTTGAATAGCGGAATTTAAGATTTCGGTATCAACTTGTGCGTTTCTTTTGGAAAGTACAGGGAGGATACCAAGAATATCAACATTTGAATGAAACTCGTCAATTAGGTTTGACTGGAGATATTTGACTAAAACTTGGGCTCCATCAAGTGCACGTTCTTGAGTTTGTAAAACAATAACTAGTTGATCACAAGCATAGAAGGCTGAGTCATTAGCTAATCCAAATGTTGGTGGAACATCGATAAAAATAAAGTCATACTTATTTTGTAAGTCAGTTTTTATCTTATTAGCTAAATACTGGACCCGATCCATTTCATTATTAAACATATTCTCAAGGAAACGTGAGTAAAGGAAAAAATCTGAAGCGTTAGGAACCAAATCAAGATTATCAATAATTGGAATAGTTATTTTTGAGAGATCAATATTGTTTTTAATTGCTGTCATTAATGAGGTCTTAATTGAGATAACACCAGAATTTTGTGTGGACTTTGTTTTAATAAAAAGCGAAGTCAAATTGGCTTGAGGGTCAAAATCAATTGTTAAACATTTGTATCCCATTTTAGCGAGATTATAACTGACTAATGCGGTAGTGGAACTCTTACCGACTCCACCTTTTTGATTGCAAAAAGACATTACACAAGTATCCATTTTAGATCCTCCTAACTCTTGATCTCAGTATTATCATACCTTTTATCAATAAACTCTTCAACAATATATATGTATATACATATATATGTATATATACATATATATGTATTTTAAAAACTATTGTATTAATCGCCAATATGTGTGATGATAACTATGTTAATAAAATAATTTAAGAGTAAAAGAAAAAGCCCGCTGAAGTACGCCAATACTTCAACGAGCTACCGAAAAGCTATCCGCACTAGCTAATCGGGGTTGTCTTTTTCTTAATACAATCATTCTAGAAGAAAAAGACTAATATTTCAAGATATAACACTACAAAAATATCATTGAAAATCACCCTAAAAGATTACTAAAGCGACTAGCTTATCGGCTGGCCGCTTTTTCTTTGGGGTGAAGCGTACGCACTTAATACTCGTTTGGGGTTGTTCCCTGCTGGTAACACGCTCAAAACACACGTGACTTGGCACCTATCCTTAGATGGTTCGGCGGTGCTTAGTTGTAGTCAACATGGGGTAACCTAAACCCTTGCGCTAGCCGTGCATAAAGACGAGATGGGATACCGCTTCGGGAAACTGAGCAGGATCATAGGCATTGTATGTAATTACGAGTTTCAAGCGCTTATCGTCGAAAGCCACATGTACTGTATGTAGGTGATTAGGACCAAAAAGCGCCCCGCCTAACAGGGAAAGACGAAAGTTAAGAGAGGATATACAGTGTGCCAAGGGAACGGTGAGGCTAAGTATGATCGTGGGGCTTGATACTATAGAGATAGTACGCTCTTTTTTGCTTCTGCTATAAGGCAGAAGTAGAGCAATGATGCCCAATGGTCTAGCCTCATTAAGTATTGACATGGCAGTGTTTAAGAGATGTCTGGTGCTAAATGGTATACACGTTATATAAGTGATTTTTAAGGAGATAGTATGCCTTAATTAACTCAAATAAAGGAATCAACAAATACCTGTAATGAAAAGACCATCTGAGCGATAGCGATATGGTCTTTAGCCCGGTTCCTGCTAAGGAACGGCTCCCCGCCGAGGGAAAATTATTAAAATAAAAATCTGGTAAAGCACCATGTATAATAGGCTTTATCAGTATAAAACACCGCAAAAAATATATGTTAAGTAATAATTATTATATATATATAATGCGGTGTGAAATAGGGAGGAAGTGCATAAAATATGGACTTAAGCACGTTTTCCAATTCGGAATACATGAATTTATTACCAGAATCAGAGCAAAATTTTTTGCTGAAGAATGGTCGTTTTCGTGACCCGAAAAGGGTAAAGGATAAATTGAAGAAACATTACTATAATGTGAGTTTTCGTGGAAGGGGTAAAAACATGACTCTTTCCATTGGTAAACTTCGCTTAGACTTAAACACGAAGTTAGAAAACTATATGGCTCAAAGAATTCTAGTTAATTATGAGGAAGATTATCCTTATTCTAGGACGAAATGGTTTAGACAGATGGGTTTAGATTATGATTACAGATCAGTTTTAGGTGTGTTTAAAGATGACGATACGCTAGATCTAGTAGATCGAATGACCAAGGCTAGGACTGAGAAAATCTTTGAATTGCATAGTCTTTACCTAAATAGTTTGTTTACCCGTGTATTCACTAAGGTTGCTAATACTGTTGGTGATGGGGTTCAGATGGTTTGGGAAGGCGGTAAGTATGTCGAGATAGAAAGCGACGAAGACAAAGAAGCTCCGTTTGAAAAGTGGCAATATAAAAACTTTACCGAACAGGAACTGAAGCGTCTAGACACCCTAAAGAGTGAAGCTATAAAAGCGTCTAAAGTTCCGTGGCTATATAGACATACTGATACATGGAAAGACGGACTTGAAAAGCTTGATCTAGTGAATGTGTGGCAATCCTTCACCATTAAGGACTTTGATAGTAAGGTAAGAGAAGACTTGGTCAAGAAGTTTGGGAAGTATACCCTTGACCGACCTAAAAGAGCATATAACAGGGAATTTACTAAGCACTTAGAACGTTATATCGACAAACACTCGCCTTCCTCAGAAAAACAAGAGCTGTATGAAACGGGCGCAATGTCGGGATTTAACACAATCACTATGCGTGAATGGCATGAATTAGAGACGAAAATTTAGAGGTGAATTGATGAGTAAGGACAGTCTGAACATTGAGCAGATAAGCAATCTGGTAAAGATTGCTAAGACGTTGAAAGAAGAGTTACCAGAGTTGCCATTTAGCGTTGAGGACTTGTCAGATGACCAGATAGAGCGGATAAGAAGGACAGACACAAGCGACTTGATAGACGTTGCACACCATATCAAGTATAAGACTGGTATAGGTAGTGATGAGCCGTTGCTAGGTATCTATGTTAGGTTAGCTAGTGCTAAGGCTTTAGGGCTTAGTGAAGAAGAACTAGCACTCAATGATGAGAAGTACAATGTAGAAGCATTGGAATGGTTGACTAAGCGCAAGACAACGATCGTTAAGCACACTAAGCGTCTAGAAGAGTACATCGGTAAAGAGAAGTCAGACAAATTAAAAGAACTTCACTTTGACCTCTTCACTGGTGAGGCGTGGCGTAAACCGCCTGAAGGTAAAGAGAAGTATTGGCACCAAGATAAGTATAAGTACAGTCTGAAACCAGATAAAAACGGCTATATCAAGGTTAGGAACATTCCAATCTATGATATTTTGCAATGGGAATATCTCATCAGAGCTAATCCTAAACGTCTCAAAGAGCTATGTGCTGATGGTGAGGGAAGATGGGAAGTACACCATTACCACCCAAGTAGGAAGAATCAGCCATTATTCAATGGAATTGTATTCACCAAAGCTTTTGCCACGACAAGCGATAAAAGCCACTCATTGAAGCGACCAGACGAACACCAAAAGTATACAGAATTGCAAAAGAAGGTTCGTAAAGGACTGAGTTGGTAGTTCTGTAAAATGTATATTTTATAAAAACATTAATGGTAAAAGAGCTGTTGGAATGCGAGGAAGATGGGATATTTTAAACAAAAAAGACACGAAAGAAACCCACTGCATAAAAAAGACACCTGCATAATATTTTAATTTTAAGTACAAGGGGTAGGGGGGGTACTTCCCACTAAAAGAAGAAAATGTTACCCCTCTTTTATAGGTAGTAGCTTCACTCACACACCAGGAGAAATTTATGAATCAAGATTTACAAGACGTTTACCTTAATTGGATCTGCTCACTTAAAAGCCCCGCTACTATCCACCGCTATAAGGTGGCTCTAAATCGCTTCAGCAAGTCCATATGGCAACGGAAAGCTTATGAAGTTGAAATCTCTGAATGGCAAAATTTAAGTCGCGAGATCGTCGCTGAGAGCTTTTTAAAACCGATTAAACGTACAAGTGTAAAGTTATCAACTCTCAGCGGGTACTTCTCGGCTGTTAAATCCTACTTAAATCATTTGAATGGGTTTGAATTAGGACAAGAGATTGATTTAAGTAAGTTTGAGTTGAGATATTATGAAGCCTTACCAAGCAAAAAAGAGTTAGAAAGCCGTCTGATCGATATAGAACGTGAGGTTGAAGCAATTAAGGGGATGCTCGAAAAGTATAGAAATTAGCAGATTTACACACACACGAACAAATTTTTTAATTTTGCTAATTCAGAGTGTCTAATCGCCTTGTATTATGAGGCGTTTTAATAATCTTCGTGATTAATTTCACTAATTTTCAATGTGAGCTAACTCCCTTGAAAAAGGGTGTGTTTTA
>ERZ1643247.3227-NODE-3227-length-11790-cov-3.790797_pt1 | contig 11790 bp, 6 predicted proteins | sample MGYA00579264_ERZ1643247 | MGnify/ENA primary metagenome ERZ1643247 (study PRJEB29033, sample SAMEA4952262) | chicken gut metagenome | biome: Broiler Chicken; feature: Gastrointestinal Tract; material: Caecum | place: Ireland | collected 2018 | study: Broiler... | reverse complement strand
TGCGGGGAAGCGGGGGCATAGCGGAAAGGAAGGTCGATCTTTGTGCTTTTATCGAGAATGCCTTTGACATGAGAAAAGGCAAAAAATCCGCGCGGGCCGTGATAGGCGCCCGTGCCGCTCTCCCCTACGCCGCCGAAGCCGAGTTCATGAGAGGTGAGGTGAACGACCGTATCGTTGATACAGCCGCCGCCGAAAGAGATCTCTCGAATGGCGCGCATGGCGGCGCTCTTGTTTTTGCCGAACCAGTAGAGGGCGAGCGGCGAGGGATTGCGGGCGATCGCCCCCTTTATATCGTCGAAGGAAGCCGCTTCCAAAACGGGCAGTACGGGGCCGAAAATTTCCTGTTGCATAATCGCGTCATCCAAAGCTACCCCTTCCGTCACGGTGGGCGAAATTTTTAAGGACGCCTCGTCCGTTTCGCCGCCGAAGGAAACTTTGGAAGGGTCGATGAGGGCTGCCACGCGATCGAATTGGCGCCTGTCGATCATCTTAGGGTAATCCGGATTTTTCAGAGGATCTTTGCCGTACATGCGGACGATTTCCTCTTCTAATGCGGCGACGAACGCGGCTTTGCGGTTCGGGTGGGCGAGCACATAGTCGGGCGCGACGCACGTTTGCCCCGCATTGAGAAATTTGCCGAAGGCGATCCGCCGCGCTGCAAGGCGCACATCCGCATCCTCGGCAAGGATACAGGGGCTTTTTCCGCCCAGTTCTAAGATGGCGGGCGTCAGATTTTTTGCGGCGCCGACGGCGGCGCGGCGGCCCGTCTCTTTGCCGCCCGTAAAAAATAGGACGTCATATTTAAAATCAAATAAATTTGCGTTCGCTTCCCTGTCCCCCTCGATCGGGGCGACATAAGAGGGAGGAAAGGCGGCTTCGATCACCTTGCGGATGACCTGCGCCGTATGGGGAGATTTTGCGCTCGGTTTGACGAGCGCCGTATTGCCCGCCGCAAGGCAGTCGATGAGGGGGACCATCGTCAATTGAAAGGGATAGTTCCGCGGGCTGACGATGAGCGCCGTGCCATAGGGCGACGGAACGGAAAAACTTTTGGCGGGAAACTGGGAGAGGGGCGTTTTGACCGATACCGCGCGCATGAGTTTTTTGACATGTTTCTGCATGTAAGATATTTCCGCATACACCATGCCGAGTTCGGTCATGTAGCTTTCGAAGGGGCTTTTGGAGAGATCGGCGCGGAGCGCTTCGAGAATTTCCCCTTCATGAGAGCGGATCGCATACAACAGCTTTTCCAGAGCGCGGATGCGAAAGGATGCTTCCAACGTTTTTCCTTCCGAAAAAAAGGCGCGCAACAGGGAAGGTATATCCATAATATTCTCCTTTGCAGGCGCCGACCGCAGTAAGGCGGCGCTTGCACTATCATTATAACCCCTTTTCGGAAAAAAGCAACAGCTCCCGCAAAAAATCAGAAAAAAATCAAAGATTCATAAAATTTTAACATTTCAGAAATAATTGTTTTACTTTTTGCTGACAAAAGCGCAACACTTGCGCTCTATAATAAAGGAGCAAAAAGCAAAAGGAGCAAAGAGATATGATCAGCGAAAAGGAAAAGAAAGAGATCGAAAAAATGCGTTCTGCCTATGCGGAAAAAGAAACGACGCCCTTGGAAGAACTCAAAAGGAAAGACCGCGCGGCGCGGCGGCCCGCCGCGGCGGTTGCCTATATTTTCGGCATTGCGGGCGCTCTGGTGCTCGGCGTGGGGATGTGCCTCGCCATGCGGGTGATAGGCGATCTGTTTATTCTCGGGATTGCGGTAGGAATCGTCGGGATCGCGATGGTGGTTGCCAATTATTTTATTTACAAGGCGATGCGCAAGGCGGGCAGAAAAAAACATGCACAGGAAATTTTAGATTTAAGCAATAAATTGCTCAATGAATGAAATGATCCATATACAAGATCCCCGCAATGAAGCGGGGATCAAATTTTTGTATTAAAAACCGCGGATCGTGCGCGTGAAACAGAATGCAATAGCGATGCGCAAAAAAAGCCCTCCCTTCGGGAGGGCACGGAATGCGGCCGATTAAATAAAAAAGGTTTCCCCTTGGGGCAGTCACAGAAGGTGACCGAGAAAAAAAGGACTCCCCCGGGGTCGTCGCGAAAGGTGACTGATTATTGGACGAACAAAAAGGCTTCCCCCTTAGGGGAAGCTGTCACCGAAGGTGGCTGATGAGGGGGAGAAGGGATGTTTAGTCCCTCATCCGCCGCAAGCGGGCCCCCTTTGGGGAAGGCAGGAAGAAAAATATTTGAACGTTTCTCCCGAAGGGGAAGGCAGAGAGATTGACCCGTTTACGGTAACAGGAAACGCGAATTTATGCGTCAATATTGCAGAAAGAAAATTGATCTACGTCAAACAGGCCCCGGTCGGACAATTTCAAGGAAGGAATGACGAGCAGGGCGAGAAAGGACAGGCTCATAAATGCGTCAAAACGGCGGTCTATGCCGAGGGCATAGGCGCGCGACAGAAGGGCCTGCGAACGGGTGACGTATTCTTCGGCGGGAAGGGAACTCATCAGCCCCGCGATATCGAGGGGAAGAGAATCTATGCGGCCGCCCGCGGCGATCGCCATACCGCCGCCGATGCGTTTGAGTTCGTTTACGGCCGCAGCCATGTCCGCATTGCGATCGCCGAGGACAATGACGTTGTGCGAGTCGTGCGCGACGGTCAGCGCGATCGCGCCGCCGTGCAGGCCGTAACCCTCTAACAGCCCCAGCCCGATATTGCCCGTGCCGCGGTGCCGTTCGACAACGGCAAGTTTCAAAAGGTCTGTGCCCGATAAAACGACGTCACCGGCCTCGCTCTGTACGGTGCACACCGCGCGTTCCGTGACGACGTTATCCGGCAGGATGCGAATGACATTGGCGCGGCTGCCCTTCAGCTTTAAGCGGAAAGAATCGGGGGAAAGAACGCCGAGGTGTACGGTATTTTTTACTTCTTCCGGCAATGCGCGGCAGGAGGCGTCAAAGAGCGGCTTTCCCCCCTCCGCAACTTTTTTACCCCCCTTAAAGGTCATAAAACAGCGAAAGTCTTTCAAGTCGTCGAACACGGCGATGTCCGCGTCATAGCCGGGCGCGATCGCACCCTTGCCTTTTAAATGGTAACAATCGGCGGCGTTGAGGGAGGCGGCAATGACCGCCTGTACGGGATGCATACCCGCTTTGACGGCGACGCGCAGGGCATTGTCTAAATGGCCGTTCTCCTGCAAGTCTGCGGCGTGGCGGTCGTCCGTACAGAAGAGAAAGCGGCGCAGATTATAGGGCGTGACTGCCCTGCAGTTGACGGCGACGTTGCGCGTTGCCGAACCCTCGCGCAGGTGAATATACATGCCTTTGGAAATTTTTTCCTCCGCCTCTTCGGGGCGGATGCACTCGTGATCGGTAGAGATGCCCGCGGCGATATAGGCATTCAGTCCCCTGCCGCCCGTCGAGGGAGCGTGGCCGTCGATGATCTTGCCGGCGGCGCGCGCCCCTTCGAGTTTTTTGATCGCTTCGGGATCTTTGGCCAAAACGCCGGGATAGTTCATAAATTCCCCTAAACCGAACAAAAAGTCCTCGCGGATAAATTTTTCGGTATCGGCGCCGGTGAGGACGGCCCCGCTCGTTTCAAAGGCGGTGGCGGGTACGCAGGAGGGAAGCATCACCTTGACTTCGAGCGGCGTATTTTCGGATGCTTTGTAAATATATTGCGCACCGGAAATACCGCAGACGTTGGTGATCTCGTGCGGGTCGGCAATGACGGTGGTCGTGCCGCGCGGCATGACGAGGCCGGCAAACGCTTCCGGCGAGAGCTGCGAACTTTCGATGTGTACATGTGCATCGATCAGCCCGGGTACGGCAATTTTGCCCTTAAGGTCGATCTCTTCCTGCCCTTCATAAGAGCCGTACCCGACGATTTTATCCCCTTCTATGGCGATATCCGCGCCGATCAGTTCGCCCGTGAATACATTGACGAAACGGCCGTTTTTGAGGACGAGGGAGGCCTTTTTTGTGCCTAAAGCGGCGTCGATCCATTTTTCGATCATAATTTCCTCCGAGGAGCGGCTTGCCGTGTCAGGCGGCAGCCTAAAAATGTCCGCCGCGGCATTGCAGTGCCGCGGCGGCGTTTTTGCGCGGAGCGCGCAAGTCAGTGCGTGAACAGGAACGTAAAGATAAATACCAAGCTGAGCACGGCGGTAACGGGACTGATTTCTTTGATCTTGCCCGTACACAGCTTGATGAGCGTATAGGAAATGAATCCCGCGGCGATGCCGTACGAGATGGAGTAGGCAAAACTCATGACCGCGATCGTGAGGAAGGCGGGCACTGCGGTGGCGGGATCTTTCCAATCGATATCGATGACGTTGCGCATCATCAGAACGCCGACGTAAACGAGCGCGCCTGCCGTTGCGCAGGAAGGAATAAGCGCTGCGATGGGGCTTAAAAACATGGCAACGGCGAATAGGACGGCGACGACGAGGGCCGTCATGCCCGTTCTGCCGCCGACGGCAACGCCAGAGGCGGACTCGACAAAGGTCGTGACCGTCGAGGTACCGAGGATGGCGCCCGTGCATGTGGCGATCGAATCGCTCAAAAGCGCGCGCTGAATATTTTTGACCTCTCCCTTTTCATCGATCAGGCCGCTTTCTTTGCCGGCTGCCTGGCAGGCGCCCATCAGAGAGCCGAGCGTATCGAACATGTCGACCATGGCGAAGGCGACGAGCGCGGCGATAAAGTCGAAGATCATATTGGAAGGCACGGTAAAGCCGTTTTTAAAGACCTGCCCGAATGCCTGCGTGCCGAATTCCTGAAAGGCGACGAAGGGATTGAGATTAAACTCTTCGGAAATCGTCGTAAAGACGGCCTTGCACGATTCAGAGCCGACAGCGACGCCGATGCCGCAGCAGGCATAATACATCAAGGCGCTGCCGACGATGCCGAGCACAATTGATGCCTTAAAATTTAATTTAGAGAAGATGGCGATGATGATCAGCGAAGCGATCGAAATGGCCGCGGCGATCATGGTCGCGCCGTCCGTCGTGAAGGTGCGCAGGTTGAAGGAAACGAGCGCGACGCCTGTGCCGGCGTCCGGAACGATCAATCCCGCATTTTGCAGGCCGACAAAGGCAACGAATAGGCCGATCCCTGCAGAGATGGCGACGCGGATACAGGCAGGTACGGCGCGGACGATCGCCTTGCGCGCGCCGATGATGGTGAGAAACAGGAACAAGAATCCGGAAAATAGTACGATGAGCAGCGCTTGGGCATAGGTATATCCCATCGTCATGCAGATGGTATATACGAAGAAGGCGTTCAGCCCCATACCCGGTGCCTGTGCGAAGGGAATCTTCGCCAGGAAGGACATCAAAAGCGTGCCCACGATTGCAGAGAGCGCCGTGACGATATACATGGCGCCGTAAGACACTTCCCCCGTTTCTGCAAACATGTTCGGATGCACCATGAGGATGTAGACCATCGTCATAAAGGTCGTACAGCCTGCGACGATCTCCGTCTTGAAGCTGGACTTCATCTTTGTAATGCCGTAGAACTTGTCTACTTTGCCGAGGAAGCCCTTGTAGCGCGGCGCCACGACTTCGCCATAGCCTTCCTGCGATGTCGTAGCGAGCTGAGGTTCGCCGATCGTCTCTTCGACTTTCGGCTCTTCGGTGTTTTGATTTTCAGTCATCTGAAAACCTCCGTTCGTTTATTTTTACGCACAAGGCGTAAAGCGACGCCGTTAAACCAAATTTTTTCTTATTTTTCTCAATTCTAACACATTTTTATGACAAAAGCAAACATTTAAAGCAAATAAATGGCATATTGCCCGATTTTCTTTTGAATTGAGTACATGATTGTAAAAAGCGCCTTGAAAAAGCAAAGGCGCAGGAACAAAATTTATGCGCTTAAAATTTGTTCCTGCGCTCAAATCCTCGCCGGAAGGCGGCTATTTATTTTATTGTTGATTTTTCCCGTCGGAAGGAGCACTCATGTATTTCATTGGCGGTCTTCCTCCGTTGGGGAAGGCGGCCCGCTTGCGGTGGATGAGGGGTTATATACACCCCCCTCTCCTTCATCAGTCACATACAGGAAATTTTCACATTGAGAGCCCTCTTTTGTTTTTAGCATAAACATTTTTACGCAGCCGTAGCACGCCTAAGGAAAGGCTGTCTCTGCGCGTCGATATAGCTTTCAGTTTCTTGCGTTTATTTCGCTAAGTTTCTTTAAAAATGAAATGGCGCATTTATGCGCCATTTCAAAATATTGGCGCAAATTTTTCATACTGCGTCGGCATGCGCGTAACTCGTAACAAAGGAAGAAAGTGCCTCTGCTATAATGCCCGCCATTTTGTAGACGAGGCTGAGCCGCGTTAAATTGAGCAAAGAGTAGTTAAAGACGGACTTTTCCGCAACGATGCCCATAATACTCACATCGCCGATGGCGTCGAATTTCTTATTAGCCCCTAAACCGGGCCGTAGCCCCTTATTGCTGATTTTGATCAGGCCGATATCGCCGGCATCCCCTACCGCCGCGTCTACGGCAATGATTTTAGATCCGGGATGTGTCCTTTTTAGGAAGTCACCGAGATACTTTATTTCCTTTGCGGTGACGGGATTTTTGAGTGTGCCGTAAATAAACGCGCCTGCATTGAGAGCATCAGTCTGCGTCATTGTCCCGACGACGGGGCCGAGACTGTCGCCAATCGCCAGATCGCTGCCAATGCATAAAATGACGGGCGGTGCAGTCATTTCTTTTAAAAAACCGTTTAAAGTCATAATAATTCCCGTCGGTGCCATCTTATTGAACATATTAAAAGAGTATTCCATAATTGTGTGCCCTTTGCGTTATCATATTTGTGCTAACCATTGCAGCGTGAACGCAGGTGCAGTTATTGACGAGCTGGCAGAAATTTATACTATACCCCGCATTTTTTCTGAAAATGTGCATAAAGTGAGTTGCAACGCAAGCATCGGTGTTCTAAAATCATTGCATATCATCAAAAGCATGCAGTTATCCACAGAATTGTGCACAATTTCGTAGATAAAAGCGTTATGAATACGAATAAAAGCCGCTATACAATTGTACATTCATTATGCACACACTGTGGATAAAATGCACAAGGAAAAATTCAAAGTGCAAATCTTTTTCGCGTTTGTGGAAAATTATGATGCATGATAAAATTGTGTATGTTAAAATATGGAACGCAGAGTGCAATTTAATATTCGAAAGCGTCTTGGGTATAAAAGTCTATAGGTAGATGTCGCGTCATTGTATAATAAAAGTTAATAAAGCATAATGCACTGCACTTTTTTGCTAAATAATGGGATCGCCAAATTTTTACTTGCGTTCCACCACGTTTGAATGCCGCTAACCCCATTAACGTCGAATTTGTGTTTCATACCCCTTTTTTTATTCAAAAATTCATTTTTTCTCTAGAATTATTCCAAAAAGCCTCATTTTGGGCATTTTTAAGAGAATTTGAGCAGGATAAAAACTGTTGAATTTTGAGGCAAAAATCGGTAAAAAATGCCACGCGCTACATCGATTTTTCGATCAAAAACCCAATTTTCAACCATTTTTGGCCTTTTAAAAAACCCTCTCAGACGATTTGAGACAGAATAATTTTCATTTTCCCCAAAAAAGTCGACCTAAAAACGGCTTAAAATCTGTTTAAAATCGAGTTTTTAGCAGATTTTGCCTGTTTGATTCGTTTATTTTTGTTTTACCGATAAAAATTTCATCACCGAGACGTTTTCGGTTTCATGTGAAACATATACTGCACCCGCTTTATCAAAAATATAAAAACAGCGCATTGTATAGTTTCATTTTTGTTTCATGTGTAACATAACTAATTTATATAAGCGCGTATGTTTGAATAGTTTCACGTGAAACAATCAAATCATCGGTAAGGTTTCATATGAAACATTTATCATGGTAAAAATGGCTTACAAAACTGCAGCGCAAAGGCATAAATTGTGATAAATTATGATAATTTCATAAAAAATACCACCTTTAAGAAAAAACTCCAGTCAAATTCTTGTGTTTTTCTTAGAATTATGATATGATTATAGCATAACTACAGCATTAGCAAAAAACGCGCATAATTTTTTGTTTTTAATGTCATAGTTGCTGCTTAGTTTTGTAAAAAATAAGCACGGCGGAAAAACATGACAGCGATTCCGTTCAATAATCGAGTATAAAAGTGTTTTAGGCGTCGCGATTTATAAAATAAATCTTGCTGCAAATTTGTTTAAAAACTCATGAAAGAGTGCAAACTTATATCTGAATGCTCAGCATTGAAAAGGGATGCAGCTCCTATATACAAATGATGCGGTATCGAAATCGCCGATTGGCGGGGCATGTGTGTTTAGGGCGTCCCGCGCTTAACCATATAGAAAAATGCCGTGTTTAGCAGGGGTATAGCATGCCCCCTTATGTTCGGCCTTCTATTTCTTATAACTTATAATAAGGAAAGGGCAGCCTTTAGCCGGACAGGGGAGTGTGTCCGTATTGCGGCACGCATTGTTTTTATAGAGTAAATGATCGAACTGTACACATACGCAGAACAAATCGACGGTTTTGCTCTCAGCGATGAGGGGAACGCATTATGATCGGCCAAGTGTGCGGTGCGGTAAAATTATAATTGCTTAAAACTACAAGGAGAAACTTCATGAGCAAAACGGCAAAAATAGTACTGTGGACGATTCTCGGCATAGTGCTCATTATCATTCTCGTTTCCGTTTTGACGAGTCTGCTCAGCGGTGGAAGAGAGATAGAGCAGCACGTTTCGGCGGGCGAGATCGATCGAATTGTTGTAGATGACTACAACCTGATCTGCTATAAAAACGGCAGAATTGTATATGAAACGACGTACGGCAGAATGGAGTGGGACGCGCAGAAGCTGGACGAGTGGGTCACTTTAGCTAAGAATAATGGCTACACGCTAACTTATACCTATACCGATCCCAACGCGGGCAGCTTCATTTCCTATTTGATCCCGATCATCGGCATCGTGCTCGTCTGCGTGGTGTTCTGGCTTTTGATACGCCAGACGCAAGGCGGCAGCAGCAAGGCGATGAGCTTTGCAAAGACAAAGGCGCGCGTCAATTCAAATATAAAAGTGCGCTTTTCCGATGTTGCTGGCGCTGAAGAAGAAAAACAAGAACTCGCAGAGGTGGTCGAATTTCTAAAAAGTCCTCGCAAATTCTCCGATTTAGGCGCGCGCATCCCGCGCGGCGTATTGCTTGTCGGCCCTCCGGGCACCGGTAAAACGCTGTTTGCGAAGGCTGTCGCCGGCGAGGCGAACGTGCCGTTCTTTTCTATTTCCGGCTCCGACTTCGTCGAAATGTTCGTCGGCGTCGGCGCATCGAGGGTGAGGGACCTTTTCGACGCGGCAAAGAAAAGTCAACCCTGTATCGTGTTCATCGATGAAATCGACGCAGTCGGCCGCCAAAGGGGCACGGGGCTCGGAGGCGGGCACGACGAGCGCGAACAGACGCTCAACCAGTTACTCGTGCAGATGGACGGCTTTGAAACGAATGAAGGCATTATCGTCATGGCGGCAACGAACCGCGCCGACATTTTGGATCCTGCGCTGCTCCGTCCGGGGCGCTTCGACCGGCAAATCCATGTGAATTTGCCCGATGTGCGCGGCAGGGAGGCGATCTTAAAAGTGCATGCTCGCAATAAACCGCTCGCACCCGACGTTAATTTTAAAATACTTTCCCGCATGACCAGCGGTTTTTCCGGCGCGGATCTGGAAAACCTTCTCAATGAGGCAGCGATCCTCACCGCGCGGGCCAATAAAAAGATGATCGGCAATAAAGAGCTGTTCGAGGGGATCAACAAAGTGCTCCTCGGCCCGCAGAAAAAGAGCAGACTGGTCACGGAGTCCGACAAACGGATCACGGCATACCACGAAAGCGGACATGCGATCATCGCGAAGCTCTGCAAGCACTGCGATCCCGTGCAAGAAGTATCCATCATTGCCCGCGGTATGGCAGCAGGGTACACGATGACCCGCCCCGACAACGATGACAACCATATGACCAAGGCGAAGCTGATCGACCTCGTCTGCGAATTGCTCGGCGGCCGCGTGGCGGAAGAATTGGTCATCAAAGACGTATCGACGGGGGCATCCAACGATCTGCAGCGCGTAACGGAGATCGCCCGCAAGATGGTCACCGAATGGGGCATGAGCGAGCACGTCGGCCTTGTGACGTACGGATCGGACAACCCGATCTTCCTCGGCAGAGATATGGAGGCTCACAATTCCTACAGCGAAGAGACGGCGGGCCTGATCGACGAAGAGGTGCACAAGATTATCGAGTCGGCTCACGACCGTGCCGTGAAACTGTTGACGGAAAACAGGAAAGTTCTCGACAACATGGCGCGCGTACTCGTCGAAAGGGAAACGATCTACACCGAAGAAGTGGATATGCTTCTCGAAGGTGCGACGGTGGAAGAAGTGTACGCCCATATGGACCGCTATGAGAAAGCGGAAGAAGAAAATCCTTTCAAACGCTTTATCGACACGGAAAGCGAAAAGTCTGAAAGCGGAGCAGGCGACCCCGCGGCCGGAAGCAAAGCCGAACCGCCTGCGAACGAAAACAAAAAGGACGATAACGGCAAAAATTAAAGGGCGCATGAGAGGGGGCGCTCTGCGCTCCCTCGAACAGCCCGAGAGAATGTGAAACAATCGGCACGCTTATCGCCCGGCGAATCAGGGGCGAAAAACGCAAGAAGAGGTGAAAGAAATGGGAAAGATCGTTTCGTTTTCAAACCAAAAGGGGGGCGTGGGCAAAACCACGACCTGCGTGAACATGGCGGCGTACATAGCCGTTACCGGCAAAAAAGTCCTGCTTGTCGATATCGATCCGCAGGGCAACGCCACGACGGGGCTGGGGTTTTCGAAAAGTTCGCTGAAAAAATCAGTCTATAACGTATTGATCGACGACGAAAAAGCGTCCGACAATATTTTAAAAACGGAATTGGAAGGGCTCGACCTGTTGCCTTCCAACATCGACCTTGCCGGTGCAGAGGTCGAACTCGTCTATAAAAAAGGCCGCGAAAAGATCTTAAAAAATGCTCTGGAAGATCTCAAGAAGGTGTACGATTATATCATGATCGACTGTCCTCCTTCTCTCGGACTTTTAACCATCAACGCGCTCGCCGCGGCGAATTCGGTCATCATTCCCATCCAAAGCGAATATTACGCGTTGGAAGGGCTGTCGCAGCTGATGAATTCGATCACGCTCGTAAAGCAGCATCTCAATCCGGAACTGGAAGTGGACGGGGTCGTGTTGACAATGTACGACAGCCGTTCGCTGATCTCTAAACAGATCGCCGATGAGATCCGTAAATTCTTTACCCGCCGCGTCTTCGAAATCGTCGTGCCGCGCAATATCCGCCTTGTCGAGGCGACGTCATACGGAAAACCCATCGTGCTGCACGATCCCAAATGCGCGGGTGCCCGTGCCTATAAAGCCCTCACGCAGGAATATTTGGGCAAAGAGAAGGAAAAGAACTGACGCGCGCGACATTTTAAAAAGATAAACACGTCCGCCGACGGTAAAAACGGGGCATTGGTCTTATGACCGCCTCGCGGAGAGAAACCAGTAAGGAGAGAAAAACATGAAAACGAACAGAGGATTGGGCAGGGGGCTTTCGGCTCTGTTTTCTGATACGGAAGAGGCATATGAAAATGCGGCAAAACAGCCGATCTCTTCCGCGGATGTACCCGACGCGCCTTTGCCTGAGGATATCAAGGGCCTGACCGAGGTGGATATCGATCTCGTTCGG
>ERZ1643247.3226-NODE-3226-length-11794-cov-4.453957_pt1 | contig 11794 bp, 11 predicted proteins | sample MGYA00579264_ERZ1643247 | MGnify/ENA primary metagenome ERZ1643247 (study PRJEB29033, sample SAMEA4952262) | chicken gut metagenome | biome: Broiler Chicken; feature: Gastrointestinal Tract; material: Caecum | place: Ireland | collected 2018 | study: Broiler... | reverse complement strand
TCGTTCTCCTCCTTGGGTTTGTATCTCTCTTCCTACTGTCTATATTATAGCAAAAAGGCATTGATTTGTCAATGCCTTTTTGGGAATTTATTTGTTATTCAGTATACCACCCTATCATAATCTGGCCCCTGGTAAACGCGGAGACTCTGGAGGTTATGCTATCACCCCTGAAAGCCTTGGCGTTGGTGGTGCTGGTTCCATCAGGCTCGACCTCAATATACACATACCCCCATATATCTCCATTTGAGCTGGTGTCATGGAGGGGAATCGCTGATGTTACAATACTGGCAGGTCGGAATCCTTCGGGAATCGGAGGCAACCCATAAAATGAACTGTTATAGGCCTTATACACGCTGCCGCTTTCAGAAAAAGAGTTGAACGTGACCTGTCTATCATTTGTATTCCATACTACATCAACCCTGCGCCCCTGCTTCACGAACTTTACATCTTCTACTATCCGTTCCTCATAACTTCCGGTTCCTCCACCGCCAGCCGCATCCGCCCAACCGCAGGTCCCATCACCCTTGGCGGTGAGGACCTGGCCGGAGGTGCCGAACCCCTCATTTTTTGAATTTATTCTGACGCCCGATGTACCGTTCAAATAAAGGTTAGGGGCTGTTACCCTGAGATTTCCTCCGGCATGGTCAAAGCTAATGAGCGGGGGCTCTCCGGAACTTGACTGTATTGCAAGTGTCTCGCCCGCAAAATTGATATTGGGGGTGTCGATACCCTCCGCAAACGGAATCCGTGCCGTTGTCGTGGTGGTGCCATCCTTTTTAATCGCATCCGGATCGGAGCCACTGGGCGGATCAATCCACTTGGTGTCATAATCCGTGGTGCTCTTCTTTGCGAGCACCTGCCCAGCCGTACCGCCATCCGCAACACCCGGGCCGGGGTCGCCTTTAACATTAATCTCAACAGCCGTATTATTTTCATCGCCATAATACAGTTTAGCCATAGGTTTTACCTCCTATCTATATTATTCCCCAAACCCTCCCTCCGCATCTGAAAGCGGCTTCCAATATATGTTAAGGGAGGAAATTAATCGATGACGATAGCGATAGAGCCTTTCGGCAGGGAGGTCACACCAGCTTCAAGATCGGTAGAGGTGAAGTAGATGTTACGGGCCTGAGCGGTCTCCATAGCACCGGCAGCCATAACGGCAGCACCGGTCATGGTACCACCGGCCAGCGGCAGGAACTTACCATCACCAGCAGTAGAAACGGCGCTGTCAACATAATCCTTGTTAGCAGCGTCAGAACCCTCGGAGGGAGCGGGCACCTCAATCTTGGCACCCTCACCGAAGCTTACCATCGCGGCGGTAGGGTCGGCAGCCAGAGTAATGGCACCGGTCATAGTACCGCCGGAAAGGGGCAGCTTATCAGCAGCAAGATCAATCGCCTGGGCAAGGTTTTCAGAGTTACCAATATACAGCTTAGCCATGAAAAATCATCCTTTCAAAATTACAGTGTGATAGCAAGTACACCACGGTTGAGAGGAGTTACACCTTCCTCAACCTCGGCAAGTACAGCCATAGGTCTGAGATAATAGTTGCCGTCCATGGGCTTATTGTAGGAAATCGGCCCCTGCATCTCTCCACCGGCAAGCGGCAGGTAGTTCTTCTGACTTTCAACAGCGTTTTCAACTTCTCCACTAAGAGCGTTGATACGGTCAGACAGTGCGTCATCGGCCTGCGTCCGGGCAATAATCTCGGCAGCATCGCCGTTTGCACGGGCCGTAATCTCTGTATCAAGTCTGGCAGAGATAGCAGCATCGGTGTTCTCTACATGGGTGTAAAGGTTATCAATGCGTGCGCCCAAATCGGTGTCGGCAGAGGTACGGGCCGCAACCTCGTTATCAATTCGAGTGGTAAGGTTCTGCACCTGTCCGTCAATATACGCCTGACCTTCGGTCTTGACATTATCGATGGACTGGTTCAGAGTATTGACGGCATTGTCCACATAATCCTTGCCGGTCTGCATATTCTGCGACATTTCGGCACGGATAGCATCGTCCTGCGCGTCAATGTAGGCTTTGCCTTTTTCCTTTACCTGACTGATAGCCGCTTCGCGGTCGGAACGTTCTGTGTCAATCAGATTCTTATTTTCTTCGTCGCCGTTGATACGGTTCGTAGTCTCGGCGGTAAGATCGTTCTTAACCTCCGTGATACTGTCCGTAACTTTGGCGATTTCAGATTTGATTTCGGCGGCGTTGGCATTGTCCCCGGCAATTCGGGCTTCTTCTTCAGCGTCCAGCCGGTCAGAGAGATTTTTGGAAACTGTGTCAAGGTTAGACTGTACGCGGTTGATCGTCTCAGAAAGGTTTGTTTCAACCTGCGTCAGCTTGTCCTGAATCGCTGCATCAGCGGCCTGGTAATTCTTGACAATTTCGTCCATACGCTGTGAAAAAGCGTTGTTTACATCGTCCTGATTTACCAGTGCTTCGTCAAGTCTCTTAGCGCTCAGAAAGGTTTCCCATGTGTTGTATCCGTAGTTCTGATACAGCTCATTCAACTCTCTGGTGTAGTCGTTACAGTAGTGACGGCTTCGGGTAATATACCAGTATGCGTACATCTCAGGAATTTTCAGAGAAGTTGGGGCATATACAAAACCACCCTTGTTCATCATAGCGGCGTTATCACCGGAGATGATTTCCACAACGTTGGAACAACCAAAGTCAAGAAGAATCTGCGCGGCAGTCTTGGTGGTCAGGCCGCGGTTCTTCTCGTCAACGGTAGTGGCAAGGAACCAAACCTCACGGGTGTTAAGGTTCTGGCCCATAAGGATACGGGCTTTTTGAACGTCCCGGTCGGGAATGTGGTCTACATAGTCGTTTGCTTCCTGCATAACGCCGTTGATAACAGGAGCGCCGTAACAGCCAATGGAATTTACAATATCATCAGCCATCAGAACACTGATTGCCTGACTATTCTTGTAAATCCGCATGACACCGCCACGGGTGAAGCCAACGGTGAACAGGTCGGGTTCAACACTGGAAACAACTTTGCAGCCATTGATAATGGTGTGTCCAAACCAGCCCTTACCGGTTACATCAACGGCAGGGAACATAATCTGTGCGGCAGTACGCTTAGAAGCATACATCTCATTTTCTTCCAGTCTGGAATTGGTGAGATTGTCGTATGCCGGTACAAGCTCCATGAAGATCGGCTCGTTGCACTTATCTACTGTTGCCTTTTTGATAACAGTATAGGCAGAGCCTTCATCGCCGTTGTAGCCTTCCTGCACAAAAATTTCCCCATCGTCATAGAAAGCACCAACCGCTTCCCCGCAACGCTCAAGTCGGCGCAGGGTTTCATAGTTGTGTTCCATAACATCGTTGAAAGCGCCCATCATGCCGTCAACCTTCTGGTCAAGGCACTGGACTGCACCTACAAGGGACATACCATCGAAGGTGCCGTCACAAGGGCCGCAACCCGGCTTCGGCGGCGGCGGACAGGGCTTCGGCGGACACGGTTTCGGCGGACACTTATACGGTCTATAAGCCATGTTGTTTCCTCCTTTCAATAAATACTCATAAACAGGGGTTCAAGTTGGTTAATAACTTCCGTATCTACATTAAGCAAGATGTTTCGGTAGTCCCGAAGAAGGATAGAGGGAGAAAAACCGCTGCGTCCCGCCTGTCTATGGAAGTTTTTGCTACGGTTCGATTGACTGTTGTCAAATTCCGCCACAGCATCATTTCGTTCATGGTACTTTTCGTTCGCGAAAGTTTTGCTTGTGTCTCGGGTATAGGTGTTTGTGTTCTGGTCGGTGGTACCGGTTACATTTGAAGTAAAATCTTCGGTGGTGTCCTTTGTTCCATCTTCCGTGCCATTCTCGTGCCACAACTCTTTGAGAAGTTCATTTCCCTCCGTGTGAGAAGTGCTCTCTCTGTGAGTATCACCATCTACCTCAACAGTGCCAGTGTTTGTCGTGTGACTTTCGGTAGTCTGGTCGGCGGTGGTCTCAGAGTGTTCCACCGTGTTTTCATGGGTCAGGGTTGTAAGGTAATCCCAATTATACCGGTCTGGGTCGTCCGGGTCACCGCTCGCTTCACCGTTCAAATTTGCCTGTGGCAGGTCACTGAAAGCCGTGGTCTTGCTTCCGGTGGTATCGGTGGTTCCCGTTGAATGACTTTCACCCTCTACATCCGTCTGCAAATCGTTTGTAGTAAGGCTGTGACTGGTAGTGTCCTCAAGAATGTTCTGATCGGTGATTGCCCGATTGTCATTCGTCTTGTCACCCTGTTTAAGATATTCCCCATGCGTTACTTCATTACCGGTTTCGTGATTGATCGTGTCCGAAACGGTCTTTTCGCCAAAGATAGTTTCCAGCTTATGCGTTGCCCCGGTATCGCTTGCATTGTCGCGGCTGGACTTACCTACGTCCGAACTTCTGTTCCGTCCACTTTCATATTGTGTCCTACTGTCTTTAGTATACTCCCTAATGTCGGACGTGTCAAGAGGATTAAAGTCAAAAAGTTCACTTTCGTACAGTTGATTATAATATGGCATAATTTCCCACATTTTCCGGTGGAGCATGAAGGAAAACTTGTCGGGGGTCTCTACACCGATTTCCCGAAACAGGTAATGGTTCAAGATTTTGTTGTTAAGCCCTTCCCTGTATTCCTCGTCAAAAATCGGATAGTCATTCAGCGGCGGGTTCCACCCCTGTTCCAGCATTTCCGCCAGCGTCATTGTATACAGGCCCATTCGGTACACCTCCCATCGAAAGAAGCATATTGTCTATATCGTCCCCACGGTATTCTACCGTCACCTCGTGACCGAACATCTTACTAATAGCTTCGGCGGAGATTTGCCGCTCCACAAGATAAATGTTACGCTGTGAAAGGATAGACTGATTATTGGCTTCCATTTCACCGGTGATCGTGCGTTCCCGCTTATCGCTTGCAAGCGTGGTGATACCGAATGTATTCAGCGCTTCGTTCCACAAGTTCTTCTTGTAGGCGTAGAGGTCGGATACATGGTATTCTGCCGCCGTCGTCAGCACTTGAATGTCGCCGGGTTCAATTCCCCCATTGGTCGCGAGTACGATAACTCTTTCCCCACGGTTAATTTTGTTTACAATAATGTCTGCGCTGATTTTCTGACTTTCGTCTACTGCAAGAATAAAGGGATTTCGCTGTGCATTAAGATTTACTTTCGTTACCTGATCGGCTTCCGCAAGCATCATAGCATAGCGGTTAATGTAATAAATAGAAGGGCTGTGAAGCCGGTTGTTGTGGATAATAACGCAGTCTCCGGGGTCGTCCTCAGAAACATAACTGTGAAGCTGTCTTTGATACTGTCCGTTAGAAGCGTAGGCAATAGGGTTGATCGGCTCCATGTAAATGTCAAGCGGCTCCTGTTCCTGAATCGGCAGGGCAAGTTCCCCAATGGCAGGGTCACTGAAATAGGCTACTGCGCCGCGCTCCGTCAGCATCAGTTCCAAATACCGCTCGTTTACCGTAGAGGGAATACCGTTCCACTTAAAGCGGTTAATGACAATGTTCATCAAAAGGTCATAGTAAAACCGGTAACTCCAATAGTAAGCGTAGTTGTTTTCGTTGTTTACATATTTGTTTAGTTCAGTGTTAAACTGCTTAGGCCGCCAACTTCCTTTTTTAGCCATTGTTTTCACCTCCAATAATACGGTTACTTAATCCATAGTTTCCTACAGCGTCAGTATGCCACAGCCATACCCCATCATCAAAAATACGCCGTAGACGGTTCATAGCTTGAACGGGGAGGGAGCCAATAATTGTACATTCGCGTGTTTTAACATAATTCCAGCTTTCTCTGCCCCTCATGTTTGGTACTTTCATCATGTTGGTAGCATATCCGTACCGGTCATAAAAGCTGTCAATTTTCATAGCGTATTCGGGGATTGCGCCAAACGCCTTAAAAGTAAAACCAACAAATCCAATCTGCATTGAAGTGTAGGGTGCGTTAGGTCTACCATGAAGCTCTCCCTGATAACGCAAGTGTTTCCCCATGTCTGTAAGGAAATTCGCCCCGGAGCTAATCAAGTTAGCTGCTTGGTCTGAGCCATCTAACGCTGTGCCTTGCAGAACGTCTGTTACTACTGATATGGTATCGGGCAAGATTTTCCAAACGCTATTGACTGCACTACCAAACCATGCCGCATAAGCGTCACCTACCCATGCACACTGCGGAAAACCGTTGATTTCGATAGTATCGTCAAGGTTAGCATTTGCTCCCTGCTGTGATGAATAATGAAAACGGTTAGTGGGTATAGCGATAACCTTGTCCGGCGCGCCAGTCAGCATATAAACGGTAAAATGGGGATTGTTTGGTGTTACAATGCTTTCGCCTGTTTCAGTGTTTACGCTGAAATCGCAGAAATCCTCAAACTTATACTGTTTAACCTGATTTTCGTTATTGGATACTTCAAAATAAGCGTTTGGGTAATTATAAACTTTCTTGTTGTGCGGTGTGTATCCGTTAAATGATGTAGGCACCATTTGCAACTCTACATCAGCATAAGGAGCGTCCCCGCTTTCCGCTGATGTTTCGTAGTTGATAACGCTCATGTAAATACCAACTACATGATTATGCCAATCCTCTTGATCGGAAAACTGGCGTAAAAAATCATTAGCTTGTGAAGCACCTGCATCTGTGGCAAGGAAAGAATGCCATTCAACACCGGTATAGATGTTTTGCAACATACGTCCCTGGGCCGCTCTGCCGCCGGTTACTTCAGAATCAACACCAATGTTGATGTAAAAGGGTTTCGGATGGTGCCATTCACCGATAAGGCCGGTAATTTCCGCCGGTGGCTGCTGAAACGGTTCCGGCTGCATATTGCCGTACATTGTATCATTAAGAGTGTGCTCTCTAAGTACATAGCTCGGCAAAAACGTCCAGTCAAACAACCATGTGTTCCAAATGTCCAGTTCGTATACAATTTCGGTACAGTTTGGGTTGATATAGTTCATCTGTCTAACAAAGGCGTAAAACCATTTACTGCCAAAGTTTTCATTCTGGAAAGCGATGTAATTACAATCGTAAATATCATCTGCCAGAATCTTAACACGGCAGGTAAGCGGCCCTCTGGGTTCTGCTACGCTGCTGTTCACTCTCTGGTAGCTGTATGTCTCGCAGGTGTATTTCGCCTTTGACTTGAAATACGCTATCTGTTCGCCCTCACTTTCAAACAAGCGAACATCGCGGTATGTACTGTCAAAGGGAACACCAGTGCATACAAGTACCGTAGTGGACGGTACATAAGGCATATTTATCCCTCCTTATAAAATAAGAGGGCAGGGGAATGAAACTGAAAATTCCCCTTGCCCTCCGTTTCAAAAACCTACTAACTGGAAAGAACAGGAGAAACAGTTAGCAAGTCGGGTGCTGTCCGGTAATCGTAACAACTGCCGTTCCGCTCTTAGTCGGGTCGGATACCGATGTAGCCTTAATGTTAAGCTGGGCCGCCTGCTCGTGCGGAGATACTACCAGCTTGCCGGTATGCGCGTCAATGTAGGTGCCGGAACTGCAAACACAGTCGGTAATCTCCCAATGCAGCGTCTTGAGCGCGTTGCCGGTCACTTCTACAACAGGCGTGAACTGGATAGAAGTTCCAACAGGTACAGTGGGCGCGTTCGGCGTGATGCCCACACTGGTAACGCTGCTCTCGGTGAACACAACGGCATTGGAGTACGGAGACATGGCGAACAACTGCCACACATGCAGCCAACGATTCCAGTAGAGACCTTCCTCGTTTTCACGCTGCTTCATCTGGAGGAGCTTGTCATAAATCTGGAACCAGCCCTCGTCTACCAGCATCGCATGAACACCGCTGATTCCGAAATCGTCAATGATAATCTGACGGCCCAGGAACTGAACCTTGTCCATATTGAACGCATTTGCCAGTACATCAACATCGAAGAAGGTGCTCGCAGTAGTATCCATAATCAAAATCTGACTGGACTTATCGGAGAAGTTGGCAACACCAAAGGCATTGTACTTATCCGACATGAAGGTGAAGTTATCACTTGCCAGCTTGATAGCTCTCAGATAATCAACCGCGGTTGTGGCAGACAGCACCGGCACCTGAATCGGGGTTACAGCGTTGTTTGCCAGCGCGTTGACGATCATCCGCTTTGTGAGCACATACTCGTCAAAGTTGTTAGAGGTCGAAAGCTGCTGCACGATACGGCCTACAAGGTCGGTAACGCCCTCGGGAGACAGAAGCGCCAGCTTGAGCTCGTCCTGCTCAACGGTTACCTTGTAGAACTCCTTACGGTTTACACGGTAGAATACAGCGTCAACGTCCGGCAGTTCCCGCTTCTCAACAAACTTCTCGGCAAGCTCGGGGTCATAGTCATGCGCACGCATGAGATTGACGAAAATATCCTCGATGCTCTCGCCGTAGTTGAGCATCCCCTTCTTGAGCATACGAAGCGGGTTCTCATACAGGCGGCTGGAAATCATCACAAGGCCGATACGGTTCACAAGGTTCGTAAGGAACTCATTTGCAAAAGCATCGTACTCGGTGATAATCTTGCCAACATCCGCAAAGTTTTCTCTGGTCACTTTAGGCACTCTGTCCTGATAGGCAAGTGACGCATTGGCACGAATGGTGTTCAAAATCTGCACGCCATCCGCGTTCAACGATTTGGTCTTTGGTACAGTCGGCATTTTTTCACATCCTTTCTATTACTTAAACAAATCATCAAATTTAAGCGGTTCGGGTGGAGCGCCAAAAGCGCCGGGGTCTCCATCGTCCCCGCTGGGGTCATTCTTCCCTGGCTCAGTAGTAGGACTACCAGAGAAGAAAGCCTTTCGGTAATCTTTGCGAAGCTGTGTATAAGCGTCTTTCCATGTAACGCCCTCTTTCTGGTATACATCAGCGTCCGCATAGCCATCGCTTACACCGTCTGTGACTTCTTTGAGAAGGTTGGTAATCTCCTCGTTATCTTCTGTCAGCTCGGCAATGCGCATGGCAATTTCTACTGCTCTTTCTTTACTAATTGCCACTTTGATTCCCCCATTTCATAATTAGGTCTCGTAGCTCTTGCATGGCTACAGTCTGATTATCAATAGCCGTTTTTAGGCTATCAAACAATTTTGTCTGTTCCTCGTAACGCTCCTTGTTGTCCTCTCGGCGCTGCTTTCTGTCCCATACAATATAGTAGGCAAGCGCTGCACAAGTTACGATCGGAAAACCCACACCATTGACAAATTGGGTAATGAGATTGATAGTTTCTTGTGTCATACGATTTCCCCTTTATAAAGTCAGTCGGGCAATCTCTTTGCAGATATTCTTGATGTTTTGGGATTCAAAAGTAACCTTGCCCAACGTATAAGCCTTAATAAACGACTTGAACAAGGGGTTTCGTATGCTCTTTACAAGTACCGTGTTTGTACTGTGGTCATCCAGCGTAACGGCAAAGGCAAATTCATTCTGCCTGTTAATATCCGGTGAAGCGTAAAACTCGTATTGCGAAGGTGAATACCAAACTCCGATTTCCTCCCCCATATACTTGAGGGAGAACTTAAACTGCGCGTCCTGTGGCTTCTTTCCTATGAAGTCTTTTGTATCACGCAAGAACTCATTGCCAAAGGCATAGTCCGCATAAGCTGTCCCGGATACAATTTTACCAAACCGGGTCTCATTCATCTTACGCGTGTGTTCTTCATTGACAACAACTTCAATCAGAATGTCGTTTTTGCAGTAAATACCCTTTTTGTTGGTCGGCGGCTCCAAATTGAAGTAGAGAAAGTAAGGGTTCGTTACCGTCAACGCATTGGAAAGGAAATACACAATCACGTTGTCACGCATACGCGCAACAGTTGAGTACATCTCAAGAAAGTTTGTCACCTCGTCTGGCAGATAGTGATAGGTGCCCTTATCCAAAATGAACTCGTCATAAATGATAAGCGACACGTCCGGGAAAGGCGTTGACTTTTCGATTTTGGATGTTGACAGCGGTATGTAGTACCCTGCTACTATGCCGTCAATCTTGAATACACCCTTGCCAGCTTCAAAACTGTGCTCGGGAAATTCCTCTGCAATATCATCCCAAAAGTTTGCAATCCGCTTGAACTCCTGCTTATAGCGGCGGACGTAAATAAATTGGGACTGATCTTTCAGAAACCGCTTTATAGCAAGCCTTTTCGCGCCGTATGTTTTACCAACGCCACGGGCACCAACGATAAAATTAAAGAGGGCATTATATGACAGGGAATTGCTAATATTCCAAAACGCCATATAAAACACCCTCTTTCAAGATATAAGAAACCCGCAAATCAGCGTTGCAAAACCGGCTCGTCAGGCCGTAGCTTGTTCGGTAGAACTTAATCTATGACACCCGAATTTGCGCTAAACAAACAACTGTTCCGGCTTCTATTATAAGTATAACACCCCTTTCGATTTTTGTCAAGCCTTAATTGTAAAAGCGGAATTTATCAGGACAATGCCGCCTGCCGTGTGTATAGGCCGGAGCCGTCCCAAAAAGGTGTTGCCCTTGTGAAAGTTCTCCCATGTTACGCCGTTATATACACCATCCGGCAGCTTTGTATCGGGTTTCAAAAAGTACACATTCCCTTTGATTTCAAAGTGTTCTCCCTCTTTCTTAATCTTCACACCTTTATAACTTCTTTCCGGCATACCCGCGCAAGTGATTTTCATTTCACCGTCAATTTCCTCTGCGTAGCATTTCTGTCGCACATACCGCGCTTTACTAAAGGTGCTCTCGTGTTTCCATGCGCCAAGCTTTACGGGGTCTACCTCAATGCCCGCCGGTTCGTCAAGTCCTATCAAATGCAAGCTATCTGTGTCTGCATAGCAAAACCGATCATAGCATGACTGCGCCGCCGTGATAGTCGTATACCGCGCCCAACTGGTAATAAACACCGCCATTGGAATATAAATCGGGTCTCGGATTTCTTCTTCTCCATAACGATAACAAACTTTGTTCTTTTCCAGGTCAAAGTAAGGGATATGCGACCTGACAGACGGGTTAAGGCCAAACTTTCCGTAAAGGGCATTGAGCATCAGTTTTGCCAATGTACGCAAACCGCCGTTGCCGTCAATCGTTGCCTGCATCTTTACTTTCATCCACTTGTCTATGTATTCTCGAAAGAATGTGTTGCAAGCCTTAAACTTGTAACCTCTTATGTATTCTATACTGTCAATTTCATAGTGTTCTTTAATAAGCTCCAAATCAATGTTGGTTACCCACATAGCAACCGGTTCAAATCCATTGTCTGTAAGATATTCGTTTTCAACAAAGCGCGGGTTCTTTTTTATCTGGATTGTCGGAATGTGACCTTGTTTCACGTGAAACTCTATGACAATAAGCTGCACATACAAAGGATAAAATTCATCTTTTTGGTATTCGCCCAGAAAAGGGACTGGCTCTCCGTATGGCAACATACGATAGTACATCTGCGATGGATAGAGGGAATTTACATCAAGAACAATTCCATTCCCAAGGTCTTTTTCTGTAAATCTTGGATTGGCGTAACAGAAGCCACCGCGATAAGCCGCTCGTATGTCCTTGTCCAAGTCACCAGTCAGTACAGGAAAAAACTCTTGAACGCCTTATCCCCGCCAAACATGTTTTTGAAATCATATAGGGCATTGGCTCCTTGTGTCATCTTGTTAAGCCCTTGATCGAACAATACTTTTAAGGCCTGCGCCACTATCTGAACATCGTGTGAAACGTACTCTTTTTCTTGTTCTGTCAGTTGATAGCCTACGGGTCTTTCAGCAGAATAGTCAATCTCGAGTTTACTGATCGGAAGTTTGAAACTCTTTGCGATTGTATC
>ERZ1643247.3225-NODE-3225-length-11794-cov-14.877673_pt1 | contig 11794 bp, 12 predicted proteins | sample MGYA00579264_ERZ1643247 | MGnify/ENA primary metagenome ERZ1643247 (study PRJEB29033, sample SAMEA4952262) | chicken gut metagenome | biome: Broiler Chicken; feature: Gastrointestinal Tract; material: Caecum | place: Ireland | collected 2018 | study: Broiler... | reverse complement strand
GAACATTTTAATGGTCTGAAAAGTGCTTTCAGCTTGTCGAAAAACTTTTCGACAAGCTGAAAGCCCGATCATGGATCGGGCTTTCTTCCTGCCCGCCGGATTGAACGGCCGGTATTTTGGGAAGACTGACGGGAAATGAAACCCACTCCGGCCGGAGTTTGAGGATTGAACTGTGGAGGAAACGGGAAACCGTCTCACCCTCTCTTTCGGGTCAAACAGATTCCGGCGACGGCTCCCACAAAGACAATGGGAGCCAGCCGGACAAACAGCCACTCGAAGGCGTGAAAGAATACTCCGACAACAGCGGTTTCAGGGTCGCTGTAATCCCAGCTTAAGTATGGGCTGTTCCACACAAATAGGGCCGCGAAAATGAGTATGACCGCCCCGCACAGTGCAATACACGCACCGCGGAGTATTTTCCGATGCATGTCCTTCCGCCGCGCCAGCTGCAGGTTGATGACCTCCAGCCTCTGGGAGATCGCACTCAGGTCCTCGGCCTTCGTCTCGGCAACCGTTTCGCCGAGCAGAGTGCTCACAGGCGTCTCAAGCGCCTCTGATATGGCAAGCAGCATATCAGAATCAGGGACCGACAATCCCTGCTCCCATTTTGAGATGGTCTGCCGCACCACGTTCAGCTTGATGGCCAGCTCCTCCTGGGAAAGGCCTTTTGATTTCCGGATCGCTCTGATATTTTCGTTCAGCATGGGGATACGCTCCTTTCTTGTCAGCTCTATTGTACGAAAAACAGCCCGTTGCCGCAAGCAACGCAGATTAACATGGGGACCAAATCAGCCGTGCGGAGCGTGACGGCCTGCGCAGGTCATCCTGCCGCGCAAAAGGAACGGCTGGATTTTGCTCTTGTTCTCCCGCCTGCGGTGTACTATAATGAAGAAACAAAATGATTTGTGTTTGAGGTGTGTCTGAATGAAACCTGACATCCATGCTTATATCCGGCCCGGCGCCCACGCCCATCTGGTGGGCATCGGCGGCGTGTCCATGTCCCCCCTGGCCGAGGTGCTCCACGGAGCGGGGGTGACAATCACCGGTTCTGATATGCACGACAGCGAGACGGTGGAGCATCTGCGCTCCCTGGGAATCCCCGTGGTCATCGGCCATAGGGGGGAGAGCGTCCAGGGGGCGGGGTGCGTCATCCGCACCGCCGCCGTCCACGACGACAATCCGGAGATTGCCGCCGCACGCGCCGCCGGCATCCCCGTCTTTGAGCGGGCGGAGGCCTGGGGCGCCATCATGCGCCACTACCAGAACGCCCTGTGTGTGGCGGGCACCCACGGGAAGACCACCACCACCTCCATGTGCACCCAGATCTTCCTGGCCGCCCAGCGGGACCCCACGGTGATGATTGGGGGGACCCTTCCCGCCCTGGGGGCGGGGCACCGGGTGGGGAAGGGGGACACCATCATTCTGGAGTCCTGTGAGTACTGCAACTCCTTCCTCTCCTTTTTCCCCACCGTGGCGGTGATCCTGAATGTGGACGCGGACCACCTGGACTTTTTCAAGGATTTGGAGGACGTGAAGCACTCCTTCCGCCGGTTTGCCCAGCTGGTGCCGGAGGGGGGCGCGGTCATCGCCGACGGGGATGACGCCAACACCATGGACGCCCTGAAGGGGCTGGAAAAGCCCATGCTCACCTTCGGCCTGGAGCGGGGGGACATCCACACATCTAACCTCACCTATGAGAAGGGGGTGGGCTCCTTCGACCTGATCTACCGGGGAGAAAACCTGGGCCGGATTACCCTCCAGGTCCCGGGGGTCCACAACGTGCGCAACGCCCTGGCCGCCGCCGGGGCCGCCCTCCAGCTGAAGGTGCCCTTTGCCGCCATTCAGGAGGGGCTCCACGCCTTTACCGGTGCGGGCCGCCGCTTTGAGCGGAAGGGGGAGTACCACGGGGCGGTGCTCTACGACGACTACGCCCACCACCCCGGGGAGCTGCGGGCCCTGCTGTCCACCGTGAAAACCCTGGGGTACGACCGGGTGGTCTGTGCCTTCCAGCCCCACACCTACTCCCGGACCAAGGAGCTCTTTGACGACTTCGTGGAGGTGCTCAAGCTGCCGGACAAGGTGCTCCTGGCGGAGATCTTTGCCGCCCGGGAGACGGACACTCTGGGGATCTCCTCCAAGGACCTGGCCGGCCGCATTCCCGGTGCGGAGTACTGTCCCACCCTGGAGGATGTGACCGACCGCCTGGCCCAGCTGGCACAGCCGGGGGACCTGCTCCTCACCGTGGGCGCGGGGGACATCCATGTGGCGGGAGAGCGCCTGCTGGAGCGGGAGGAAGAATAGTAAGGACACCGGCAATGCAGCGGAGATTTCAGAGGGGCGCGGCCATTTGGCCGCGCCCCTCTCAGCTTGTCAAAAAACCTATGTAGAGATGAATCCGCTCAAGTTTTGGCGGGGGAGCTCGAGGGGGCGGCAGCCCGCCTCGAGTGGGATCGAATGCCCTGAATGCCTTGCATGGCAAGGCGTTCAGCGAGCGCAGCGAGGACTTTTCCGCCGCACAGCGGCGGGAAAGTATCGGTATTTACCAGGCGTCGAAAAAGTCTTTGGACTTTTTCGACGCCTGGTAAGGGCGCGGCCATTTGGCCGCGCCCCTCTGCTTTGTAAGCTGGCCGGCTATGCGCGCTCCAGCTCCCCGCGGATGGCCTCAAACACCGCATCGCCATCCTGGCACATGACCAGCAGGATGGTGCCGTCCTCCAAGGTCTCCAGCCGGGCGTCCTGAGCTATCTGGTACTGATCGGGCAGGTAGAACTCAAAGCTGCTCTGCTGCCGGTCCACATAGCCCTGGAGGGCCTCCCGCACCGCGTCTGTCTTGCCCTGGACCGGCCGGACGGCGGCGATGGCGTAGGCCTGGGTGTTCATCACGGATACGCTGGCCCCGAAGGCCTCCATGTCCTCCTCTGCCAGCCCCAGAGACTCCAGAGCCAGCGCGGAGGTCCCGTCCTCCGGATCAAATCGGCTGATTACCGGGTTGTACTCCACCATTTCGCCGCCGTGGTTTGTGATGGCCTGGACGTACAGGTCGGTCCACTCCTCCGCCGTCCGCTCCGGCTCCCCGCCGGAACAGCCGGTCAGGGCGGCCAGGGCCAGCGCCGCGGCGCACAAGAGCGCAGCTCTCTTCTTCATCAGCAATCCTCCCCATGCTGCAAAAATCAGGGCCGCCGGACAGTGGTCCGGCGGCCCGTTGTTGGCAGGATGCCCGCTTTCACAGCGCTTTATTCATGGTGCGGGAACAGCAGCTGGACGGAGGTCCCCCGGCCCACCTGGCTGTCCATGTGGATCTGGGCCCCGTGGAGGGAGGCCCCATGCTTCACGATGGACAGCCCCAGACCGGTGCCGCCGATCTCCTTGGAGTGGCTCTTGTCCACCCGGTAGAACCGCTCGAACACCCGGGACTGGTCCTCCACCGGAATGCCGATGCCGGTGTCTTCCACGGTGACCTCGGCCGACCCGTCGTCAGTGGGGGCCACCGTCACATTGACGGTGCCGCCCGGGTGGTTGTACTTGATGGCGTTGTCACACAGGTTGTACACCATCTCATCCAACACGCTGGGGATGCCGCGCACCTCCACCGACAGGCCCATCACCTTCAGGGTGACTCCGGCCTTCTGGGCGGCGGAGTCCAGCCGCCGGGCCACATCCTGGGCGATGGAGAGGAGATTCACCGGCTCCCGCTCCAGACTCTCGGCCCCCTCATCCAGCCGGGAGAGGCGGATGATGTCCTCCACCAGGGCAATGAGGCGCTGGGCCTCCTGGTAGATGTCACCGGCAAAGCTCTGGATGTCCTCGGGCTTGACCATGCCGCTCTGCATGATCTCCGCGATGCCGGAGATGGAGGTGAGGGGGGTTTTCAGCTCGTGGGAGACATTGGCGGTGAACTCCCGCCGCAGCTCGTCCCGCTGTTCCTGCTCGGTCACATCCAGAAGCACCAGCACAGCGCCGGCGGGCTTTCCGTCGGCCAGCACCGGATTGGCCAGCAGCTTGCAGTACCGGCCGTTCAGATGGAGCATCTGCTGGCTGCGCTTGCCCGAGAGGGCCTCGTCCACCGCCTGGCGGAAGGGCTCCTCCCGGTTGAGCACCAGCACATTGACCTCGCCCTCCGGCTCCTCCACGCCCAGCAGGCGCAGAGCGCCCGAGTTGTGGGAGAGCACGTGGCCCTGCCGGTCCAGAAGCAGAAAGCCCTCGGACATGTTGTCGGTGAGGGCGGCAAACTCGGTCTGCCGCTGCTTGAGCAGATTCATCTGCTGCTGGATGGTGTCGTTTTGCCGCTTCAGGCGGGAGAGGAGGGGGGTGAGCTCGTCGTAGGTCTCACAGTCCTCCGGGTGCTCCAGATCCAGGCTCAGAATCGGCTTGATCAGCCCCTTGGACAGCCGGGAGGCCAGCACCGCCGAGAGCAGCAGGGACAGCACCAGGATGATCAAAATGGGCTGGATCATGGAGATGAGCAGCAGTCCCACCGTCTTCTGGGCGCTGGCCAGACGGATCACCGTCCCGTCGGAGAGCCGCTGGGTGACATACAGGGTCTGCTCTGACAGAGTGGAGGAGAAGCGCTGGGCGGTGCCCGTCTCAGAGGTGAGGGCCTCCCGGATCTCCTCCCGGTCGGCGTGGTTCTCCATGGTGGAGGCGTCCGCCTCGTTGTCGTAGAGGACTGTGCCGTCGGCGGCCACCCAGGTCACCCGGCTGGTGGTGTGCAGGCCGTTGAGGTAATCCATGCCGTCCAGCTCCACCCCGCGGGACACCAGCCAGGTCTCGCTCTCCAGCTCGGTCATCATCTGGTCGCTGAAATACTGGTACAGCATCCCCATAAAGAGGGCAATGGACAGTACCATCACCGATACTGCCACTGCCATGGAAGTACGAAAGAGTTTTGCCGTCATGTCCGCTCCTTATTCATTCCGGGCTGTGCCCGCGGAAAGGTCTGTGCTGATCTTATAGCCGATGCCCCGCACCGTCTCAATGCAGTCCCCGGAGTGTCCCAGCTTCTGCCGCAGGGTGCGGATGTGCACATCCACCGTGCGGCTGGCTCCGTCGAACTCATAGCCCCAGATGGTGTTGAGCAGCTGGTCCCGGGTAAAGACGGTGCCCGCCCGCTCCAGCAGGAGGCAGAGCACCTGAAACTCCTTCAGGGTCAGAGTGACCTCCCGGTCCCCGTCCCGGACGATGTGCCGGGCCGGGTCCACAAAGAGAGAGCCCAGGGAGTAGGTCTTTTCCTTGGGGGCCTCCTGCCCGCCGTGGCGCAGGGCGGCCCGGATACGGGCCATCAGCTCCATCATGCCGAAGGGCTTGGCCACATAGTCGTCGGCCCCCTCATCCAGGCCCAGCACTTTGTCGTACTCGGTGCTTTTGGCGGTGAGCATGATGATAGGCACGCCCTTGGTGGCCGGCAGGGAGCGCAGGCGCTTGAGCACCTGGAGCCCGTCCTCCTCCGGCAGCATGATGTCCAGCAGGACCAGCTCCGGCGTCTTCTGCTCCAGGGCCTCCCAGAACTGGGAGGGGCGCTCGAAGCCCTCGGCCTCCATGCCCTGGCTTTGGATGGTGTAGACCACCAGCTTCCGGATGCTGGCGTCGTCCTCCAGTATATAGATCACGGCGTTTCAACCCCTTACATGTATCTGATTGAGAAGGAGCGGGCGTCGTCCGTCCGCTCCCAAAGCATATTCTATTAGTCCTCGCTGTGCTGTCCGGTGAGGGAGTACTCCACCCACTGGGCGATGTTCACCGCGTGGTCGCCGATGCGCTCCAGGTACTTGGCGATCATCAGCAGGTCGATGCACACCTCGCCGTCGTCCCCCTGGCCGATGAGGCGGATCAGCTCGTTTTTCACGTTCAGGAACAGCTCGTCGATCTCGTCGTCCTTCCGGACCACGCTCTGGGCCAGCTCCAGGTTTTTGCGCACATAGGAGTCAATGCTGTCGGTGACCATGCCGATGACGCTGCGGGCCATCTCCGCAATGGACACCCGGCTGGTGAGGGGGCTGTCGGCAATGAAGCGGGTGATCTCGGCGATGTCCGCGGCCTGGTCGCCGATGCGCTCCATGTCGGAGATCATCTTCAGGGCCGCCGAGATGGCACGCAGGTCGCTGGCCACCGGCTGCTGCTGGAGCAGCAGCTTCATGCACAGGTTTTCGATGTCCCGCTCCTTCTGATCGATCTCCCGCTCGGCCGCCATGGCGGATTCCCGAAGATCGTCGTCCTGATCCAGCAGGGCCTTGGTGGCGGCGGAGATGCCCTCCTCGCACAGGGCGCCCATCCGGATGAGCTCTACATTCAGCTGTTCCAGCTGTTCGTTGAATTTGTCCCGCATTATCCGAACCTCCCGGTGATGTAGTCTTCCGTCTTCTTGTTCTTGGGCATGGAGAACATCTGCTCGGTGTCGCCGAACTCCACCAGCTCTCCCAGCAGGAAGAAGGCGGTCTTGTCGGAAATACGGGCGGCCTGCTGCATGTTATGGGTGACCATGATGATAGTATAATCCTTTTTCAGCTCGGCGGCAAGATCTTCGATCTTGGAAGTGGAGATAGGGTCCAGTGCGGAGGTGGACTCGTCCATGAGCAGGACGTCCGGCTTGACGGCCAGGGCCCGGGCGATGCACAGGCGCTGCTGCTGGCCGCCGGACAGGCCCAGGGCGGACTTCTTCAGACGGTCCTTTACCTCGTCCCAGATGGCGGCCCCCCGCAGGGACTCCTCCACGATCTCGTCCAGCTTCACCTTGCTGCGGATGCCGTGGGTGCGGGGACCGTAGGCCACGTTGTCATAGATGGACATGGGGAAGGGGTTGGCCTTCTGGAACACCATGCCGATCTGCTTGCGCAGCCAGGTGGTGTCCACGCCGGGGTCGTAGATGTTCTGGCCGCCGTAGTTGATCTCCCCCTCGATGCGGATGCCCTCCACCAGGTCGTTCATGCGGTTGAGGGTCTTCAGGAAGGTGGACTTGCCGCAGCCGGAGGGGCCGATCAGGGCGGTGATCTCATGTTCGGGGATCTCGATATTCACATCGTGGAGGGCGTGGTGGGCCCCGTACCACAGATTCAAATTCTTGGCTTCAATGATGGTGGACATATTCCAATTCTCCCTATTCCGAATTATTTCTTGAGCTTGCGGCCCACCAGGCTGGCGGACAGGTTGATGACCAGGGTCAGCACCATCAGGATGGTGGCGATGGCGAAGGCCACGTCGGTCTCGCCACGCTCGCTGGCATAGACGTACAGAGCTACGGTCAGGCTGGCGGAGGAGGACTCCAGAGAGGTGAAGAAGTCGTTGAGCACCAGACCGAAACCGGCGGTGTACAGCAGAGCGGCGGACTCGCCCACGATGCGGCCCACGGCCAGGATGCAGCCGGTGACGATGCCGTCGATGGCATTGGGCAGGACCACGGTGCGGATCATATGCCACTTGCCGGCCCCCAGGGCCAGGGAGCCCTCCCGGTAGGAGTTGGGTACCGTCTTCAACGACTCCTGGGTGGTGCGGACGATGGTGGGCAGGATCATCACCACCAGGGTCAGGCCGCCGGCCAGCACGCCGGTCTGCCAGCCGATGAGCTGGATGAAGAACAGCATGCCCACCAGGCCGAAGATGATGGAGGGGATGCCGGTGAGGGTCTCGGTGGCAAACTCGATCATGGACACCAACTTGCGGTTGGTGGCGTACTCGGTCAGGTAGATGGCGGCGCCCACGCCCAGGGGCAGCACGATCACCATGGCCAGGGCGACCAGGTAGATGGTGTTGAGAATGTTGGGCAGGATGCCGATGGTGTCGTTGATGTAACTGGACTCGGTGGTCAGCAGGCTGAGGCTGATGTGGGGGATGCCCCGGAAGAAGATGTAGCCGATGATCAGCACCAGCAGGGCGCAGGTGAGGAAGCCGCACAGGTACAGCAGAGCCCGCAGGCCCCGGTCATAGAGGCGGCGGCTGGGAGAGAGTGTCTTGCTTTCCATGGCTCAGCCCTCCTTTTTGTTTTTGATGAACACGTTCAGGAATACGTTGATCATCATAATGAACAGGAACAGCACCAGGCCGATGGAGAACAGGGCGTTGCGGTGCAGGGAGCCCACGGAGGCGTAGGACATCTCCGAGGCGATGGCGGTGGTGAGGAAGCGCACCGGGGTGAGCAGGCCGGGCATATTGGCCACGTTGCCCGCCACCATGATGATGGCCATGGCCTCGCCGATGGCGCGGCCGATGCCCAGGACGATGGCGGTGGCAATGCCGCTGCGGGCGGCGGGGACGGTCACCCGGAACACCGTCTCGATGTGGGTGGCGCCCAGGGCCAGGGAGGCCTCCTCATACTCCCGGGGCACCGCCCGCAGGGCGGTCTCCGACACGGAGATGATGGAGGGCAGGATCATAATGGACAGCACGATGATGGCGGCCAGCAGCGTGGCGCCGGAGGGGAGGCCGAAGGCCACCCGGATGGCGGGGACCAGCAGGATCATACCCACCAGGCCGTACACCACCGAGGGGATGCCGGCCAGCAGCTCCACAGCGGTATGGACCACCTTGGCCAGCTTGGGGTTGGCCACCTTGGCCAGGAAAATGGCGGTCATCAGGCCGATGGGCACGCCGATCAGAATGGCGCCGGCCGTACCGGCGATGGAGGTGAGGATGATGGCGAAGATGCCGAAGTCCCCGGTAGAGGCGTACCAGCGGGTCCCGAACAGGAAATTGATGGGGCCGATCTCCAGAATGGCGGGCAGGCCGGAGATCACCAGATAGATGCTGATGATGAGGACAAAGGCCACGGCCACCATGCCGCACAGGAAAAACAGGGCGTTCATGAAGACCTCCAGCGGCTTGCGCTTGGCCTTCACCTTATATTTGGGCTGTCCCACGGCGGACCCGTCCACGGCGGCGCCCACAGTTTCGTATTCCATAGTATTCTCCTTCTAACGCGGGGACCCGCGGCCCCCTCCTTCAATTCTCAATTCACACAAGCGGCCGCCGCCCCAGGGTGGAACGGCGGCTGCTCCGCGTATCACAGATTCGGTGCTTCCCTTAGGCAGCGGAAGCGGCGTCGGTGCCGGCCACGGGCACAGCGCCAGCGCTCTCGATCAGGGAGTTGGCGTCCTCAGAGGTAGCCCAGTCAAAGAAGGCCTGAGCGGCGTCGGACAGGGCCTCGTCGGTGCGGGTGGCGAACACGAAGGGACGCTGAATGGCGTAGGTGCCGTCCAGAACGGTCTCCTCAGAGGGAGCCACGCCGCCCACGGTCAGAACGGTGATGCCCTCCTGGCCCTCAACAGCGGACAGAGAGGCGTAGCCAATGGCGCCGGGGGTGGTGCGCACGGCCTCGATGACGGCGCCGGTGGAGTTCAGCTCCTGGGCCAGCACGCAGGCATCCTCGGTGCCGGTGATGGACTCGAAGCCGTCGCGGGTGCCGGAGCCGGACTCGCGGCCGATGTTGGCGATGGTGCCGGCCTCACTGCCGAACTCGGACCAGTCGGTGACCTCGCCGGTGTAGATGGAGGCGATCTGCTCCAGGGACAGGTCAGTGACGGAGTTCTCGCCGTTGACAATGATGGCGATGCCGTCCAGGGCCACGATGGTCTCAGTCAGGCCCCCCTCCTTCTCCTCGTCCTTCAGGGCGCGGGAGGCCAGGCCGATGTCGCAGCTGCCGTTGGTCACGGCCTCGATGCCGGCGCCGGAGCCGGTGGGGTTATAAGTAACAGACACGTCGGGGTGGTCGGCCATGAACTGCTCGCCCAGCACGCCGATGACAGACTCCATGGAGGTGGAACCGTCAGTGGCCACAGAGCCGCTCAGCTCGGTGGTGGAGGTGGCAGCGTCGGGGGTGGAGCCGGCGGGCTCGCTGGTGCTGGCGTCGTTGCCGCCGCAGCCGGCCAGCAGGCCGAGGGCGAGGACCATGGACAGGCCAAGGCAGGTAAACTTTTTCATTTTCATCGTTCTCCTTTATTGAAGTGATTATGTAGTTTCTTCTTCGGATTACGGTTGCCAGTATAAAAAGCCAATGTAAAATTGGAAACAGCCTCAATGTTAAATACATGTAAAATGAGATTTTATTTTGTAAAATCTGGCCTTTTTGAACAAAAGAGAAGGTTTTTGAACATTATGACATGTAAAATAAGACGGCTGGGATACGAGATCCCAGCCGCCCTTCTAACAGAAAGGTTCCGCCCCGTCCGCGGGTCAGTTTTTCTTGTCCGACATATCCCGGAACAGCAGAGAGATGCACCACACGGCGGACAGGCCCACGATGGTATAGATGATCCGGCTGATCATGCTGGCCGATCCGCCGCAGGCGAAGGCCACCAGGTCGAACTGGAACAGCCCCACGCTGCCCCAGTTCAAACCGCCGATGATCAGCAGAGCCAGGGCAATTTTATCGATAATCACGGTTTCTTACCTCCTCCGATTTGGGCTTCGCAGGTAGTCTGCCCCGCCTGGGGAAAAATATGCAGGGAAGTGTGGGGCCGGAAGATTTTATACTTTGTTTTAGAAGGAGATGGCACGGATGCTGTATGCTACGAGAACAGCTTGCGGCTCGGTTTTTGACCGGGGGGAGCGGGAATAGGGCAGTTCCCTATAAATATGAAAATCAACTGCGGCGGGCCGATCATGGGATGGCCTGCCGCAGTTGATTTTGTATATTCAGAAATCAGGTGCTGGAGATGTTTCTCAGATCATAGGGGGTAGTCTGGTACACATAGTAATTGAGCCAGTTGGTATAGAAGAGCTGGCCGGCGGAGCGCCAGCGCACCACAGGGGGCTGGCTGGGGTCGTTGTCAGGGAAGTAGTTGTCCGGGATGTTGATGTCGATTCCCTTGTTCACGTCCCGGAAGTATTCGCTGGCCAGGGTCTCCGGGTCGTACTCCGGGTGGCCGGTGATAAAGAACCGGCGGTTGTCCGAGCTCTTGACGGCAAACACCCCGGCCTGTTCCGAGACGGCCAGCAGCTCCAGCTCCGGGACCTTCTGAATGTCCTCCAGCTTGTTTTCCGTGTAGCGGGAGTGGGGCACATAGAAGATGTCGTCAAACCCCCGGAACAGGGGGGACTGGGGACGGACCATGGTGTGGGGGAAGACGCCGAAGAGCTTTTTGCCCAGGTTATATTTTGGGATTCCATAGTGATAGTAGAGTCCGGCCTGCGCCCCCCAGCAGATGTGGAGGGTGGAGTGGACGTGGGTGGTGGTCCAGTCCATGATCTGACACAGCTCGTCCCAGTAGTCCACGTCGGTGAAGTCCAGATTTTCCACCGGAGCTCCGGTGATGATCATGCCGTCGTAATTCCGGTCCTTGATCTGGTCAAAGGAGGTATAGAAGGAGGACAGATGCTCCGCATCCGTGTTCTGGGAGACGTGGCTGAGGGTGTGGAGCAGCTCCACCTGTACCTGAAGCGGGGAGTTGGACAGCTTCCGCAGCAGTTGAGTCTCAGTCACGATCTTTGTGGGCATCAGGTTCAGAATCAGCAGCTTCAGCGGACGGATATCCTGATGCATGGCCCGGTACTCTGTCATGACAAAGATATTTTCGCTCTCCAAAGTGGCGGTGGCGGGCAGAGAGTCGGGAATCTTGATTGGCATGGGAAAGACCTCTTTCCTATTTAAATATAGTATCGTAAGGATAGATTCAAGGGTATCATAATTGCGGTGGTTGTGCAAGAGAGAATTTCGTGGAGAAATGTGCGCCGCACACGGACAAAAGGGGGCGAGAGGGCAATTTGCAGAAAAAACGCGAAAAAGAGGAAAAAAGTGCTTGACAAGGGAGGAAGGGTGTGGTATCCTACGTAAGCTGTCCGCGAGGGCGGCGGAAAACTCCCTTCTGAA
>ERZ1643247.3221-NODE-3221-length-11805-cov-3.770894_pt1 | contig 11805 bp, 5 predicted proteins | sample MGYA00579264_ERZ1643247 | MGnify/ENA primary metagenome ERZ1643247 (study PRJEB29033, sample SAMEA4952262) | chicken gut metagenome | biome: Broiler Chicken; feature: Gastrointestinal Tract; material: Caecum | place: Ireland | collected 2018 | study: Broiler... | reverse complement strand
ACCTTGCGGGTGTTGGCAAATTTTATACGGTAATCCTTGGCGGTATCGCTGACAGCGGAAAACCCTTTGATCGGGCTCATCAGAAACACCGTCTTGTCCGAAAAGCGGGCACAGAGCGCGTCGATCAGCGGGCCCACGCGCTCTTCGATGGCAAAGAGCGGGCGAGTGGCGATGTTCGTGCCGAGTTCGAGATAGACGGCATCGAACTGCTCGGTCAAGAAATACTCGAGTATGGCGCTTTCGCAAAAACAGCCGCTGCCGATCCCTTTGTTGAGAAATTCGATCCCTAAAATCTGTTCGGCAACGGACAGATAATTGAGCCTCGGGTAAGGGGTGCCCACACCCTGGGTGATGGAAGATCCGTAGGCAAGGATACGCTTTGCGGGCACCTCGCCCGGCTCCGGCGGACGGATGCCCTTTGCCTTGACACCGAGAAAGCGCACGGGCGCCTCGCCGTTGAGAACGACGCGCCAAATTTCCGGAGAAAAGCGGTTGCACTGATTCGCCCGCAGCCCCTTGACCTGTTCAAACCGCACAAAGGTCAGCTCATTCTCGCCCGCCGCCGTAAATACGCTCTGATTGAGGTAATCGCCCTGATATACGGAAACTTCGACGGGATTTTCGGCGTACAGGCAGACGGCGATCTCATCGGAGGCAGTCGCAAAGCGCAGTTCACAGTTGGTCAGTTTGCGCGCATAATTTTCATGCCCCGTATATATGCCGGTCACGCGGCCCGCCTCGTCATATTCGGGCATGCCGATGGCGGACAGCGCCCTTTGCGGAAAACGGTAGAGAGTCCCGTCTTTTCCGACTTCCGCTATGTTGAAAAAATCGATATTGTTTACGATCATTGTATCCTCTTTCCGTTCAAAAAGCCCTTTGATGCGATCTCGGGGCTTTTTGAAACCGGTTGTTACACTATTGCATTATGCACCCGTATACAGATCAAAATTTTCTTGTGTATAAAAGCGCATATTGTCGATATAAAATACAGTCTTTACATTGGGCGCAAGCGCATAGAACGCAAAGTCCGACTTGGCAAACGGGCCGTTTGCAGAATTTGAGGGGGATACGAACATGACCATGGTATACCAAGTATTTGCCGAAAGCGAAGTTACTTTTTCACCGGACATATTCAGTGTATAATACCAATTCCTTGCGGGGTTTTGGTCTTGATCTACGCGCGGTTCCGTCCAAAGCGTTCCGGGATTTCTCGGCACGGAACGGAAGCCGTTGCCCTCTGCAATATAAAAATCGAACGTCACATAATAGTATCCTGCGTTCTGCGGCCAATTGTTGATATCGACGCGATCACTCATTTCGTTGGCAAGCCCTGCCGTTTCAAACTTCATCACGCCTTCGCGCTCACCGACGACAGAGGAATCTGTCGCTGCTGTCCAAACGGTATTCGCGCCGGTACCATCGTACACGACACCGTTCTGCGTGACCGTAACCCCATTAACAAGATCGACCTCTTCATATGCGCCATCCTCTGTATCGAGATCAAATTTTTCCTCGGTATAATAGCGCATATTGTCGATATAAAACTCTGTGCCTCGCGCCAGGAAGAAGTAATAGGTATCTTTGTCGTTGAAAGGATCGCGCCCATTCGTTCCGTCATCAAACACAACGATGGTGTACCACGCATCGAGAGACACCGTTTCGCCTCCGGCGAGCCTGTGGCCGTTTTCATCGATCATGTAAAACCAAGTCCAGTTCTGGTGGTATATACCTGTCGAATGAGGCGGTTGTACCTGGAGAATGGAGCCATTCGAAGACGTAGACAGTGCCGGGCCGCCGCCGAGCTGAGTCCCTGCAGGCAAGTAAACATCAAACGTCACATATCTGAATGCCTGCTGATACGGCCAATTTGTGACCTGTACACGATAATCCTGAGACGCCTGCGTCGATGAGAACCGCATGACACCTTCGCGGCCTTCTGTAATTTCGGAGTCCTCTGCAGACGTCCATGTAACCGTTCCCTGCGTCCCCTGCACAACTTCTATATCGTTGACAAGGTCGACTTCATCGTAAGCGGCCGTTACGTTGATCGTGATCACATATACGCCCGCGCTCGTGGTGACGATCGCTTCGTAAGAAGGATCCAGCGAGGCGTAAACGCCCGCAATCCAATCGGAAATATCTGCACTCGTCGCGATCACTTCGCCGTCGACCGCAATCGATTCGATCTCCCCTTCGATCTCATCCGAATCGATGACGAAAGCATCGTCGGTCAGCTTGTCAAAGGTAAAAGGCTCTGCGATGGTTTCCGCCACGATGATATCCACATCCATGACATAGCGATACGCTTTGCTTCCGTATGCGATCGTAACCGTCACTTCGGCAGACGTATTTTCAGAAACTTCGTTCGCGCTGATGGTCATGCCGTCGATCCGTATCGCATCATCCGCAGAGGAAAGGGTGATCTCGCAATCGGTAAGAGCCGAACCGTGCAGCTGCACGCCGAATTCGGAGGCGGTCAGCGTTCTGCTTTCGCCGGCAACGATGCTCATGCCGGCAGGGGCATTCGTAACATTGAACAAGTCGAATTCATCCTGCGTGTAATAGCGCATGTCATCGATGTAGAAGGTGAGAGCTTCCTCGTTGTTCAATCCGTACAGGCAAGCCGATTCTTTCGCAAACGGGCCGTTCGCGGAATTGGAAGGCGAAACAAACATGACCATGGTATACCATGCGCCCAAATCGAGTTCGGTGACGACCGCCCCGCTTTCGGCATCGATCATATAATACCAGTTTCTGCCGGAAGGCTGCGCTTGATCGACGCGCGGCTCTGTCCAAAGCATGCTGCTGCCTGTTCGGGGGTTCGAACGGAATCCCGTTCCTTCTGCAATATAGAAGTCGAACGTCCAATAATAGTAGCCCGCATTCTGCGGCCAATTATTGATGTCCACGCGATCCTGGTATGCGTCGGCCAAGCCGGCTGACTGATACTTCATGACGCCCGTACGGTCGCCGACGACGGATGTATCGGTCGACTCCGTCCAGACGGTATTCGTTCCCGTTCCGTCATAAACGACGCCGTTCTGCGTGACGGTGACGCCATTGACGAGATCGACTTCTTCATATGCTGCACCGAGCGTTACGGGCAAAACATACCAAAGATCCGAATCCGTCCGGATGAGCATGTTGAAAGACCGATCTTGCGCGGCGACATGGCTGAACGACGTGACCCATTCGGTGAGATCGGCACTCGTCGCAATTTCGCCCAAATCGACGCTGACAGAGGTGATCGTCCCTTCGATCGCATCGCTTTGAAGCGTGTAGGTAGAGGGATCGAGATAGTCGATAAAATACGTTTCGTCCAAAACCGTCGCATCGGTCAAGAGGATCTCGACGGTATATTCGAGGAAGGCATCTCCGCAGGCGATGCGGACGGTGACCTCGGCATAGGTATCTGCACTGATATTGCCGGCGGTGATCGTCATGCCGTCGACCGTGATCCATTCACTGTTCGATGTGATCGTGACAGTGTAATCGGAAACCTGCGAAGCCCCCTGATAGACGGTGAAAGCATCTTCGTCAAAGGTATAGGAAGCGCCGGAAGCCAACATTTCGGGCGCCGCGGGCCGCGCCGTCGTATAGAGCAGATCGTATCCGTCGGCGGAGTAATAGCGCATGTTGTCGATATAGAATATATCGCCGGGGTTATAGGACATGATCAGGCAGCTGGGCTTGCTGAAAATATCGGCATTCGACTGCGGCAGCACGACGAACGTATACCATTCGTCCGCCTCGATCGTGTCGGCAAGGTTGCCTTCGGAATCGATGAAATAATACCACGTTCTGGCAAGATTTTTCGCTATACCGGGCTGTGCCTGCACATAGATGCGGTCAGAACTGCTCGTGCGGATATGAATGTCTATCCCGTTGGAGCCCTCCGGAATATAAACATCAAACGTCCAGTAGGCGTAGCTTTCGCCCTGCGGCCAATTGTTGATGTCTACGCGGTAGCCGAACGCATTCGCGTCTTCAAAGGTATTGCTGTACCAGTATTTATAGACGCCCGTCCTGTTTCCGACGACGGCGGCTTCATCCGCATTGCCGTCTACGAGGTTCCAAACGGTCGTCGGCGAAGGGTTGACCGAGCCGCCCGCAGCGGAAGAACCTTCCGTGACCTGTACGCCCGTACCCATCGTGAGATCGACTTCATCGTAATCTGCAGTGACTGCAATGTCGACGTAATAAATACATTCATCCGTCGCGACGGTCACACCGGAGAACAAGAGCGGTTCGACGGCGCAGCGGCCGAGCGTGAGGATCCAATCGGTCAGATCGCTGCCGTGCGCAACGATGCCGCCCGCCACGGTCACACTCTGCACGGTGCCGAGGATCTCGCCGGCAAGAATATCGGTATAGGTGGAAGCGTCTGTCTTGCTGAGCGTGAGCGTTTCCGAAAGCGCAACATCGGGCAAAACGACCGTAACGACGACGGTGGCGACGATTTCATATTCTTCGCCCTCTACCGTAACGCTCGCCGCAGCGGTGATCACAGCGGTGCCCGTTCCTTCGGCAACGATCGTGCCGCCGTCGACTGAGGCGACGGAAGGATCGTTCGATTCCCATACGACTGCCGCGCTTTCGTCCTGCGTACCGCCGACGGAAACGACGGGCCGAAGCGCAATATCCGCGATGAACGAATCGTCGGCGCCTTCTGGCTTGCTCGTGCGCAGGGTAACGGCGGACACTACATTGTCGCCCGCATCGTACAGCATGATGCTGCCGTCGATATTGACGTTGACCTGAATAGACCGGGTAAAGGATTCTCCCCTCCAAACCGTCGAAGCCGTAACGAGCGTCTGGCCGGTCGCAACGCCGGTCACGGCGCCGCTTGCGTCTACGGTGGCGATGGCTTCGTCAGCGCTGGCAAAGGTGAACGAGACCCCCTCTACCGCGCTGCCGCGATAGGTCAAAGACGGCGTTACGGTGACCGTGCCGCCCTCGATCACGCTGACGTTTTGCTTATCGAAGGTAATGACGGGCAAATAGGAAGCCTCCGTAACGGTGACGGCGCAGGTCGCGCTCGCCTGCGTGCCCTGCAGCGATGCGGTCACCGTAGTGCTGCCGATGCCCATGGCGGTGACGGTTCCCCCGTCGACCGCGGCAATATTTTCATCCGCGCTCGACCAGACGATGGTGCCCGCCGTATCCGACGATGCCGTCAGCGTGGCGGTGCTCCAGCGATCCAGTTCAAGCGTATTTCTGCTCAGCGTGACGGAAGGCGCCGGCTCGGGCACGGGCGTTTCGGGCGGGTTGTCCCCGCCGCCCGAGCAGGCGGCGAGGATCCCGGTGAAGCCCAATGCCAGCATCAGCGCCAGCAAGAGAGCAGCTAACTTTCGCTTCATACAAATTCCCTCCTCTGATATTTTTTAGACAATGCGTGCATGATCAAATTCCCCAAGAAGACCACAATTCCGTGATCGCCTGTTTCTCCGCATAGCGGTTGACTTCGAGCGCATTGCAGTCGTTGCGGAATTGGTTGCGCAGAGCCGTCAATTCGCTCTCGCTAAAACGGTTGCCCCACAGATCAAGAAGCAGATAGCGCGGCGACAGAGATTCGAGCTGCACGTTTTCCAGATACATGGCGTATGCGGTCGGGTCTTCTTCCGCGAGGGCGGCAAGATCCTCTTCCGCCTGGTCACAATAAGAGATCCAGCGCTCTAAAAGCGTCGCCGGCCAATACCGCTGTTCGAGCGGCTCGATGCCTTGGTAGCCGACGTAATCCATCGTCTCTTCCATGAACAGGAAGTGAGAGCGCAGCTCGTCAAAGTACCGGCGCATCGTGGTTGCCGCAGGCCCGAAATAATTGGTAAAGAACTTATCGATCAGTTCCTCCATATCATAATTGACGTTCCAGTGCAATTTTGCATTGAGGTACAGCTTGAGCGCGCAGAATCCGGTAGACTGAATGGAATTGTACTGGCTTTGGTCAAGCAACCATTCCGCGCCAACCTCCGCCCACAGGCGGTAGTTCGCCTGCATGGAGTTGTAGGTGTTCGTAGGGACGAGGTAGTAATGGAAGCCCGTCGAATACGTCCACATATAGATATTATCGGTGATGGTTTCCCAGCCACGCAATGCCGTATAATAAGGGGTATTATATTCGTCGTAGAAGTCCTTCTGATAGGTCGCCAAAATGGGCGCGTACAAGATGCCTACGTTGTCGGCGCACAGAACGGTATCGTCGATGGGCGCGTAAGTATCGGTCGCCTCGTCATACGTCACGGGAGCCGGCTCAGTGGCATAATATGCGAAGAAAACGATTTTTAAATCGCGCTCATAAGGAGTCCCTTCCGGCGTTGCAAACCATTCGTCGATGAGTGCGCTCACCTGATTACAAAAGCGGATGACGGAAACCGCATCGGTACCGTACTGCTGATTGAGCGCCGTACAGTCGGCACAGGTGCACCAAGTACTGGTATCCTCCATCGTAATGGTCACATAGGATCTGTCCTGCGCGATGATTTCACTTTCAATGCGCTCCGCTACCAATTCTGCCATCTCCGTAAGGGACGCGCTGTCCCCGTGCGCGGTATAGCAAAGCTGCGTTCCGTCTTCGCTGTACCATTCGGGATGCAGCGAACGATAGATATCGGGATCAACATATTTGAAACTATTATGCCACGGGCTATTACCTATCGTTAACCAAATTGTATTATCGGTAATGCGCATCCTTTGGCGCAAAGTCGTATTATAATCGGTAAAGCCATAGGTAGACTGCATATACTGGATGTCGGGCGCGTCGATGATATTCATTTCGTTCAGCTTCATATCGCGCACGTCGGTCGCGATGACAACTTCGTCTGCGCCGTACACTTCAAAGCCCAGCTGATATTCCAGCCAAGTATAGGCGGCGTAGAGCGTGCCCGTATCCGTCGTGCCCATGATATACACATTGTCGTCCTTTGTCTGCACATATACGCCGTTATCGCCGAGCCGCGCAGCGACGTCGCCGCTGATGGGCACGCCTGCGGAAGCCGCGGCCTGGGTATTGCCGACGGAGATATAATTCGTATTCGGCAACGCGGCGTCGGTCACGACATCGAGCGTGATCCCGGACGCCTCGTAGATGAGCACGGAAATTTCCGAGGCGGCCGTTTCGACGAGATCGCCGCACTCGTCCGGAATGACGATCACATAATCGCTGCGGCCGTTCGAAATAAAGTCGGCAGAGCCCTCTTCCACATAAATTTCATGCGTGCCGCCCTCCCATGCGCCCGGCGTTGCCGGCGCAAGATTTTCAGAACCGGGAGTAACGGGCGTTTCGCCCCCTTCCTTGGAGCATCCCGCAACGACGCCGAACAAAAACAGGGCTGCCAAGATGCAAACTAAAATTTTCCGTATATTTTTCATAACCGTTTACCTCACATTACATTGACGGTGTAGGAGACGATCGCCGCGTTGCCCGCGTCGTCCGCCGCATAATACGTCACCGTCCATGCGCCTGCCACGTCGGGGATAAACCCATTGTAGTAGGTCACCGTTTCCGCCATCGTGTAGAGCGGAATCATGACGCCGTCCGGGCGCGTCAGGTATACATAATAGACCACGTCGTCCGTAAAGTCGTCCGTGACTTCGATTTCCGCAACGGGGATTGTCTGCCCGACCGAACCGGTGCGCACAGAACCGTTCACATAACGGATCTCGGGCGCCTGATTGTCGGTCACGCTGATGGTAAAATAGGACGACTGGCTGAGTCCAGAACCGTCTTCCGCCTCCCACAGGACGCTGTAAGTGCCGAGCCTGTCGACGACGAACGTATACTGCATGCCGGGATCGACGCCGTCAAGGGCAACACCCGATTGAGACGTGACGATGGCGTTCGAAGGATCCGTAACGGTCACCGTAAAGGATACATGCGGATCGAGCACGTCGGTCGCGATCGCGGGGACGACGGTCACGACGTCGCCGGGAGCAAAGCTCCTGCTCATCGCACCCAACAGGGTGATCTGCGGGTTGGCGATATCGTAATCTCTGCTGTTCAAGCTTTGGTTATTGATCGAGGACACGAAGATGCCGGCTTCGCCGCTCACTTCGGCAAAAGCGCCGCCGATGCTCACCCTGCCCGACGCAAAACCGCCGAAACTGTACGGAGCGACGGAAAGATCGACCGTGAGAGAGCCTATCGAAAGCATTTTTGTCGACGTATTGTAAGAAATGGTAAAGGAAATCGGCGCTCCTTCGTTTCCGTACCAACTGCCGGAGAAGGATCCCGCCGTATTGCCGTCGATCTCCACGATCGCGTTGGCGCCCTCTTCATTGCGGAAAATATCGAGCGTGAAGCCGCACGCGGCATCCTCAGGATCGGTAAAGGTCATGCGGAGAATGCCGAAGGCGTTGCGTTCGGGATCGACCGCCGCCGTGATCGAAAAGCCCGCGTCGACCGGGTTGATAAAGGTAAACGATGTGTCCTGCGATGCCTGCACCGCGACGGAACTGCTCGATGCGGACGACGTTATGTTTGCGCCGTAGAAATAATTTTCCATATGGACGGAATCGCCGTAACCGACCTCGACCACCGTGGCCGTGACGGAAACGGGTTCCGCCGTTCCCGCTGAAAACGTGACGGTGATCTCCCCTTCCGTTGCGGGCGTGAAGAGGCTGCCGGAAATCGTCGCCTGCTCGTCCGTCGAAGAGAATGTCACTGCCGTCTCGACGGGGCTGCCCGAAGCGTACGCATAGGCGACCGCTCCGGAAAGATCGTATGTGCAACCGGCGATCAGATAATCGGGCAAGGCGGGGACTTCGGTAATGCGCACGATATTGCCCGCTTCGACCGTCAGGTCATAGCTCTCCGAAACCGAAGAGATATAATCGCTGAGGGTATAGGTAACCGTATATGTGCCCGCATATTCGGCCAGGAAAACGCCGTCCGTTACGTCATAGACGACGTCGGAGCCTTGCAGAGAAGCGGTCACGGCGACATTCCATTCGCCGACGGTGCCGCTGACTTCATAGCCGCGAACCTGCACGTTCTCGCCGGATAAGCCCGCCTGCGCGCTGCCCGTAAGCGTAACGGCGAGCGCCTCGCTGCGCGCCGCGGCGCGCACGGTGACCGTTTGGGTCGCCACGTTGCCGAAATTGTCCTTCGCGCTGTATTCGATGACGTAGTCACCCGCTCTGTCGGGCGTGAATGCGCCGTCGATCACGTCAAATTCGGAAGCGAGCGACGAGCCGTAGCCGTACCATACCCGGCAGGAAAAATCGGGATCGCTGTCCTCATCGTCCGATACGGCCGCGCCGAACAACCGGTAAGGCTGCCCTACCACCGCCTGCGGGATCTCGGCGGGAAGATCGATGTCGATTGCGGGGGCTTGGGTATCGCGCACCTCTTCGGTGTCGCCCTGCGTCAGGTCGATATTCGCTATATTCGTGAATACGAGCGTGGTAGAACTGGAATTGTAGGAACCGCACGTAATGGAAAAGATAGGCCGTGCCGTTTTCAAACCCGTTCCAGAACTGCGAAAAGACGACGGGATCGTCAAAGCGGACGACCTCGGTCATATTGGCGCCCGTATAGAGGGTCTTGGAAGTATAATCGAACCAGAGATAATAGGCCTGCGTCGCATAGGTTTGGCCGTTGGCGCAGTCGCCGTACAGCGAGAAAGTAGAGGGCGTACCCCAAGTATCTCCGCTGTGCAATCTGCTGCCTTCCCAGCCGGACTGCGCCTAGAATGCGGCGCCCGCACGCGTATAGGTGCTGTTGCGCGCCCAATCATACGAAGGGGTATCCGCAACGTCCGCCTGCTGTGCCGTGATCGTGAGATAATTGTCAGGATTCTGCGTATCGGTGAAGGTAAAGATCACCTGCAGCGCGTCCGCCGTGTTGATCACGCTCGGAACGCAGTACATTTGAATGAGCGCAGATGCCGACGTCATGCTGCCGAAATCGATGGGCTTGTTGAAGGTAAACGTATCGCCCCTCTCCAACTCGACGACCACGCCGGGGCGGTCGGCAACGTTGGGATCGGACGGCGTACCATAGTAAGCCCTCGACCCCGTGCCGCTCACTTCATAGAGATGCTGCACGGCAATAAAGGTGCGCGATTCCTCGACGGGCACGCCGCCGATTTCCGCCGTATAGAGCAACGTGTATTCGCCCGCCTCGTCCAACGGATAGGAGGCGGCGCTACGCGCCCTGCCGGAGGGATAGACGAGCGTCGTATCCGACGTCGTCACCGTCTGTCCGCCGTACGAGACGGAAGCCTCGGGCGGCGTCAGTGTTTCGCCCGTGAAATAAGTATCTGCGATATCCGCGTCGGCGACGGACGGCACTGCCGCCTGCGCCGTGCCGAAATAGATGCCGGCAAAGAGCGCCGCGACGATCAGAAGCGCAAATACAAGTAACAAGGTGGTTGCTTTGATCAAGCGTTTTGTCATAAATTCCTCCCTTGTTTTATTCTTTGATTCCACCCATAGAAACATTGCCGATCAGGCGTTCGTGGAATATCAAAAACAAGATGAGTATGGGGACCAACATGATAATGGAAGCGGTGATCCGGCTCGGAACGCTCGAATTCATCGTGGCGTTCGAATTGGAATATGTAAACACGCCGAACGCGACCGTGGGATAACTCGGAATATAGATGAGCGGGATCTGATAATCGTTCCAATATGTGATAAAGTTCAAAAGAAGCACCGTAAAAAAAGTGTAACGCGCGAGCGGGAAATAAATATTGACCATGATGCGCAGCTCCGACGCGCCGTCGAGATACGCCGCCTCGGCGTAATCCTGCGGGATGCCCTTGAACATCGCGTTGAACACGAGGAAGTACATGCCCAGGAAAGACATCTTCATGATCCATATCCCCCACATCGTGTCGTACAGCCCGAGCGCACGGGACATCTGGATCTCGGACGGCAGGTTGCCGATGATGGGCAGGACCATCGCCACGACTACGATCGTGTAGATGACCGAACTCATCTTGAATTTAGAAAACTTTGCCGTCGCATCTCTTCCGCGTATTTTTCGTCAAACGATACGGACAAATACTGTGCTTTTTTGCCGTCGCTGATCCATAAATTGGGAAGCCCGTAAGGCCGGTTATAACCGGAGAGCACATTTTCCGCTCCGAATATATTTTGCGCGGGCGCAAGGTCGGCAAAGCAGATGTTTTCGTACGAACGGGTAAACACAAACCTGCGGCGGTCGCGCTCGAAAGGTTCCTGCTCTTCGCAGATAAAAGTAGGCACGCCCGTGACGCTCTCTTTAGAGGCATACAAGGAGACCCCTTTTGCGGGCAAAAACTGGATGTACACTTTGTTATCTTTGCCGGCATGCGCATCGACGGGCAGGATCAATTTGCCCGCAAACCCATCGGCGAGCTTCAATTCGCCCTGCTTTACGATGCGTTCGGGCAGATAATTTTCGGGCAAGTCCCCTTCCAAAATCCGGTAACGAAGCACTGCGTTTTGCCCCTCATTTTTAACAAAGACGCTCAAGCGGTCGATGCGGGAAGGCGTCGGCAAGGCGAGCACATACGACTTTTCGAGCGGAAGCAGCACTTCGCAGTCGCTGTTTTCGTACGATTTCACGCTCGATGCGGCGCACTGCGCATGAGAAAGCGCGTATGCCTCTCTGTGCCCCATGATCGTCTGATCGTCGCGCAGCAAAAGAGCCTGCAGTTCGGGAATATGGTTTTGATACACTTCCCGCGGGGCACAGCCATACTTTTTACATAAATATGCCCCTGTACCCGCCGCCTGCCCGCCTGCGGCGCATGTGGCCATGACGCGGGTGGAGCCGTTGGCAATGCGGGTGCAGCTCGTGTTTCTGCCCGCAAACAG
>ERZ1643247.3215-NODE-3215-length-11819-cov-84.196872_pt1 | contig 11819 bp, 13 predicted proteins | sample MGYA00579264_ERZ1643247 | MGnify/ENA primary metagenome ERZ1643247 (study PRJEB29033, sample SAMEA4952262) | chicken gut metagenome | biome: Broiler Chicken; feature: Gastrointestinal Tract; material: Caecum | place: Ireland | collected 2018 | study: Broiler... | reverse complement strand
AAAAAAGGAATCCAAAGCCCTTATAAATCAAGGGATTAAGATTCCGAGAGATTATACAAAGGAATGGAGGAAAAAACAAAATGGCAGAAATAAAAGAAATGCCTAAGATCGCTCTTGGAGCATGGGCATGGGGAAATGACGGTACATTTGGAGGAAATCTTACGCCGGAAACTCTCAGACCGGTATTTGATGCGGCAATGAAAGCAGGGCTGAATCTCTGGGATACTGCGTATGCATATGGTATGGGTACTTCTGAAAAGGTTCTGGGAGACTTCCTTGCAACAGTTCCGAGAGACAGTTACCTGATTTCTGATAAATTTACCCCGCAGTGTGCGGATACAACGGCAGAGAATGCTGTGACTGCATTGTATGAGAAAAGCGCAGAACTGCTGGGAACAGATTACATGGACTTTTACTGGATCCATAATCCTATGGATGCGCCAAAATGGGTGAAGGAACTGATCCCTCTTGCGAAGAGCGGGAAGATTGGCAAGATCGGCCTTTCAAACCATAGTCTTGCAGAGATAAAAGAGGCGGCTGATATCCTTGCAAAAGAAGGACTTAAGATTTCTGCGATCCAGAACCACTACAGCCTTCTGAACCGGTCTTCGGAAACATCCGGGATCCTGGATTACTGCAAAGAGAATGATATCATCTTTTTCTCTTATATGGTGCTGGAGCAGGGAGCCTTGACCGGTAAGTACGATACGAAGCATCCGTTCCCGGCGGACTCTGACAGGGGAAGAACCTACAATCCGATGCTTCCTCAGCTGGAGAAACTTAATGCAGGACTGGAGAAAATCGCAGACCGTCACCATGTGGCAACTGCTCAGATCCCGGTGGCATGGGCTATCGCAAAGGGAACTCTTCCGATCATCGGAGTGACGAAAGTTTACCAGGTAGAGGATGCTGTAAAAGCTGCTGCAGTTGAACTGTCAGAAGAAGAGATAGAGACAATGGAGAAACTGGGGGACGAGGCACAGCTGAATGTGATCCGTTACTGGGAAAAAGAAATGAAATAGGCAGAGTAAGAGAAAAAAGCAGGCAGTTTTGTTTCGGTGACAAAGCTGCCTGCTTTTTTCTGTTCTGCCATAAAACATTTTAAGATCAGTCATACTCGATGAAATATTTTTTCAAAAATCCCCAGGAGTTGAATAGAAGCTATTCAGATAAGTTTTACTTATGAAATTTATTTAAAATCCGAATTGCTCTTACTGAAAAAAGTTCTAAAATTATAAGTAAACAAGAACTTATAAATCATGGAGAGTGGTAGAAATGAGCATAACAGAAGCAGCAAAAAAATATCATGAGAGGATGTTCCCGGGCTACAAGTCAAAATTTCTGGAGACAGACCCGGAGTTCATCGAGAGGTTTGACAATTTTGCATTTGATGAGGTGGTAAACAGTGACGATCTGGATGACCGGACAAGGATGATGGCAATCCTTGCCACTCTTATCGGAAGTCAGAGTGTGGACGAGTTCAGAGCGATGGTACCGGCGGCACTTAACTTTGGCGTGACGCCTGTAGAGGTAAAAGAGATTGTCTATCAGGCAGTCGCATATCTGGGGATCGGAAGAGTATTCCCCTGTCTGCATATCGTGAATGATATCCTTACAGAGCGCAGGATCAAACTGCCTCTGGAGCCCCAGGCAGCGACGGCCACAGAGAATAGACTGGAGGCCGGAGAGAAAGCGATGATCGATATCATGGGAGAGTCCATGAGAGGATTCGCCCAGTCCGGTCCGGAAGAGAGCAGACATATCAGTAAGTGGCTTACAGACAACTGCTTTGGAGACTATTACACAAGAAAAGGTCTGGACTATAAGCAGAGAGAGATGATCACATTCTGTTTCCTGGCAGCTCAGGGCGGATGCGAGCCTCAGCTTACATCCCATGCCATGAACAACATGATGGTGGGAAATGACAAAGCATTCCTGATCAAGGTCGTCTCCCAGTGCCTTCCGTTTATCGGTTATCCGAGAAGCCTGAATGCTCTGAACTGTGTCAATGCGGCAGCAGAGAAAATAGAAGAAAAGTAAAATATAAGATAGTCAAACAAACAGAAACAGCAGAAAGGATGAGAAAAATGGAAAAATATCAGTTTGGTTATGGATGTATGCGTCTTCCCATTATAAATGCGGATGATCCGGCGTCTTTCGACTACCCGTTGATCGAGAAACTTTTCGACACATACATGGATCAGGGATTTACTTATTTTGACGCGGCATATACATATCATGGATATCACTGTGAGGAAGCAGTGAAAAAATCTCTTGTGGAGCGTCATCCTAGAGACAGCTTTGAACTGGCAACAAAGCTTCCGCTGCGTGATTTTAAAGACGCAGAAGATATGGAGCGCATCTTCAATGAACAGTTGGAGCACTGTGGGGTGGATTATTTTGACCATTATCTGCTTCACAACATGGGCACTAATGTCTATGATAAATGTCAGAAATATGATGCCTTTGACTTTGCCGCAAAAAAGAAAGAGGAAGGGAAAATAAAATATCTGGGTATGTCTTTCCACGATATGCCGGAGCTTCTGAATGAGATCCTTGGAAAATATGGAGATATTTTTGATTTTATACAGCTTCAGATTAACTATGTGGACTGGGAGCAGCCAAATGTCCAGTCCCGCCGCTGTCTCGAGGTAGCGAATAAATATAAAAAGCCGGTATTTGTCATGGAACCGTGCAAGGGCGGTACGCTGGTAAATCTTCCGGATGAGGCGCTGAAACTGATGAAGGAGTACGATCCTGACGCTTCTGCAGCTTCCTGGGCATTCCGGTTTGCGGCGAGCCAGGAAGGCGTCGTGCGCGTCCTGTCCGGCATGAATTCCATGGAGCAGGTGATGGACAACACGGCTACATTTAAAGATTTTAAACCGATCACAGAGGAAGAACTGGCGATCATCGATCAGGTTCGTGAGATTATTGAGAAAAATACTCCGATTCCATGTACCGCATGTTCCTACTGTACACACGGATGTCCGAAACAGATCGCAATCCCCCAGTATTTCGCTCTGTACAATAGCATTTCACGGACCACGGGCAGTTTCTCCAGCCAGGCTGTCTACTATAACAATATCAGTCTGAAACACGGAAAAGCAAGCGACTGCATCGGATGTAAACAGTGCGAGAAAGCCTGTCCACAGCATCTTCCGATCAGAGATTATCTGAAAGCTGTGGCGGCGAAATTCGAGGCAGGCAGCAGTTTTCCGACGAAGAAATAATCCGGAGACGCTCACAGACCTAAATATGTAATTAAGGAAGGTGGATATAAGCGATGGAGATTGTGACTCTCATCCGGCAGAGCCGGAGATGGAAGATCTTGGAAGCTTTGCATCAGTTGATCCTGTTGCAGTGGACCAGGCATGCTATGACGCAGTGGTGAATTCTCCTGATCCGGGGAAGAAAGCGCTGATCGAGCGTATGGATTCCCGCCACGGTATCCATACAGTAGAAGCAGCGGCACAGCACGGGCTGGGAAACCGGGAGTATGAGATGATCTCTCTGGATGAATAAGAATGACACATTCAAACGGTAATTTGAAGGGTGGGTCTTTACGGCCTGCCCTTTTGTTGTCTATGACAATAGATAATCAACAAAATAGGTGTCTGTTTTTCAGATAAGTTTTACTTATAAACATGATAGGAAAACAGAATTGCTGATTTTGTGAAATTATTTAAAATATTAATCAGAAAGAAAAAAGGAGGAAGTTACAATGAGCAAAACATTGATCGTTTATTATTCAAGAAAAGGTGAGAACTACTGGAATGGCAGCATTAAAAATCTTTCCAAGGGAAATACAGAAATCGTAGCTGAGATGATCGCTGATATAACAGGCGGGGATCTGTTTGAGGTGGATACCGTAAAAACATATCCGGCAGATTACTACGCATGCATTGATGAAGCAAAAGATGAACTCCGCAGGAAAGACCGTCCGGAAGTGAAGATGTATAAGGAGGGTCTGGAGGAATACGATACGATCTATGTAGGTTATCCTAACTGGTGGGGAACCATGCCGATGGTAATGTTCACCTTCCTGGAGCACTATGATCTGACAGGAAAGAAGATCATCCCCTTCTGCACGAATGAAGGCAGCGGAATGGGCGGAAGCGAGAGAGATCTGAAGAAGATCTGCAAAGGCGCGGATGTAAAGAGCGGGCTTTCCATCCATGGCGCCGAGGCAGCACAGTCCCGTTCCAAAGTTGAGGCATGGGTCAGAAAGATGATGTAATACACGGAACTGCTTCAGTATAAGAATGGAGGAATGGACGATGAAGACCAGAATTCTTGGAAAGGATCTTAAAGTATCCGCTGTCGGTCTGGGATGCATGGGAATGACACATGCATCCGGCGCGCCGGCAGATGTAAAGGAGATGACAGAGCTGCTGGCCCAGGCGGTGGATATGGGTTATACCATGTTTGATACTGCGGAATGTTATACCGGAGTGAACCCGGACGGAAACACGGCTTATAATGAAGAGCTGGTGGGACAGGCATTGAAGCCTTACCGTGATAAGATCGTTCTGGCTATCAAATGCGGCGTGCAGCATAAGGGGGATCATCTGGAGATGGACAGCCGCCCGGAGACGATCCGGAAATCCGTGGAGGGCAGTCTGAAAAAACTGCAGACAGACCATATTGACCTGTATTATCAGCACAGGATTGATCCGAAAGTGGAGCCGGAGGAAGTGGCGGGAACCATGTCAGAGCTGATCAAAGAAGGCAAGATCCTGCACTGGGGAATTTCCGAAGTGGATGAGGAATATCTTCGAAGAGCCCATAAGGTATGTCCGGTGACGGCGATCCAGAACAGGCTTTCCATGATGTACCGGGATTATGAAAAACTGTTCCCTGTGCTGGAAGAGCTGCAGGTTGGATTTGTGGTGTTCAGCCCTCTCGCCAACGGATTCCTTACGGCCTGCTACCGGGATACCTCTCAGTTTGAGCAGAGCCCGGCGGATTTCAGGAGCAGCATGCCCCAATTTACAAAAGAAGGGGTGGAACAAAATGCAGATCTGCTGGAGTTGATCCAGACCAAAGCAAAGGAGAAAGACGCGACGCCGGCGCAGATCTCCCTTGCGTGGATGCTGGCAAAGCGGCCATATATCGTACCGATCCCCGGGTCGAGAAAGTTATCAAGACTGCAAGAAAATCTGGGTGCGGCAGAGATTAAATTGACCAAAGAGGAAGTGGCGCAGATGGATGAGGCTCTTGATCATATGACCATGTCACAGGTTTTCGGTGGTCACAGATAGAAAGCAGGGATATGAAAGGCTGGTGATTCTTTGCTTTTACGACAGATGAAATATTTTGTGGCTGTTGTAGAATGCAATAGCTTTACAGAAGCTGCAGGGCGGTGTTATATTTCCCAGTCCGCAATCTCTCAACAGATTCGGGCATTGGAAAAAGCAGTCAGGTGATGAAACTATGCCTCTCTTCAATGATAGATAATAAAATATAAGTATTTGTCTAAAAACCCGACAACTGGTACATTAAATGCAGAGAATAAAATGTTTTTTGCACAGGATATCGGTCAGAAGAACAGAGAGGAGAGCATGGAAATATGAAAAGAAAAATGATAACAGGGCTATGCGCGATGGCAGTTTTTGCCCTGGCAGGCTGCGGAGATACCGGCAATAGGGCAGATGACACAACAGCGGCAGCAGAAGATAAAACGGCAGCAGGAGATACTGGTTCTGAGACTGCTCCTTCATTAGAAACAGCAGCGGCCTCGGCAACAGGACAGGGCGAAAATACGGCAGAAGGAAAGATTTTGGTGGCCTATTTTTCCTGGGCAGACAATGCGGTACTGGAGGATGATACAGACGCAGTATCCTCTCCAAGTGTTTTCCCGCCGGGAAATGTACAGCAGCTGGCAGGCTGGGTCCAGGAGGAGACAGAAGGAGATCTGTTTTCAATCCAGGTCACGGATCCTTATCCCAGCGGCTGGGATGAATGCCTGTCCCGGGCCAATCAGGAACGAGGAGAAAATGCCAGGCCGGATCTTGTCCAGAATGTAGAAAATATCGGTCAGTACGATACGGTTTTTCTAGGTTATCCCAACTGGTGGTACGGAGTGCCCATGCCTTTGCTGACATTTCTGGAAGAAAATGATCTTTCAGGCAAACAGGTCTATTTGTTCTGCTCTCACGGAACAGGAGGACTGGCACAAAGTGTGGATCTGATCACAGAGGCGGCACCGGATGCGGTGATTTCCGATAATATCTTTGACTGTTATGAAGAAGAGGCACCCTCTTCTAGGGAGGAGATCATCAGTTGGGTTGAAGGGATCCTGTCAGATGAATAGGGAATTATGATAAGTATGGAGGATGACGGTAATGAATGTGTTGGTAATTAACGGAAGTCCGCGGGCAAAAGGAAATTCAGATATTTTATGCGATGAATTTATCCGCGGGGCAGAAGAAGCAGGACATCAGGTAGAAAAAATCTCACTTCGCGAAAAGAAAATTTTCCCATGTAAGGCATGTTATGCCTGCTTCAGGACAGGCTCCTGTGTTCAGAAAGATGATATGGCGGAAATCCTTAGGAAGGCAGAAAAGGCAGATGTACTCCTGCTGGCCTCCCCTACCTATTTTCTGACCATGAGCGGACAGATGAAAGTGATGATCGACCGGCTCCTTCCCAAATGGCAGGGCCTGGGAGGCAAGGAAGCTTATGTGATCGTAACCGGACATGACGGAAAAAACGGTCTGAGAAGAAATGCCGAAGATCTGGCCGGTATATTGGAAAATCTGGGAGATCCTGCGCGGCAGGTGATCTGGGGCGAACATGTCTGGCAAAAAGGAGAAGTAATAGGAACTAGGGCAATGGAAGAGGCATATCTGGCAGGGAAAGGGATTGGAAAGTAATATGGCAATTAATATGAAACAGATCGTGGCAGATGCCATGCTGGAGCTGTGCCGGACAAAAGAACTGAAAACCGTTACGATAAAAGATATCCGGGAAAAGACCGGGATCAGCAGACAGGGATTTTATAATCATTTCAAGGATAAAGATGACCTGATCCATTGGATTTATTATGACCGTGTAATGACTAATTTTCATGATATTGACGTAAGCAGGGGATACTATGAAAATCTGAAGGACTATTTCCTTCGGGCAGTAAAGTATCATTTTTTTCTGAAACCCGCTGTTATGATATGCGGTCAGAATTCTCTGAAAAACTATATGTTTGAACATCCTTTCCAGTGGGATCTTCAGTATCATGAAAAATGGTATGAGAAAAATGTGGGAGAAAAACCAGAGATGGAAGAACTCCGTTTCTTTACCAAGTACCACTCCATGGCGTCTGCAGGCATGACCATTGAATGGATCAAAGAAGATATGCCTGTCTCCCCGCAGATCATGGCAAAGCGGATCACGGATCTGAGAAGGATCGGTCTGGGCGTTCTGCTAAAGGATACAGAAGAAAAAGAAGAACATCCTTACGGAACTTCATTGCAATAAGTAAAAAAGACAGTGACGGATAGACCCCGAAGCTGTCTTTTTTTCTGTACTGTGAACCTCACATTCAGTAACGATTGCCGTACGCAATGTATTTCGATAGCTTAAAGAAAAATAGAAGAAGGAAACTAAAATATTGTCTTTTTATTTATAATACGCAGTACAAGAGCGGCTACTTCTTTTGGAGATTTGTCCATTCCGGCAATCAGCCATTGCCAGAGGAGAAAATATGTGCCGCCTGCCAGAAAAGTGTAAAATAATTCCTCACTTTCCGAATCAAGGTCTTTCAGAATCTGGGCATCGCAGATATCCTGGTGAAGTGTTCGAAACATATCTGTCCACTCTTCATCTGAATTATATCGGATAAAAAGTGTTACTAGATCTGAATGATCCTGCAAATAGATAAAGATTTGTTCAAGATCCTGTTCTGTCTGAGGCTTTTTCATGGATTTACGCATTTCCTCCATGAATTCAGCCTGCATCTCATTTAAAATATCTTTTGGAAGTTCATAATGACGGTAGAAGGTTGTCCGGTTAATGCCTGACTCATTGCAAAGTTCCACAATATTGATCTTATCAAGGGGTTTTGTCTTTAGCAGACGAAGCAATCCTTCTTTTAACATCCGTTTTGTAATGATTGTTCTCTGATTGTCTTTCAAAATATCAAACATCCTTTTTTAATAGATATAAGAATTATGTTGTAAATGCAACATATGTTACAACATAATAATAGAAGTTTTACTGTAGCTTGTCAAGAGAGATAAAGTTACTGTTCTTTTGTATTATGTTAATGCAACACTATAGGACAATATGTTACTTTTACAACTTATTAGAGTAAACTGAATGTTGCTAATACAACAAGTGTCGTGATAAAATCTATGCTGATATAAATACTTCAATTTATATAAGCGCAGCGGACAGGGGAAAAACTTGCCGAGCGGGGACTGTATCAAATCATACATAAGAAAAGGAGATGGATAATATGAGCAACAGTGTAACAAGAACAATTCAAAAATTCGGTTTGGAACAGGCCTTTAATTATCTGTATAAGGATCCAGATAAAAATATGCTGAAAATCATGGACTGGGCGGATAAATTCGCCGGCGGTCAGTTTGTCAGCCAGCGGAAGCTGATCAGGGAGGCAATGACCAATCCGGAGCATCCATATTATGTATTTATCCGTCATGTCCTCAAAGACATTGATCCAAATGTGATGAAGACGACGGCGGTAAACTTTTTTATCAATGCAGCATTAGTCGGCTGGCCGAAGCAGGAAGAACTCAGGAAAAAGTATGGCTGCAATATTCCGTGGGCTATCCTGCTGGATCCTACCAGTGCCTGTAATCTTCATTGTACAGGGTGCTGGGCTGCCGAATATGGCAATAAATTAAATTTAAGCTTTGATGAGATCGACAGTATTATCCAGCAAGGAAAGGAATTAGGTGTATATTTATACATCTATACAGGCGGTGAGCCTATGGTGCGTAAAAAAGACTTGATTCGTCTTTGTGAGAAGCATAACGACTGTGTATTCCTCTGCTTTACAAATGGAACCTTGATCGATGAAGCTTTTGCTGATGATATGCTCCGCGTAGGAAATTTTATACCGGCGATCTCTCTGGAAGGATTTGAGAGTGCCACAGATCTTCGCCGGGGTAACGGCGTATACAAAAAAGCAACGGACGCTATGGCGCTTCTTAAGAGAAAGAAACTGATCTATGGAATTTCAGCCTGCTATACAAGCGCAAACTTTGAATCCATCACATCAGAAGAGTTCTTTGACAGTCTGATCGAAATGGGAGCTTATTTTATATGGTACTTCCACTATATGCCGGTAGGTAACGATGCATCTCCGGAACTGCTTCCCACACCGGAACAGAGAAAGGAGACTTATGACCGCATCAGAAAATATCGTGCGACAAAACCGCTTTTTGCCATGGATTTCCAGAACGATGCGGCATATGTGGGCGGATGTGTCGCAGGCGGACGCCGGTATTTGCATATTAACGCAAATGGAGATGTTGATCCTTGTGTCTTTATTCATTATTCTGATTCAAATATCCGTGAAAAGACTCTGCTGGAAGCCCTTCAATCGCCGATGATGATGGCTTACCATGACGGGCAGCCTTTTAATGACAATATGCTGCAGCCCTGTCCTATGCTGGAGAATCCGGATAAACTCAGGGAGATGGTGGAGAAAACAGGAGCTCGTTCCACAGATCTTCAGTCGCCGGAATCCGCAGATCATCTCTGCGCAAAATGTGACAGGTATGCAAAGGAATGGACGCCGGTGGCAGATGAACTCTGGGAGAAAGAAAAAGTAAAAAGAGCACAAAAAGCATAAAAGATAAAGAGACAAAAAGCCGGGGAACAGGTTTGTACCCCGGCTCTATATGGGACTGCGGACCGGAAATGCTCTGGAATGGGGAATTGGTTCGCAGGCTTACCCACAGATTTTTATTATATTCCTTTTTCTGTTTTCCCTGTTGTTTTTTCTCCTGGCTGGAAAAGAGAATGCCTTTCTGCGGGGAATGCAACGAATCGCAGCATATGAATTATGTTTTGTGCTTTATGATACCCTTTTGCTTCTGGCATTTGATCTGCTTTCCTTCATTTTCCATTTTCATCTGTTGACACGTGCGTGGCTTGTGGCGGCAGCCGCATTATTATCAATGCTGCTACTGTTATACGGGAGTATCCATGCCCGGAATCTTAGGACGGTATCTTATTCAGTTAAATTGGATGAACAGTATAAAAAGGCAAAAATTGTGTTGTTAAGCGATCTTCATATCGGAATCTTTATAGGGACTCCTTATTTGAAAAAAGTAGTAGAACGTGTCAACCGCATGGAGCCGGATTTGATCGTCATTTCCGGAGACATACTTGACGGTTACCTGCCGTCTGATCAGGAGCTGCAGAGTATAGCTGGCGTTTTACGGCAGCTTCACTCAAAATTTGGCGTGTATGCTGTGAGCGGAAACCACGATCCTGCAGGAACAGAACCAAAATTCTGCCGGTTTCTTAAGAAATCCGGGATCCATTTCCTGTATAATGATTCGGTAACTCTGGATGAATGGAATCTTGTCGGTCGGACAGGTATTGTTGATATGAAAGGAAGCCGGATTCCGCTTGCCCATATTCTCCAGTATACAGATCCGAGAAAGCCGACAATCGTGCTGGATCACGACCCCCAGGGAATCCGGGAAGCAGTAGATTGTGGTGTTGCTCTGATTCTCTGCGGGCATACGCATAAAGGACAGTTTTTCCCAATGAATATTTTTACAAAACTTGCAAATGGATCTCAATATTTTTACGGCTATGCGGTCAATGAAAATACTCAATCCATTATCTCTGCGGGAACCGGGTTTTTTGACATGCCGATCCGCATTGGTACAGACAGTGAAATTGTTGAAATTCATGTGGAATAATACAGAATGATATTGCTTTCGTGGTGATCTGTGCAATATAGAAGTGGCGACATTACAATGCAGCCACTTTTCATAAAAGAAGTTCATAGAGCTTAAAAAGATAAAAGCCGAAACCCTTGATTCAATACAAGGTTGTTTCGGCTTTTCTATGCGATATTTGTTTTACCATCGGGAATCTAATAAGTTCAGAGCAAAAACGATACTGTCAACTCCAAGAAAGATCAGATAAATTCCGATTAAATACCCTATGGAGAAGAAAGAAATAAATGGATCAAAGATCATCATAATGCCCAGGACCAATCCGATGATGTTTACAAAAAGAGTAAAGTAATAGTAGCCAAATCCGGAAGTTATGCGGATAAAAGGCAGATGTGCAAGCCGTGCAATACAATGGGCAATGAACCAGATAGGGAACAGGATGACCATTACCCACGTTCCGATTCCAAGATTAAATAGGATCAGAAAACCTGCGATGATACTGATAATACCTCCCACCAGTGACAGAACAGGAGAAGTCCCTGTGCGCTCTTCCAGTTTGATATAAAAGATGATATCAATAATGCCGGTTATCAGTGCAACAAGGCCGTAAATAAAAGTCACTCCCCTTATTGCACCAGAAGGATTGATAAACGTATAGATTCCTAAAATGATAAGAAGAATTCCAAGGATAAGCTCACCCCAGCCAAGGGTTTTTCTATTTTTCATGATCAATGACTCCTTTCCTGAAAATTGAACAGATCACAGTGTCCACACATCATGCTTTCAATAATTATTGTTTTTGTCATAGTTTTGTCCTCCTTGTTAGTTTTGGTAGTGTCAAATACTACCTGTTTTTTTGTATCTAAATCCTTTAAAAACCTTGATTTTAAGGGAAATCTGCAATAAAAAGAGCATTGACCTCCCTTTTCGTGTATAATG